>OBZG01000171.1_pt1 | contig 81625 bp, 85 predicted proteins | sample 1550701 | NCBI WGS metagenome assembly OBZG01 (sample SAMEA2580229, study PRJEB22360) | human gut metagenome | biome: human gut; feature: human-associated habitat; material: faeces | place: Denmark | collected 2008/2010
GAAGATGAAGCGGCCTCTGTTTAATATAGCAATTATTTATTATTCGTTGTACTAGATTACAAAATTATGAAGCACATAAGGATATTCTTGCAGAGCGTGACGATGTTATGCTGGAATATGTTACTTTGTATAATCTTTTAGGCATGCATCAGAAAGCTTATGATACCATTATGAATCATAGATTCCGTGCATGGGAAGGTGCAGAAGGACGAATCTCAGGACAGTATAAAATTGCTTTGACTGAGATGGCGAAGGAAGAGATTGTAAAGAAAAATTTTAAAGCGGCAAAAGAACTGTTGGAAAAAGCTTTATTGTACCCCGTAAATTTAGGCGAAGGAAGATTGGAAGGAACCAAGGATAACAATATTTATTATTATCTTGGAGTTGTAGAAGCAGAATTTGGAGAGGCAGAAAGGTCTGAAGAATGTTTCAAAAATGCAGAACTTGGAGTTGATGAACCGGCAGGAGCTATGTATTATTATGACCAGCCGGCAGATATGATTCTTTATAAAGGACTTGCGAATCGGAAACTTGGAAATACAAATGCTGCCTGCGTATGCTTTAATAAACTTATGGATTACGGTAAGAAACATTTATATGATAAAATGATTACTTTGCTGTATCCTTGCCTGATTTTTTGATTTTTGAGGATGATAGGAATCAAAAGAATAGGGCACATTGTCATTACTTGATGGGACTTGCCAATGTTGGAATGGGGAATAAGGAAGAGGCAGCCGTGCAATTTAAAAAGGCATTGCAATATGATTTTAATCATCAGAACTGTCGAATTTATTTAAAGATGGTAAAAGAAGCTGTGTGTTAGGGTAGGCAATTGGTAAATATTATAAAAAAATTGTAGATAAAGTTGGTGCTGGGGATTACTGCAGTACCAACTTTATTTGGTATGTGTTTAAGTTTTTCTTTCTTCCGTATAGAATTCCTGATTAGGTGAGAAAACTGACAAAATTTTATTCTGCAAAAGAGATATATTTTCAGCCCGTTGGGAGTAAACTGAAAGAAAATGCAGGAAGTGCAGCATGAAGAATCAAAAGCTGGAGAATCTTTTGAACCTGGCCTTGGATGCAACGCCGGAGGAACTGGAAAAGTCACCGGAACTGGGTATCGGGTATAATGAAGTGGAGCGGACATGGGACTTAATTATTAAATATACAGGAAATCTTTCGCAAATCATTGGAGAAGAGGTGCCACGGGCAGAACTTTTAAATGGCTTCGCCGTGATTACTCTTGCAGAGAGTAAAATCGAAAGTCTTTCCAGACTTCCCGGCATAGAATATGTGGAAAAGCCGAAAAGGCTTTTTTTTGCTGTCAATCAGGGGAAAAGTGCGTCCTGTATGACGGCAGTGCAAAGTCGTTTTTCTCCTTTGGGGGAAGCACTGACAGGGAAAGGAATTTTGGTAGCGTGTGTAGATTCGGGCATTGATTATACACATCCGGATTTTCGGAATCCGGACGGCAGTACCCGGATATGGAGGCTCTGGGACCAGAGTATAGCAGGCAGACCGCCGAAAGGCTATTCCCTGGGAACGGAGTACACACAGGAGGAAATCAATGAGGCTCTGCAGGCAGGAAGCCGAGCTGAAAGAGAGAAGATAGTGCCAAGCAGGGATTTGAGCGGACATGGAACCGGAGTCATGGGAATTGCTGCCGGAAATGGAAGAGCCTCTGACGGGATATACCGGGGTGTGGCTTATGAAAGTGAATTGCTTGTTGTAAAGTTAGGCGCCCCAAGGGAAGGCGGATTTCCGAGGACTACAGAACTTTTGCAGGGCATTGATTATGCCATTCGTCTGGCCGCAGACCGGGGAATACCGCTGGCGCTGAATTTGAGTTTTGGAAATAATTATGGCTCTCACAGTGGAGAATCTCTTTTGGAAACTTATCTTGATAATGCAGCGCTTACGGGACGAAGTGTTATCTGTGTGGGAATGGGGAACGAGGGAAACCGGGCGCTTCATACTTCTGGAACCGTATTGGCGGGAGAAGTTACGGAAATTTCTTTTAATGTGGGGGCGTATGAGCCTGGTCTGAATGTGCAGATATGGAAGCAGTATGTGGATGAAATGACAATGGAGCTGCTGCTACCCGGAGGACAGCGGGTGGGGCCATTTCAGGAGATTTTGGGACCGCAGCGCTTTACTGTGGGAAATACAGAACTTTTGCTGTATTACGGAGAACCGGCGCCTTATAGTCTGGCACAGGAAATCTATGTGGAAATGCTGCCTCGCAGCGAATATATTGACAGCGGAACGTGGAAAATCCGGCTGATTCCAGGGAAGATTGTGGATGGCAGGTATGATTTGTGGATGCCGGGGGGTGGTGTATTAAATGAAGATACCCATTTTCTGCAGCCTACACCGCAGACAACACAGACCATTCCCTCTACGGCCCAGAGAGTGATTTCCGTAGGCGCCTATGACTCCCGGTATCTGGCTTACGCAGATTTTTCCGGGAGAGGATATACCAGAGTGACCAACGAAATTAAGCCGGATTTAGCCGCGCCGGGAGTGGGAATTACCACAGCTGCCCCAGGGGACGGATATGAAAGCCGCACGGGAACTTCTTTTGCCACGCCGTTTGTCACAGGGGCAGCGGCACTTATGATGGAGTGGGGGATTGTAAGAGGCGAGGACTTGTTTTTGTATGGGCAGAAGGTAAAGGCGTATTTAAGAAGAGGAGCCAGGCCTCTTTTGGGCGGGGAGTATCCCAATAATCAGCTGGGGTTTGGGGCGCTGTGTTTGAGGGATAGTTTTCCAATTTGAAAACCCTATTGACGTGTGTAATAAAAAATGCAATAATATGTGTGATAAGAAATGCAAATGGAGAAGATATGAGAAGGAATACGTACATTAAACTTGAAACTTTATATAACAAATACAGTGGCTATGTAGGAACGAAAGAACTTCTGGCAGAAGGATTCACGAATCGTCAGATTTCTGTTTTAGTGGAAGAAGGGTATTTACAAAAAGTATGTTATGGACATTACTGGCTTGTGGGGAAACAATGCAGGAAACCGTTAGATTATAAATGCATTGAAGTGTGTCTGAGCAATCCTCGTGCGGTTATTTGTATGGACAGTGCACTTTACTATCAAGGTGTACTGGCACATGAGCCGGATTATTTATCAGTTGCAACAGAAAGAACAGATCGCAGTATGATGAAAATGGATTTTACGGTACAAAGACATTATTTTTCAAACAGTAATTTTAACTTTGGAATAAGAAAACAAAAGACGGAATTCGGCAGTTATAATATTTATAATATTGAGCGCTCTGTTTGTGATCTGTATCGTTTAGGGGGAAAAACGGAAATAGAGATAGTAAATAGTATAAAGGAAAATAAATATTTGTATGATCGTTTATTGAAATATGCAGAAGTACTACAGATAAAACGAGGATTGTAAAAAGGGATATACGATGGAGTACATATATAATGGCATACTGATAGAAGTAAAAACTTCACAGGAAAATCAAAATTGCAGTTCATGGATATATTTTAGGATAAAGAAAGTGAATGGGAACAAAAAATTTACGGTAAACTGAAAGGAGGGGAGGAGAGACATCCAATAATGGGAATTGTATTTTGTACCGTTTTAGGTAGAATTCTGGTTGGTTTGGTTGCAGGCGTTATTTCGGAGGCTGTTTTGCTGTGTGTATAAAAAATGGAGATAAAGAATGAAGAATAGAATCATAGATGTTCAAAACGTAAAAATTACTATTTCAAAAGAAGAATTAGATGATTATATTTGCATTACAGATATTGCTAAAGTAAAATCAAATTCCTCTAGAGCGGCTGATGTAGTGAGAAATTGGTTAAGAAATCGTGGAACGTTAGAGTATTTATCTGTATGGGAACAAATATACAATCCAGCATTTAAAGTGTTCGAATCTGAACACTTTAAAAAGCAAGCGGGTTTATTAACATTTACACCAAGTGTTTCTGAATGGATTCAGAAAACAAATGCCGTTGGTCTTTATGTAAAGCGTGGAAAATATGGAGGAACCTACGCTCATAAAGACGTAGCTTTTGAATTTGCGTCTGCAATTAGCCCGGTTTTTAAATTATATCTGATAAAAGAATTCCAACGTTTGAAGGAAGAAGAAAATAACGCAAGACAAATAGAATGGAATGCAAAACGTTTTCTTAGTAAAAGTAATTATTTGATTCAGACAGATGCAGTGAAGAACTATATCCTGCCTCAGAGAGATTTTAAAAAAGATTCAAAATGGATTGCATATGCGGAAGAAGCAGACATAGTGAATGTCGCTTTGTTTGGGTTTACAGCAAAAGCTTGGAGAGAAAAGAATCCAGAACTTGCCAAGAAAAATAATGTCAGAGATTTTGCAACAATTAATGAACTAACAGTAATTTCTAATTTAGAAACGCACAATGCCCAAATGATACGAGAAGGGAAGAAGAAGGAAGAACGGTTTGAAGTACTGAAAGAAATTGCGGAATATCAATTGAATATATTAAATACTGCTGAGCAGATAAAAATGATAGAAATTTGTGACAATGACTTGACATCCTCGGAGGCGCTGTGTTTGAGGGATAGTTTTCCAATTTGAAAAAAAAATATTGACATATGTTCATAACGGTGGTATTCTGAAAGCGAAAAAATAGAAATCACTATCTTTTATCTATTTGAGGAAAGGGGATATATGGCACGGCCGCAGAAACGCAGATGTATCTGCTCAAAACCGAAAGTCACCAGTTTTTCACCGCAGGGCTGTACCGCAAATGGGAGTGTCAATCTTACATACGATGAATATGAAGTGATTCGTGTTCTGGACTTTCTGAAAATGACACAGGAAGAATGTGCAGTGAAAATGGACATTTCCAGACCAACGGTAACGAGGATTTATGACAACGCCCGACAGAAAATAGCAGATGCTATGGTGAATGGGCGAAGTCTAACCATAAGCGGAGGAGATGTGGCTGTATGCGAAAAGGTGAGGCCGGAATGTGCAGATATGGAGCACTGCTGTCATAGACAGCAGCCAAAAGAAATGGATAACCAGCAAAACAAAGCACCAGTTGAGAAAGAATAGGAGAAATAGAATGAAAGTACTAATTATAGGAGGCGTTGCTGCAGGAACCAAGACAGCAGCCAAACTGAAACGAGAAGACAGAAGTACGGAAATCACAGTAATCACCAGAGAAAGAAACATTTCTTACGCTGGGTGTGGGCTTCCTTATTATGTAGGCGGTCTGGTTGAAAATCGTGAGGCATTGATTATAAACACTCCTGAAAAATATGCAGAGCTGACGGGAGTGGAGGTAAGAACCGGAAAAGAGGCTATATCTCTGGACGCGGATAAAAAGCAGGTGACAGTAAAGGATTTGTTTACAGGAGAAGAAGAAGTCTGTACTTATGACAAGCTGGTTCTGGCTGTAGGAGCATCTCCGGCAGAACTGCTCATTCCAGGTATGGCACAGCAGGGTGTATTTAAAATGCGTACCCCGGATGATGCAGCGGCTATTCGTTCTTATATGGAAGAAAACCAGGTGAAGAAGGCCGTTGTTATCGGGGCTGGATTTATAGGGCTGGAAGCAGCAGAAAATCTGAAGAACAAAGGCGTGCAGGTTACGGTCCTGGATTTTGCTTCCCAGCTTCTTCCCAATATTTTGGATGAGGAAATGGCTGCTTATGTGAAAAAACATCTGTTGAAAGAGGGTATCCGTGTTCTTACAGGTACAAAAGCAGAAGAGGTGGTTGGAAGCGGAAAAGTGACCGGACTGAAAACTTCTGCTGGATTTTTGGGCTGTGAACTTCTGATTACAGCAGCCGGTATTCGTCCCAATACAGAATTTCTGCAGAGCAGCGGTCTGGAAATGTCTAAGGGAACGATTCTGGTTGATAATACGATGAAAACCAGTCTGGAAGATGTTTATGCAGCAGGAGACTGTGTCATGGTGACAAACCGCATTACCGGAAAGCCGCAGTGGTCGCCAATGGGCTCTTCCGCAAATATGGAAGGCCGAACCCTGGCGCAGATACTGACCGGAACAAGGAAAACTTATCCTGGTGTATTGGGAACCGGTGTCGTAAAACTTCCGGGTCTGCATGTGGGACGCACAGGTCTTACACAGCAGCAGGCAGAGGCAGCAGGATATGAGGTTGTAACGGTTCTGGTACCTACAGATGACAAGGCACACTATTATCCGGGAGCAGGCTTCTTTATTACCAAACTGATTGCAGAAAAAGAGACACATAAACTGCTGGGGGTACAGGTTCTGGGAACCGGTGCAGTAGACAAGATGGTGGATATTGCCGTTATGGGGCTGAATATGGGTGCTGTTCTGGAAGATTTTGAAAATGCAGACTTTGCTTATGCACCGCCATTTTCCACTGCCATTCATCCTTTTGTACAGGCGGTACATGTGCTGCTCAACAAGATAAACGGAGCACTGGTGAGCATGACTCCGGCGGAATATGCGGCAGGCAAGGCAAAAGGCTATAAGGTTATTGATGCAGGTCTGGTGCCGTCCATTCATGGAGCCCGTTATGTAGACCTTTCTGCGGTGCAGGGAGAAATCGAAGGGCTGGATAAAGAAGAAAAACTGCTTTTGGTATGTGCGAAAGGAAAACGTGCCTATTTCCTGCAGAACCGTATGCGTTTCTATGGATATAAAAATACTGTGGTTCTGGAAGGGGCAACGTTCTTTAACGATGTAAAAGTAGAAAATCCAGAAGGGGCCGTATCACTGGAAGAAGAGAAACGGGTAAAAGCTCTTGGATTTTTAAAAGACAAAAATACCCTGGATAAGTTTAACGGCCGTGTGATTACCAGAAATGGAAAGATTACAGCCGAGGAAGCACGGACGATTGCAGAAGCGGCTGAACTTTTCGGAAGCGGTGAGGTGACTATGACCTCTCGTATGACCATGGAAATTCAGGGGGTATCTTTTGCTAATATTGAACCTCTTCGTGAATATCTTATGCAGGCGGGTTTGGAAACAGGGGGCACTGGCTCCAAGGTTCGTCCGGTAGTATCCTGTAAGGGAACCACCTGTCAGTATGGACTCATTGATACATTTGGGCTGTCTGAAGAGATTCATGAAAGATTTTACCACGGATATTCCGCAGTGAAGCTTCCGCACAAGTTTAAAATTGCAGTGGGCGGATGTCCGAATAACTGTGTGAAACCGGATTTAAATGACCTGGGTATTATCGGACAGAGAGTTCCTATGGTGGATATGGAAAAATGCCGTGGCTGTAAAGTCTGCCGCATTGAAAAAAATTGTCCGATTAAGGCGGCAAAGGTTGTGGAAGGAAAGATTGTGATTCCGGACAATGAGTGCAACCATTGCGGTCGCTGCATTGGCAAATGTCCGTTTAAGGCCTTTGAAAACTATACCAATGGATACCGTATCTACATTGGCGGACGCTGGGGCAAAAAGGTGGCACAGGGACGTTATCTGGATAAGGTGTTTACGGAGAAAGAAGAGGTACTTTCCATTGTGGAAAAAGCAATTCTGCTGTTCAGAGAGCAAGGAATTACAGGAGAGCGTTTTGCAGATACCGTGGCAAGACTGGGATTTGAAAATGTACAGGAACAGCTCATGGCAGATGATTTACTGAGCAGAAAAGAAGAAAATATTAAGGGTGAGAAACATTTAGTGGGCGGAGCGACCTGCTAAAGAAATATGCAGGATTGAGGAAGCTTTGTTCGCAGAAAAAAAGAGTTGTGACATACCAATAGGTGTGTGATAGCTCTTTTTTTTCATGCAGACTATCCTTTTTTCTGTTTGCTGCGTTATATATAATAGAAGGACAGGCGTTTGACTTTGAAAGGGAGGAAGGAGGAAACTGTGGATTCTGATTTTATACTGATACGGAGAATGAAGCAGGGCAGGGAAGAGGCCATGGAACATTTTGTGCGCAAATACTATGACGAAATTTTAAAATACTGTACATATCATTGTCAGGATGCACAGTATGGGGAAGATTTCACACAGGAAGTTTTTGTACGATTTTTTGCAGGGCTTGCAGCTTATGAATACCAGGGGAAAACAAAAAATTATCTCTACACCATTGCAGGGAATCTGTGCCGGGATTTTTACCGAAAGAGTCGGGAAATTCCCATGGAACAGCAGGTATTTGAACAGGAAAAAGAAGAGAACGGAAAGTTGGAGAAAGTGGCAGAGAGACTGGATATGGAGCAGGCTCTTAGAAAATTGCCGGAAGAATTGCGGGAGGTGTTGATTTTGTATTATTTTCAGGAGTTAAAACTGAGGGAGATTGCAAAGGTGCTGCAAATTGGTCTGCCTCTTGCAAAATACAGGATAAAAAGGGCAAAAGAGCAGTTGGCACTATTGCTGGAAGGAGGGAATTTAACATGAAACTGGAAGAAGAACTGCGCCTTTATAAAGAAAGCAGGAGCATACAAGCCCGGGAAATCTGTAGGAAAAGAACCATAGAGCAGAGCAAAAAGGTTTTTTATGCAGAAGAACAGAAGCGGATTTTATCGGGAACAGAATTTCTATATACCCAGCTTGGATATATCCGAAAACGATGGTGGATGTTACAGGCCCTGCTTCTGATAAGTCTGTGGAGTTTTCTTTCCTGTACAAGAGAGCCGTTCTACGTACAGCGAAGTATGGGAGTGGCGGGGGCTTTGTTTGTGATTTTGCTGATTCCTGAGTTGTGGAAGAATAGAAACTGTAATTCCATGGAAATTGAGGCGGCCGCTTATTATTCCCTTCGCCAGATTTATGCGGCAAGATTGCTGCTGTTTGGGATGACAGACGTGTTTTTACTCACTGTTTTTTGTCTGGTGTCGTCCTTTAGTCTGCAGATAGCCATGGCAGAACTGCTGACACAATTTTTATTTCCCATGGTGGTGGCAGCGTGTATTTGCTTTGGAATTTTATCCGGCAGACATGGGTGGAATGAACTTGCAGCCATAGGCGGCTGTATTGCGTGGAGTATTTTATGGTGGAGCATAGTGATAAACGAGAGACTTTATCAGGCCATTACCATGCCAATCTGGTGTGGGCTGTTTGGCATGGCAGTGATTGCTCTTTGCTTGCTTGTAAAACATTTGCTGGCGGGAAGCCGGAAGATTTGGGAGGAAAACTGGAATGGAATTGGAAATGAATAATTTGACAAAAAAATTTGGGGATTTTACTGCGGTAAAACAGCTGAATTTGTCTATGACAAGAGGCGTTTATGGGCTGTTGGGGAAAAATGGTGCGGGGAAAACCACATTTATGCGTATGTTGTGTACCCTGCTCACCCCTACGGAAGGAAACATTTTGTGTGACGGAAGAGATATCTTTAAAATGGAAGGAGAATACAGGAAACTTTTGGGATATCTGCCCCAGGATTTTGGCTTTTACCCGGAATTCACCGTGCGGGATTATCTGCTGTACATTGCGTCAATCAAAGGGCTTCCCCCGGCTGTGGCAAAGAAACGGACAAAGGAATTGCTTGCTGCCGTGGGGCTTGAAAAATATGCAGGCAGAAAAATGAAAAAACTTTCCGGCGGCATGAAGCGAAGGGCAGGAATTGCCCAGGCTATGATGAACCACCCTAAAATCCTGATTCTGGACGAGCCCACAGCAGGTCTGGACCCCAATGAACGTATCCGTTTTCGCAACCTCATCAGTGAATTTTCAGAAGACAGACTGGTGCTTCTCTCCACCCATATTGTGTCTGATGTGGAGTATATAGCCAATGACATCTGGCTGATGAATGAGGGAGAAATTGTTCGCCAGGGAACACCAAAACAGATAACAGAATCTATGAAGCAGAAGGTCTGGGAATGTTTGGTAGAGAAGAGAGCGGTTCCTTTGCTGGCGCGACAATATAAAATTTCCAATATGAAAGCAGATACACAGGGAGTACAGGTGCGGGTAATTGCAGGCGAAAAGCCGGCAGAGTATGCAAAAGAGGCAGTTCCGTCTCTGGAAGATGCGTTCTTATATTATTTTGGCGAAGAGGCGGGTGACAATCATGGTATTTTATGAAATGAAGAAAATCTTTTCCAAAAGCAGCAGTAAGGCAGCGCTTGTTTTTCTGGGATTTGCATTGTGCCTTATCATATATTTTGCAATGGGAGAAGTGTCTTATGTAAATCCGGAAGGGGAAGGAACAAAGGGAATTGCCGCAGCGCGTCATCTGGAAAAAGAGAAGGAAAAGTGGAAGGGAACACTGACAACAGAACGGCTTCAACAAGTTATCCGTGAAAATAATAAAGTGAACCAGAGCCCACAGGCAAAGTCCGAAAATACAAAAGAGAACGATCAGGCTTTTAGTCGGAAACAGGGATTTTCAGATATTCGTGAGTTGTTAAATAAAGCATTTACAGGATTTCAGGAATATGATTATTTCCGGGCAGACACGTTGACGGAAGAAGAGGCAGGGCAATTTTATAAGAAAAGGACAGAAAATCTGAAAGCCTGGCTTGCAGAAGAAGGAGGAGGGGCAGACCAGTTTACGAAAACGGAAAAAGAGTTTCTTGTAAACCAATACAAGAGTTTGGAGACACCGTGGTATTACGAAAGTTCGGATGGATTTGATGCATGGTTTACCTGGTCTCCAACGATTTGTATGCTGGTGGTTCTTACGGTAGGTTTCCTGGTATCCGGTATCTTTTCCTGCGAAAAGAGATATCGTGCAGCTTCTGTTTATTTTGCCTCTTACCATGGGAGGAAAAAAGCGGTTTTGGCGAAAATTAAGGCAGGAGTGCTTACTGCCACACTTGTTTATTGGGGAATCATGCTTCTTTACAGCGCGGTTGTATTGGGGTGTCTGGGACTGCAGGGAAGTCAATGTGTAATACAGACCCAGTTTGGAAAATGGAAAAGTTTTTATGCTATGACTATAGGGCAGGAATACGCTTACATATTGCTTGGGGGATATATTGGCTGTCTGTTTTTCACACTTTTAACCATGCTGATTTCGTCATGGAGTCATTCAGGCACGGCAGCCGTCATCGTTCCCTTTGCGCTGATATTGGCGCCCTCTTTTCTGGCAGAAACCCAGATTCCTTTTCTAGATAAAATTCTGGGACTTCTGCCAGATCAGCTGCTGCAGGTGGAACTGGTGATTTCCCATTTTAGTCTGTATTCTCTGGGCGGGAAAATAATAGGAGCCCTGCCTGTGCTGCTGGTACTTTACAGTGTGCTGTGTGCAGGACTTCTGCCTGTGGTATACAGGATTTATCGAAGAAAAGAAGTCCGGGAATAGAGGCTGATAAGCAGCACCATACCAAAAAGCAGAACTTTGAAAATTTTAAGTTTTTTAAATGCTTTTGCATGGAGAATGCGTTATATTAAGTGCAGAGAACCGTTGTCTTTTTGCAGGATTTTCGCTATAATCAACAAATAGAATAAAACGAGGGGGCATTTTCACATGCAGAAAAATCTTACACAAGGCCCTGTAGGTAAGACACTGCTGTTGTTTTCTCTTCCTATGATAGTGGGAAATTTGCTGCAGCAGCTTTACAATATTGCGGATACCTTGATTGTGGGCAGGTTTTTAGGCTCCGGCGCGCTGGCTGCGGTGGGGTCTTCTTATACACTTATGACATTTTTAACTTCTGTTTTTCTGGGACTTTGTATGGGAAGCGGCGCGGTGTTTTCCATACGGTTCGGAGAAGGGGAGATGGAAAAGCTGCAGGAGAGCATAACGGCGGCTTTTCTTCTGATTTTTACAGTAACGGCGGCGCTGAATTTTCTGGTTTTTCTGCTGATTGACCCTATTTTAGGCCTTCTGCAGGTACCGGAAGAAATTTACGGCATGATGCGGGGATACCTCTGGGTTATATTCTGGGGAATTCCGGCAGTGTTTCTTTACAATTTCTATGCCGCCCTGCTGCGGGCTGTGGGGAACTCTGTGGTACCTCTGGTATTTCTGGCAGCCTGTGCGGTATTGAACATTGTACTGGATTTGTGGTTTGTTCTTGGATTTTCCTGGGGTGTGAAAGGGGCAGCCGCGGCAACAGTTATGTCCCAATACGTTTCCGGGGTGGGGATTGCCTTGTATACCTGGAAAACCCAGACACACTTTCGGATTCAGCGGAAGTATCTGTGTCCCAGACGGCAGGTGCTGAAGGAACTGGCACAGTTTTCCTTTTTGACTTCAGTGCAGCAGTCTGTGATGAACTTGGGAATTTTAATGGTGCAGGGATTGGTAAACAGCTTTGGAACGGTAATTATGGCGGCCTTTGCAGCGGCCGTAAAGATTGATTCCTTTGCATACATGCCGGTACAGGATTTCGGCAATGCTTTTTCTACCTTTGTGGCACAGAATTTCGGGGCAAAGAAGGAGGAGCGAATCCGGGAAGGTATCCGAAAAGCAGTAGGAATGGCTTTTGTCTTTTGTGTGCTGATTTCCTGCGGTGTATTTTTCTTTGCCAGACCGCTGCTGTTGATTTTTGTCCAGCCGCAGGAGTCGGAAATTCTGGCGGCAGGCGTGGAGTATTTACGCATCGAAGGGGCGTTTTACTGCGGCATTGGCTGTCTGTTTCTGTTGTATGGCTTCTACCGGGCTGTGAAGCTGCCGGGAATGTCCGTGGTACTGACGGTGATTTCTCTGGGAACCCGCGTGGTCCTGGCGTATCTTTTATCTTCGGTGGAGAGCATCGGGGTTCTGGGAATCTGGTGGTCGGTGCCCATTGGATGGGCCCTGGCTGATCTGGTGGGCTTTGTGTATTACCGAATGAAGAAAAAGTATCTATTTCACACACTTTTTACGGAAAAAGGATAACAAATCACATAAAAAAAGAGTATGATTTCCAGATGTATGGAATTTATACTCTTTTTTGATGAGAAAGACAGAACAGGAGAAAACAATGGCAGAAGAAAAATACAAGCAGATTACGTATATGGATATGAAGAAAGATGAAGAGGTTAACATGCTTTTGGCACATGGCAATCAGGTGTTAAAGGAGTTGGGATTTACTGAACATTCCAGAAAGCATGCGGCAAAGGTAGCGGAAACAGCAGGAAGAATTTTAAAGGAGCTGGGATATGGAGACCGGGAAATCAGGCTGAGTAAAATTGCCGGGTATATGCATGATATCGGCAACGGTATTCATCGCCATGACCATGCACAAAGTGGAGCGCTTCTGGCTTATCAGATTTTAAAAGAGCGGAAAATGCCCCTTGAGGAGGCGGTTACAGTGATGACGGCTATCGGCAACCATGACGAGGAAACGGGAACAGCGGTGGATGTGGTGTCTGCAGCCCTGATTCTGGCAGATAAGACGGATGTAAGAAGAAACCGGGTGCAGAATCCCACAGCTGCCAATTTTGACATTCATGACCGGGTGAATTATGCGGTGCTGTCTTCTTCTTTAGAGGTGAAAAAGGAGAAAAAAGTCATCGAAATGAGTCTGGAACTGGATGATGAAATGTGTACGGTCATGGACTATTTTGAGATTTTCCTAAAAAGAACCATGATGTGCAAGCGGGCTTCTGAGGTGCTGGGCTGCAGGTTTAAGCTGGTGGCAAATGGGAATAAGGTTTGCTGAAATACCCCTTTTTGTGCTATGATAAGAAAAATACCATAGAACAGAAAGGGGTATTTTCAATGGAGAATATCAGTATGGCTCTTCTGGCCCATGTAGATGCAGGAAAGACTACACTGGCCGAGAGCATTCTTTATCATACAGGCAGTATTCGGAAAATGGGAAGGGTGGATCACCAGGACACCTTTCTGGACACAGATTCCATGGAACGGGCAAGAGGCATTACCATCTTTTCCAAACAGGCGGGCTTTCGGTTGGGAGAAAAGTCCTTCACCCTTCTGGATACGCCGGGGCATGTGGATTTTTCAGCAGAAATGGAGAGAACCTTGCAGGTGCTCGATTACGCAGTGCTGCTTATCAGCGGCGCAGACGGTGTCCAGGGGCATGTGCAGACCCTTTGGCGGCTGCTGAAACAGTATAGGATTCCCGTGTTTCTTTTCATTAATAAAATGGACCAGGAAGGCACGGACCGAAGAGTGCTGCTTCTGGAACTGCAGAGAAAGCTGGATGAAAGATGTATTGATTTTGGACAGGACAGAAAAAAAGAGGATATTTTAGAAGAAGTTGCCATGTGTGATGAACATTTGCTGGAAACGTATTTAGAGGAAGGGGAGATTTCTGTTTCTGAGATACAAAACCTCATTGCCCAACGAAAAATATTTCCGTGTTACTTTGGTTCTGCGCTGAAATCCTTTGGGGTGAAAGAACTGCTGGAGGGACTGGAAACCTATATAAAAGAGCCGGAGTATGGAGAAGAGTTCGGCGCCAGAATTTTCAAGATATCCAGAGATGATAAGGGAAACCGTCTGACTCACATGAAGGTTACAGGCGGCAGCCTGAAAGTGAAGCAGGTGCTGCAGGGGAAAGAATGGGAAGAAAAAGCAGACCAGATAAGAATCTATGCAGGGGCAGGATTTCGCACAGTGAGCGAGGCGCCGTCAGGAACCATCTGTGCAGTGACAGGACTTACCAAAACCTTTGCAGGAGAAGGACTGGGGATGGAAAAAGAATCCATAAGTCCGCTGCTGGCTCCGGTGCTTACTTATGAAATCCGGCTGCCGAAGGGCTGTGATGTACATAGAATGCTTCTCCAGCTTCGACAGTTGGAAGAGGAAGAACCGCAGCTTCATATTGTATGGAAGGAAAGTCTGGGAGAAATCCATGCGCAGGTCATGGGAGAGGTGCAGATTGAAATTCTAAAGAATTTAATACAGGAACGATTCGGTGTTTCGGTGGAATTTGGCTCCGGAAGTATTGTATATAAGGAAACCATTACAGAGTCTGTGGAGGGAATCGGCCACTTTGAACCTCTGCGCCACTATGCGGAGGTACATCTTCTTCTGGAACCTCTGGAGAGAGGAAAGGGACTGCAGTTTGCCTCCTCCTGCAGCGAGGATGTGCTGGATAAAAACTGGCAGAGACTGGTGCTTACCCACCTGGCTGAGAAAAATCACAAGGGCGTTCTTACAGGAGCGGACATTACAGATATGAAGATTACGCTGACCGCGGGGAGAGCACACATCAAACATACGGAAGGTGGAGATTTTAGACAGGCCACTTACCGGGCTGTGCGGCAGGGGTTAAAGAAGGCAAAGAGTATCCTTCTGGAACCTGTGTACGAATACCGTCTGGAAGTGCCTCAGGAACTGGTGGGAAGAGCCATGACGGATATTCAGAAGATGAGCGGAACTTTTGCCGGACCGGAATTGGAGGAAGAGATGGCTGTGCTTACGGGAATGGCTCCCGCAGTGACCATGAGCGGCTATCAAAGAGAGGTGACTTCCTATACAGGCGGCAGGGGAAGGCTGTTCTGTACTTTGAAAGGATATGAACCCTGCCACAACCAGGATGAGGTGCTGGAAACGATTGGCTATAATTCCGAAGCGGATGTGGAAAATCCTACGGGCTCTGTATTCTGTTCTCATGGTGCCGGTTTTACGGTCAGCTGGGATGAAGTAGACGAATATGCCCATGTGGAATCCGCTAAAAAGAAAGAAGACATTCAGATAGAAACAGCCAGAGCTGTGCCACGCAGTTTTTCTCAGATTCGCCTGGATGAAAAAGAATTGGAAGAAATTTTTGCCAGGACTTATGGACCCGTAAAGCGGGAGAGAAATGCATTTCAGAAAACTGTGCGCAGTGTTTCTTTTGATTCTTCTTCCGGAAAAAGCGGAGGAAGGAAGAAAGAGAAAGAAAAAGAGTATCTGTTGGTGGACGGCTACAACATTATTTTTGCATGGGAAGATTTAAATGAACTTGCAAAAACCAGTATGGAAGGCGCCAGGAATAAGCTGATGGATATTCTCTGCAATTACCAGGGATATAAAAAATGTACATTGATTCTGGTTTTTGACGCTTACCGGGTGGAAGGCGGCCAGGGGGCTGTGGAGAAATATCACAATATCCATGTGGTTTACACAAAGGAAGCAGAAACCGCAGACCAGTATATTGAAAAGACGGTACACGAAATCGGAAAAAAACATCATGTGACTGTGGCTACGTCTGATGCCCTGGAACAGGTGATTATCCTGGGACAGGGAGCGGCCAGAATGTCTGCCAGAAACCTGCAGGAAGAAATCCGGATGATGAAGCAGGAAATCCGGGAGTATTATATAGAAAAACAGAAAAAAAGCGGAACGTATCTGTTTGAACATCTGCCGGAAGATTTGGCGGAATTTATGGAGGATGTCCGGCTGGGCAGAAAGGAAATAGAAGAAAAAGAGGTTTAGAAGACCAAGAAATCAGGCAGTGAGAAAAAAGAGTGCAGGAGATTACAAATTTTGTAAAAAAAGCTCTTGCATTCTTTCCAGAGAGGTGATATTATATAAAGCGTACTTTTATGCTCAGAAAGGAGGAAGAACAGTGAAAGTTAGATCATCTGTAAAACCAATTTGTGAAAAGTGCAAGGTTATCAAAAGAAAGGGAAGTATCAGAATTATCTGTGAAAACCCAAAACACAAACAGCGTCAGGGCTAATATCTGAAATTTATAGCAGAGTTATGACATTGATTTGTGTGAATTTTAGTGCGGCTGCAGTATGAAACGCAAGGACGCGTTGTTCGTACTGATTAAATATAGTGATATTAGAATCCAGGGCAGATTTAGACCCTGAGGGAACTGTTTACCGAGGATGGTTCCTGTTGTCGGAGCGCGCGGTGCGCGGTTTCGATGACCCGGAATATTGCTTAATACCGGTATCCGCCAAATACCGGAAAGGCTGCGTAAAATTATTTTGCGGCTGGACGCAGAAGACCCCGTCAGTTTTTTGTGTCTCAATTAGGAACAATATTAACAGAAAATGGAGGAACAAATACATGGCTCGTATAGCTGGTGTAGACTTACCAAGAGAAAAACGTATCGAAATCGGCTTAACATACATCTACGGAATCGGTAGAGTAAGTTCAAACCGTATCTTAGAGAAGGCAGGCGTAAATCCTGACACTCGTGTCAGAGATGTTACTGACGAAGAAGTAGGAAAAATCCGTGACGCAATCGAAGAGTTACAGATTCCTGTAGAAGGTGATTTAAGAAGAGAAATCGCTCTGAATATCAAGAGACTTCAGGAAATCGGATGCTACAGAGGAATCCGTCATCGTAAAGGACTTCCTGTTCGTGGACAGAAAACAAAAACAAACGCAAGAACAAGAAAAGGTCCTAAGAGAACTGTTGCTAACAAGAAGAAATAATTTTTTTGTTGCGATACAGGCGGCGGCCTGAATTATGAAAATTACAGTTGAGTTTAAATATTAGAGAAAGTAGGTTAGTTTAAAAATGGCTAAAGTTACAAAAAAAGTGACAAAAAAGCGTGTTAAGAAAAACGTTGAACGCGGACAGGCACATATCCAGTCTTCTTTCAATAACACAATCGTTACATTGACAGATGCTGAAGGAAATGCTTTATCATGGGCAAGTGCCGGTGGTCTGGGATTTAAAGGTTCAAGGAAATCTACTCCATATGCAGCTCAGATGGCTGCAGAAACAGCTGCTAAAGCAGCAATTATCCATGGTCTGAAGACTGTTGACGTTTTTGTAAAAGGACCTGGTTCAGGAAGAGAAGCAGCAATCCGTGCATTGGCAGCTTGCGGTATTGAAGTTACAAGCATCAAAGATGTAACTCCGGTTCCACACAACGGTTGTCGTCCACCAAAACGCAGAAGAGTCTAATTAGGAGGTCAGTGAATCATGGCAGTAAATAGAGTACCAGTTCTGAAAAGATGTAGATCCTTAGGTCTTGACCCTGTATATCTGGGAATTGACAAAAAATCTACCAGACAGTTAAAAAGAGCAAACAGAAAAGTGTCCGAATACGGACTTCAGTTAAGAGAAAAACAGAAAGCAAAATTCATCTACGGCGTTCTGGAAAAACCTTTCCGTAACTACTACAAAAAAGCAGACCAGAGACCGGGACAGACAGGTGAAAACCTGATGGTTATGCTGGAAACACGTCTGGACAACGTAGTATTCCGTCTTGGACTTGCAAGAACAAGAAAAGAAGCAAGACAGATTGTTGACCACAAACATGTACTGGTAAACGGAAAACAGGTAAACATTCCATCTTACTTAGTAAAAGCTGGCGATGTTATCGAAATTAAAGAAAAATGCAAAGGTTCTCAGAGATACAAAGATATCCTTGAAGTAACCGGCGGACGTCTGGTTCCGGCTTGGTTAGATGTAGACCAGGAAGCATTAAAGGGCGAAGTAAAAGCACTTCCTACAAGAGAAGAAATCGACGTACCGGTTAACGAAGTGTTAATTGTCGAGTTGTATTCTAAATAATTAAGAAGTGAATTGTGCGCGTAGCAAGGAGGGCTTTGCATGTTCGATTTTAACAAACCCAAAATTCAAATCACAGAAATGTCTGATGATAAGAGATATGGGAAATTCGTGGTAGAACCACTGGAAAGAGGATATGGTATTACACTGGGCAACTCTTTAAGAAGAATTATGCTTTCTTCTTTACCGGGTGCCGCTGTAAGCCAGGTGAAAATTGACGGTGTTCTCCATGAATTCAGTTCTATGCCGGGTGTCAAAGAAGATGTGACAGAAATTATCATGAATCTGAAAAATCTGGCGATTAAGAACGTAAGCGACAGCAATGAGCCGAAAACCGCATATATCGAGTTTGAAGGCGAAGGCGTTGTGACAGGTGCAGATATTCAGGTTGACCAGGATTTGGAAATCTTAAATCCGGAGCAGGTAATTGCCACCTTAAATGGCGGTACAGGCTGCAAGTTCAATGCAGAACTGACCATTACCAAAGGCCGCGGATATGTAAGCGCAGATAAAGGAAAATCAGATGACATGCCAATCGGTATGATTGCTGTAGATGCAATTTACACCCCGGTTGAGCGTGTGAATATGGCCGTTGAAAATACCCGTGTAGGTCAGGTTACAGACTTTGATAAGCTGACTCTGGATATTTACACAAACGGAACACTGGACGCAGACGAGGCTGTCAGCCTGGCTGCTAAGGTATTAAGCGAGCATTTAAGCCTCTTCATTGATCTTTCTGAAAGTGCAAAGACTGCAGAAGTCATGATTGAAAAGGAAGACAATGAGAAAGAAAAAGTTCTGGAAATGAACATTGACGAATTAGAACTGTCTGTTCGTTCCTACAACTGCTTAAAACGTGCTGGTATTAATACCGTGGAAGAGCTTTGCAACCGTACTTCCGAAGATATGATGAAGGTTCGTAACCTGGGCCGTAAGTCATTAGAAGAAGTTTTGGCAAAATTAAAAGAATTGGGCTTACAGTTAAATCCAAGCGAGGAGTAAGCCTTTAGGACAAATTTATGGAAGAAAAGCAGTGCGTCAGTAAGACCGAAGAGAGCATGGCGCATTGTTCCACAAATGGAGGAAATCTAAAATGGCAAAATATAGAAAATTGGGCAGAACTGCTGACCAGAGAAAAGCTTTACTTAGAAACCAGGTAACAAATCTGTTATATCACGGAAAAATTGTTACTACTGAAACAAAAGCAAAAGAAGTTCGTAAAATCGCTGACGGTCTGATTGCTATGGCTGTTCGTGAAAAAGACAACTTTGAAACAGTAACTGTTACAGCTAAAGTTGCTCGCAAAGACGCTGACGGCAAGAGAGTAAAAGAAGTTGTTGACGGAAAGAAAGTGACTGTATACGACGAAGTACAGAAAGAAATCAAGAAGGACGCTCCTTCCAGATTACATGCCAGAAGACAGATGTTAAAAGTTCTTTACCCAGTGAAAGAAGTTCCGACAGCTGCTGCTGGAAAGAAGAAAAATACTAAAGAAGTTGATTTAGTAGAAAAATTATTCACAGAAATCGCACCAAAATACGCTGACCGTAACGGTGGTTACACAAGAATCATCAAAATCGGACCTCGTAAAGGTGATGCAGCTATGGAAGTAGTTCTGGAGTTAGTGTAAGAACACAGATGTAACAGATGAAAGAAGGTGGACCAAAAGCAAGACCGTTGCGGTATTTGCTTTGGGGACACCTTTTTTTTCCGAATTTACAGGAGGCCATTTGAATGAGTAAGAAAATGCTTTTTATATTTAACCCGCGGTCCGGCAAAGGCAGCATTAAAAACCGTCTGATGGACATTCTGGATATTTTTGTCAAAGGAGGATATGAGGTTACGGTTCACCCCACCCAGTGCTATATGGATGGATTGAAGGTGACCAGGAAAAAGGCGGCGAACTATGACATTGTAGTAGCGAGCGGCGGAGACGGCACACTGGATGAAATTGTTACAGGGATGATGCTGGGGGGATATACCAATCCTATTGGCTATATACCTTCCGGAAGTACCAATGATTTTGCAAATAGCTTTCATATTTCAAAAAATATGCTGCAGGCCGCTACGGACATTGTAGAGGGACTGCCTCACGCCTTTGATGTGGGACGATTTAATGACGATTATTTTGTTTATATTGCAGCATTCGGACTGTTTACGGATGTGTCTTATGAAACGAATCAGGATATGAAAAATATTCTGGGACATGCTGCCTATATATTAGAAGGAACACAGCGGCTGTTTAATATCAAGTCTTACAGCCTGCAGATAGAAAGCGACGAAGGCAAGTTGTCAGGAGACTTTATTTTCGGTATGGTCAGCAATGCCACTTCTGTAGGTGGATTTAAACGTCTGACCGGGCCGGATGTCATGCTGGACGATGGCGTCTTTGAAGTCATGCTTATCCGAAAACCCAAGAATATTCTGGAATTGAATGAAATTATTGCTTCCCTGGTGGGACCTGGGGATTCCAAAATGATAGAAGTATTTAAAACCACAACCTTGCGTATGCAGTGTGAGGAAGAAATTTCTTGGACGCTGGACGGCGAATTTGGCGGAGAACACAGAAGCGTGGAGATTCAAAATATGAAACACGCTGTACAGATTGTACTGCCGCGAAACGGGGAAGTTCCCCTTATTCATACGCCGGAAGAATAAATGCAGGAACCTGTGTACCCGGTTTCTTCATATGATAATAAAAATAGAGAAATCAGGTTACGCAATGGGTGAAATCAAAATTGTTGATGGGATTTTACTGATTCTTGCACTGACCACAGATTCGTTTGTGGTCAGTTTTGCATATGGCATGGCAAAAACAAAAATGCCATTTTTCATTGTGGCAGGAATGAATTTGATGATGAGTTCTCTTTTGGGCGCAGCTGTGCTGACGGGGAATTTTTTTTCTTCCTTTCTGCCGGACAGTTTGACCTGCTGGGTGGGAATTCTTCTGTTGTCTTTTCTGGGAATTTACAGGATGATGAGTTTTTTCTTTCGGAAAGAGACAAATTCCTGTGCCGTGAAAGTTTTGACTATGAAAGAGGGCTTTATTTTGGCATTTGTGCTGTCTGCGGACAGTCTGGCCGCCGGGTTGGGGACTGGTCTTATGCAGTCGGGAGAGTGGATGCTGGCAGCAGGGGCTTTCCTGGGCGGTATGGGAATGATGAAGGCAGGCTGGGAACTGGGGAGTCGGTTTCGGAAAAAGACCAACCGGGATTTGTCCTGGATAAGCGGTATGTGTCTGCTGCTTCTTGCATTTGGGATTTTTTGCAGAAGATAGGAAGGGAATCTTGGCCTGCATTTGCAAGTTGGCAAAAAAATACTTGCATTCTGGAAAATTTTGCGGTATCTTAGAAACAGTTTCAGGGCTATAAATGTTTGGGAAGATTCTATACCGTATGAGAGGAAGGAACACAGAAATGAGTGAATATATCAATGTATCTGAGATTTTCGGGGAAGATGTTTTTGATGACGAAGTAATGCAGCAGCGTCTTCCGAAAAAAGTTTACAAAGATTTGAAACAGACCATATTAGAGGGCAAAGAGTTGTCCCAGGAGATGGCGGATGTCATTGCTCACGAAATGAAAGAGTGGGCCATCGAAAAAGGCGCCACTCATTATACCCATTGGTTTCAGCCGCTTACCGGAGTAACGGCGGAAAAGCACGACTCTTTTATTACGGCACCTCTTCCCAATGGCAAGGTACTGATGAGTTTTTCCGGAAAAGAATTGATTAAAGGCGAGCCGGACGCGTCTTCCTTTCCTTCAGGAGGGTTAAGAGCCACCTTTGAGGCCAGAGGATATACAGCCTGGGATTGTACTTCTCCTGCATTTGTCCGTCATGACGCTGCAGGTGCCACGTTATGTATTCCCACAGCATTTTGTTCTTACACGGGAGAGGCGCTTGACCAGAAAACACCGCTTTTGCGTTCCATGCAGGCTATTAATACGCAGGCTCTGCGCCTTATCCGCCTCTTCGGAGACACCACGGCAAAGAGAGTTATTCCTTCGGTAGGGGCAGAGCAGGAATATTTTCTGGTAAGCAACGAAAAATTCAGAAAGAGAAAAGATTTGGTATTTACCGGAAGAACGCTGTTTGGCGCTATGCCTCCTAAAGGACAGGAACTGGATGACCACTATCTGGGAACCATCCGCCAGAAGGTTTCCGCTTATATGAAGCAGGTAAACGAGGAACTTTGGAAGCTGGGGGTAACAGCTAAGACACAGCACAACGAAGCGGCCCCGGCCCAGCATGAACTGGCGCCCATTTACGCAGAAGCCAATGTGGAAGTAGACCATAACCAGATTGTGATGCAGACTTTAAAACGTGTGGCTTCTCAGCACGGCATGAAATGTCTTCTCCATGAAAAACCTTTTGCTGGTGTCAATGGTTCCGGAAAGCACAACAACTGGTCTTTAACTACAGATACGGGACATAACCTGCTGGAACCGGGCATTACGCCTCACGAGAACATTCAGTTCCTTCTGGTATTAAGCTGTGTGTTAAAAGCCGTGGATACCCATGCGGATCTGTTAAGAGAATCTGCAGCAGATGTGGGAAATGACCACCGTCTGGGTGCAAACGAAGCACCTCCGGCCATTATTTCCGTATTTTTGGGTGACCAGCTGACCGATGTGATGAATCAGCTGATTACCACCGGTATGGCAGACCACAGTATTGAAAGTGAAAAACTGGAGACAGGGGTAAAGGCAATTCCCGAATTTATGCGGGATACCACAGACCGTAACAGAACTTCACCCTTTGCCTTTACAGGAAATAAATTTGAATTCCGTATGGTGGGGTCCAGAGATTCCATTGCACCGGCTAATGTGGTGCTGAATACTATTGTGGCACAGGCATTTAAAGAAGCCTGCGACATTCTGGAAAAAGCAGAAGACTTTGAAGTAGCAGTTCACGATTTGATGAAGAAAAACTTCACGGAGCACCAGAGAATTGTATTCAACGGAAACGGTTATTCTAAGGAATGGGTGAAAGAGGCAGAGAGAAGGGGACTTCCGAATCTCACCTGTATGGTGGAAACCATTGATACGTTGACTACAGAGAAGGCAGTAAAGCTGTTTGAGGAATTCGGCGTCTTTACAAAAGCGGAACTGGAGTCCAGAAGAGAAATCAAATACGAAGCTTATGCCAAAGCCATTAATATCGAGGCAAGAACTATGCTGGATGTGGCGGGAAAACAGATTATTCCTGCGGTTATCCGTTATGCCAGACAGCTGGCAGATTCCATTAATGCCATTGTAGCAGCGGGAGTTCTGGACGTAGATGTACAGACAGAACTTTTACGGGAAACTTCTGCATTGTTAAAAGAGACAAAAGAGGCACTGGATGCCCTGCATACAGTAGCAGAGCAGGCCTGGGCTATGGAAGATGGAAAAGACAAGGCATTTTTCTACCGCCGTCAGGTGATTCCGGCTATGGAAAAACTGAGAAAACCGGTAGATAAACTGGAAATGATTGTGGATAAAGAAATCTGGCCTATGCCGTCCTACGGTGATTTACTGTTTGAGGTATAGAAAAGAGACAGGAGGGCTGTCGCATTAAATATTCTTAAAAGGTGTTTAGTGCGGCAGCTTTCTTCTTTAAAAGAGAAAATCAGAAAGGGAGAATATGGAACAGACAGTAGCGTTTCTGGAGAACCAGAACATAGACAAGAACCTTATCAGAGGTGTTGAGGAATTTCGCAACCGGAATTTTGTAGAGGAAGAGGAAAAACGGCGGATTGTAAAGCCGGACATGGCTTTTTATGGAAAAGAAGTGCTGGAGATGGCCATTGCGGCTCTCCTAGAAGGGGAAAATCTGCTGCTTACGGGAGCTAAGGCCACGGGAAAGAACGTGCTGGCAGAGAATCTGGCATGGATTTTCGGACGTCCGGTTTATAATGTATCGTTTCATGTGAATACAGACAGCGGAGATTTAATTGGAACAGACACTTTCCTTGACAATGAAGTAAAGCTTCGCAAGGGAAGTATTTACCGCTGTGCCCAGTATGGTGGATTTGGAATTTTAGATGAAGTCAATATGGCGAAAAATGATGCGGTTTCTGTGCTTCATGCGGCTTTGGATTACCGCCGCTGCATTGATGTTCCCGGTTATGATAAGATTGATATAGACCCGGCAGCCAGATTTATTGGTACCATGAACTACGGCTATGCGGGGACAAAAGAACTAAATGAGGCGTTGGTTTCCCGTTTCCTGGTGATTGATATGCCGGCCCAGGATGAAGAGACCCTGGCCTTTATTTTTCAGTCCCGTTTTCCGAAATTGAAAAATTCTGCCATGAAGCAGTGGATAGGACTGTTCATGGACCTTCAACTGAAGGCGCAGAACGGGGAAATTACCACAAAGGCTCTGGATTTGCGGGGAATGCTGGGAGCATTAAAGACTATACGGCAGGGGCTTTCTCCGGCTCTGGCAGTGAAAATGGGCGTGGTAAACAAATGCTTTGATATATTTGAGAAGGAAATTGTGCAGGATGTGGTGATGACCAGAATTCCGGATACCTGGACACCCCGGGATGTATTTGAAGACTGAGGATAGCTTATGGATGAATTAGAACTGGAACTGGAAAACCGAATAAAAAATCTTATGTGGACTGTGAGCGGGGATTATGCACTGGAGTTTAAGCCGGATTTGGCGGCATTTGCCCGTTCGCGGTATGTGGCTTTATACGATGGCATTAAGCAGGGGGCTTTTGCAAGATATTTCGACAGGGAAGCATTTTCCATGTATCTGGTGAAAAAAATCTATCTCCATGGCATGGAAGCTCCTCTGATGCAGCTGGCACAGCTGTGTATTGAATTTGCCGTTTCTGCAGGAATTACAGCAGAGAGAGAAGGCGTTGCCACTATCCGCAGAAAAGCCTGCGAAGATATCCTGGAAATGGATTTTGCCCGTCTGCAGGAAACCCTTACAGGACGGCTGAAGCTGGCTCTGTTTAAAGAAGTTTTAAACGGAAAAGAACCGGCCACAGCCCAGATGAGAAACTGGATGGACCGGATAGAAGAACTGGAATATGCCGAAAGCACGATGGATATTATTCGGACTACAGATTCGCTGTACAATGAGATTGCAGACCCGTATTTTGAACGCAGGCATGGCAGTCTGGAGACGGTACTGGCCGTAACGAATGAGGAACTGGCGGAGTTTTCCTGGAAGGATTATCTGAAAGAAGAGGAGCTGGAGGATACGCTGGAGACTTATCTGGACCAGGTGGCACAGAATATGACGAATCTGGATATGTTGGAACAGGCGGAAAAAGAAGAAAAATCAGAGAAGAAAGAAGATAAAAAACGGGTTTTGGTGGTGGATGAAAAGGCACTGGAGCGGATGTATTCTTATGTAGAGCGCAATTATGGAAAAACGTTCTTAACAGAAATGGAAGAGAAACGAGTGAACCAGCTGATGTGCAGAGGAATCCACGGAGACTGCAGTCTGTATTTTACCAGGGGGATTTTGAAGACACCGGTTTTGCGCAATTACCAGTATGAGTATGCCAGAAAGCAGAAAGATAAAAATCTGTATGAGTATTATGATAACCATAGAATTGTAAAGAATAATATCCGGATTTTAACGGATATGCTGAAGAAAACCCTGACTTTGCGGGAGGAGGCGGAAGAAATTCTTTCGGACAGAGGACGGGTTCTGCCTTCGCGTCTTTGGAGAATTGGACGGTCTGAGGATGCCAGAGTGTTTGAACGCTGCCTGTATCAGGACAGTGGAAGCTTTGTGGTGGACGTTCTCATTGATGCCAGTGGTTCTCAGCGCTCCAGACAGGGACAGGTAGCCATACAGGCCTATATTTTAAGTGAAGCCCTGAGTAATGTGGGAATTGCCCACAGGGTTATGAGCTTCTGCACTTTTTGGGATTATACGATTCTTCATGAATTTCGGGACTATGATGCGGACAGAAGAGAAAACAGCAATATTTTTGAGTATGTGACTTCCTCCAACAACCGGGACGGACTGGCTATAAAGGCAGCGGGATACGGGCTTTCGGCAAGAGAAGAGGAACACAAAATCCTCATTGTGTTAAGCGACGGGCGTCCCTATGATGTCATTTTAAACCGGCCAAATGCCAGAAATCCCCAGCCGTATCACGGGGAATATGCCATAAAGGATACGGGATTTGAAGTGCGGAAGCTGAGAAGCCAGGGCATTTGTGTCTTGGGGGTATTTGCCGGAGAAGAGAAAGATTTGGTAGCGGAAAAGAAAATTTTCGGGAAAGATTTCGCTTATATTCGGGATATTTCAGGATTTTCTCCAGTAGTGGGACGGTACCTCATGAAACAACTAGAAAAAGATACTTGATATTGGATAAAAATTCTGTTATATTGATAGAATATGTGTAGAGCGGAGAATGTGTATGAGTGAAAAAATAGAGATTATGGGGATTTCCGTAGAAAAATGCTATGCCGAGGATATTATGGAAAGCATTAACCAGCACTGGAATGAGGATACGCTGGCTACTTACGGGGTTATTACAATGAAATTGCTGATTGCAGCCCAGAAAGATGAAGAACTCAAGGAATATATTGAGACTCTGGACAAGGCTGTGGCAGATGAACCGGAGATTGTCAAGGCTGCCGGACTTCAGGATGAGGCTTGGGAGAGTGAAATATCCGAGCACGGATTTTTCGGAACTTTGTTCTGGTTGTTGAATTTATATAAAAACCGTATTTTTATTCTGGGTGAAAAGGAAGAAGATACGGAAAAGTTTTGCAATTATCTCAGGGAGCAGTATCCGGATGTTGTCATTCTGGGGAAAGACAGTCTGACAGATATGGAGGCAGACCAGACAGACCGGGTGATAAACGAAATTAACAGTTGGAATCCCCAGGCGGTACTGAGTTGTTCCAGGGAATACAACGTAGAACGTTTTGTAAAGCGTTACAGAAAGATGATGAATACAAAGGTATGGTTCAGCCTGGGAAGTTCGCTTCCTGTTTTTCAGGAAACAGGCATAAAGTCCAACTGGCTGAACCGCCTCATGGAAAAAAACAATTTTAAAAAGCTGGTATCCCAGTACCAGGAAGAAACAGAGAAAATGTGAATAAATTGTTACATTTTGAAAAAAATGTGTAATATTTTACGTTTTCTCTTTATTTTTTCCCTATTTTGTATTAGTATATATGGTAGGGTTTTTATTTATGGGATTTGTAACAGTGTAAACAGACTATATGATGAAAGAAGGAGAAAGCATGATATCAAACCAGATACTCCAAACAACCCTGGACGGTTTAAAAGGAATATCCAGGACAGATTTTTGTGTAACAGATATGGACGGCAAAGTTTTGGCAAGCACTTTTGCACAGAGCGTATGCGGAGAGGGAGAAGTTTCCGAATTTGCCAATTCTCAGGCGGACAGTCAGGTAGTAAAAGGAAATCAGTATTTTAAGATTTATGATGACCACCAGCTGGAATACATATTGATTGTGGACAGTGCGGGGGACGATGCGTATACCCTTGGAAAGCTGGTTGTGTTCCAGATTCAGGGGCTGCTTACCGCATACAAAGAGCGGTTCAATAAGGACAACTTTATCAAAAATCTTTTGCTGGACAACCTTTTGCTGGTGGATATTCATAACCGGGCTAAGAAGCTTCACATAGAAGTAGATGTCCGCAGGGTAGTATATATACTGGAAAACAGTGAAGACAGAGACTACGGTTCCCTGGAAAATATTAAAAATGTTCTGGGAGGAAAAGCCGGAGACTTTGTAACTGCAGTAGATGAAAAGAGCATTATTATTGTGAAGGAAGTGAGCCCTTCCGATGATTATGCCCAGTTGGAGAAGAGTGCAAATGCTATTTTATCGGCTTTAGGCGTAGAAAGAGATGGAAAGACGCATATTGCGTACGGAACAATTGTAAAGGAACTGAAGGAGGTTTCCCGTTCTTACAAAGAGGCCAAGATGGCTTTAGACGTAGGAAAGATTTTCTTTGGAGAAAGAGATGTGATTGCATACAGTTCTCTGGGAATCGGACGCCTGATTTACCAGCTTCCCATTCCTCTTTGCAAAATGTTCATCCGGGAGATTTTTGACCATCATTCTCCGGATGACTTTGACGAGGAAACACTTACTACCATTAATAAATTCTTTGAAAACAGCCTGAATGTGTCTGAGACTTCCAGACAGCTTTATATCCACAGAAATACCCTGGTATACAGACTGGATAAGCTGCAGAAAAGTACGGGACTGGATTTGCGTGTTTTTGAAGATGCCATTACCTTTAAGATTGCCCTCATGGTAGTAAAATATATGAAGTACATGGAAACACTTGATTACTAAAGAGCGCGGCGCGTCTGTGCTCAATAGGAAAACAGGAGGTTATTATGATTGATTTAAAAGACGTGAGCAAATCATACAGCAAGGGCCAGCCAGCCATTGACCATATGAATCTTCACGTGGAGAAGGGTGAATTTGTGTTTATCGTAGGAAACAGCGGCTCAGGAAAATCAACCTTGATTAAGCTGCTTTTGAAGGAACTGGATCCTACCAGCGGAACCATTACTGTAAACGGACAGGTACTTAATAAGCTGAGACGGAGAAAAGTGGCAAAATACCGCAGGGGAGTAGGTGTTGTGTTCCAGGATTTTCGTCTGTTAAAGGATAGAAATGTGTATGAAAACGTGGCGTTTGCCCAGCGTGTCATACAGCGCCCTACCCACATTATTAAGAAAAGAGTTCCTGAAATGCTGACTCTGGTCGGTCTGGCAGAAAAATATAAATCAAAACCGGACCAGCTTTCCGGTGGTGAGCAACAGCGAGTTGCTCTTGCAAGAGCGCTGGTAAACCGACCAAGTATTCTTCTGGCAGACGAGCCAACCGGTAATCTGGATCCGAAAAACTCTTTTGAGATTATGAAACTTCTGGAAGAGATTAACGAGCGCGGCACTACCGTTCTTGTCGTTACCCATAACAGAGAAATCGTAAATGCGTTTAAAAAACGTGTGGTTACGATGAAGAAAGGCGTCATTGTAAGCGACGAACAAGAAGGTGAATATCTGAATGAGAATTAGTACAATCGCATATATATTGAAACAGGGATTTAAAAATATCTGGCGTAACCTGCGCTTTTCACTGGCGTCAGTGGCTACTATGGCCGCATGTATCTTTTTGTTCGGACTGTTTTTGTCCATTGTTATGAACTTTAACTATATTGTAGATTCTGCAGAAGAAGGCGTTGCCGTTCTGGTTTATTTTGAAAAGGGTGCAAAGCAGGAACAGATTGACCAGATTGGAGAAGAAATTAAGAGTCGTCCGGAGGTTTCCAAGGTAGAGTATGTTTCCGCAGATGATGCGTGGGCATCTTTCAGTAAGGAGTATCTGGGCGAGGATAATGAAGAACTGGCAGACGGTTTTAAAGAGCAGCAGGATAACCCGTTGGCAAATTCTGCGCGGTACGATGTATATCTGAAGGATGTGGAAAGTCAGAAGGAATTTGTAGACTTTGCAAAAAGCCTGGATGGTGTCCGTCGTGTAGATGAGTCTAAAGAAGCCGCAGATATGCTGACCAATGTGAATAAGCTGATAGGATATGTATCTATTGCTATTATTCTGATCCTTCTGGCCGTTGCATTTTTCCTTATCAGCAACACCATTACTATGGGTATTTCCATTCGTCAGGAGGAAATCGGAATCATGAAACTGATAGGTGCCACTGACTTTTTCGTAAGAGTACCTTTTGTCATAGAAGGTATTCTGCTGGGCGTTATCGGTGCAGCAATTCCTATGGGAATTATTTATGTTGTGTATGAAAAGGCGGTTGCTTATATTATCAGCAGATTCGGTGTTCTTGGAAACTTACTGCAGTTTTTGAATGTGTGGGACGTATTCCGTTATCTTCTGCCAATCGGTATCGGACTTGGCGTGGGAATCGGATTTTTTGGAAGTATGTTCTCTTTGAGAAAACACCTGAGAGTGTAAAGAATACAGGATTTCAGAAGGGGAGGGTGCTGCAGAGGCAGTGCTCTCTCCTTCCTTGCACAAAATGGAAAATTATTTTATAAAAATGAGAATCAGGAGCAGAGAAAATGGGACAGAAAAAATTTGCAAATGGATTTATCCTGGGGATGGCGCTTACTCTTGCTGTGGGGGGAGCGGGAATGAAAGTCTATGATGTAGTGGAAGACCGGCAAAACAGTAAAAATGCGGTGAATGATGAATCTATGGAAAAAGCAAAGCTGATTGAAGAGATTATAGACGAAAAATATACTGGAGAAGTGGATAAGGAACTCATGGAAGCAGACATGTATAAGGGCATGATGGTGAGTCTTGGAGACCCGTATTCCGCTTATTACACGGCAGAGGAATACGAGGAATTGAATACGGAAACTACAGGCTCTTATAAGGGTATTGGTGTGGTAATGCAGATGCAGATGGACACAGGTGCGGTGAAAATTGTCCGCTGCTATGAAGGGGCGCCGGGAGAGAAAGCAGGACTTTTGCCGGAGGATATTCTTTTGCAGGTGAATGGAGAGAATGTCAGCGGCCTGGAACTGTCAGAGGTTGTGGATAAGGTGAAAGCTTCCGAAGGCGAGGTGGCACATCTGACTGTGGCCAGAGATGGGGAAGACGATTATCTGGAATTTGATGTGCCTTTGGAAGAAGTAAATATACCGGTAGTAGACCATGAAATGTTGGAGGATAACATCGGTTACATTTCTCTCTATGAATTTACGGAACAGACAGAACCCCAGTATTTGGAAGCCTTCGAAGAGTTACAGAGCCAGGGGATGGAACGTCTGATTATAGATGTGAGAAATAATCCGGGCGGTCTGCTTACTTCCGTGTGCGGTATCTTAAATGATATGCTTCCAGAGGGACTGATTGTGTACACGGAAGATAAAGACGGCAAGAAAGAAGAAATCAATAGTGATGGAAAAAGTGAACTGGAGATTCCGCTGGCAGTGCTGGTTAACGGAAACAGTGCCAGTGCATCGGAAATTTTTGCAGGGGCAATTCAGGATTACGAAAAGGGAACGATTGTAGGAACAACGACCTTCGGAAAGGGAATTGTGCAGAGCATACTGCCTCTTTCAGACGGAAGTGCAGTAAAGACTACCACAGCTAAATATTATACGCCAAAAGGCAGATGTATCCACGGTACGGGGATTGAACCAGATGTGGAAGTAGAGTTGACGGAAGGGCTGGAACAGAAAGCCGAACTGACCCACGAAGAGGATAATCAGCTGCAGAAGGCTATAGAAACAGTAAAAGCTATGCAATAGCAAAATAAAAACAGCAGAAAGTAAAAGAAGAAAGGGGCAGACGGTTTTACGGACTGCCAAAAGGGAGAAGGAAAATGACACAGAAAGAACGTATGGAAAAAGGAATGTTATATGACCCGGGGGATGACGCCATTATGAATGAACAGTTCCCTTATCTGGACAGACTAGGAGAATTTAACAGCTGCAGTTCCAGTGAGACAAAAAAGAGAGAGGAACTGATGAAGGAGATGTTTGCAGAATGTGGGGAAAACTGTTACATTCAGCCCCCCTTTTATGCTAACTGGAGCGGACATCACATACATTTGGGAAAGAATGTGTATGCCAATTTCAATCTTACGGTTGTGGATGACGGAGAGGTGTATATCGGAGACTATGTGATGATTGGACCAAATGTAACTATTGCCACAGCCGGACATCCGGTGCGGCCGGATTTGCGGCGCAGGGGTATCCAGTTTAATCTTCCGGTTCATATCGGGAACAATGTGTGGATTGGCGCAGGTGTTGTGATTCTGCCGGGGGTTACCATTGGGGAGAATTCTGTTATCGGTGCGGGAAGCATTGTGACAAAGGACATTCCGGCTAACGTAGTAGCAGTGGGGAATCCCTGTAAGGTGCTGCGGGAAATCGGGGAGAAAGATGAGAAATACTATTACCGGGACAGAGAAATTGATGTGAGGGCAGAGGAAGAAGGGCTGATATGGGAAAAATAAAGAAGGAAGAATTCTTTTCCATACCCAACTGTATGGGATATTTCAGGATTCTTCTAATCCCTTTCTTTTGCGTGATTTATCTGAAAGCAGACAGCATGAAAGACTATTATCTGGCAGCAGGAATTGTGGCAATCTCAACAATTACTGATTTTCTGGATGGAAAAGTGGCGAGAAAGTTTCACATGATAACGGAGTTCGGAAAATTCCTGGACCCGCTGGCAGATAAACTGACCCACGGAGCCATTGCGCTGTGTCTGGCTTTTCGTTACGAAGCCATGCGGTATCTGGTGGCACTTATGCTTGTAAAGGAAGGTTTCATGGCTGTTATGGGGCTGATAAACCTCCGTCATGGAAAAAAGCTGGATGGAGCAAAATGGTTTGGAAAAGTGTGCACAGCCAGTCTGTTTGTTGTGCTGTGTATGCTGGTGCTGTTTCCGGGGATTTCCCTTGGGGCGGCAGAAACTCTGATTTATCTGGAGATAGGAATTATGGCGGGAACGCTGCTTTTGTACATACCGGAATTTCGGAAAATGAGGAAGAACTGGGAGCAGGAAGAAAGCAGGTGCTGACATGCTTATAGAATTTATTTTTTATATACTTTTGGGGTATTTTTCGGGTGGCCTTATGTTTGGGTATGTGATACCGAAAGTTATCAAAGGAATTGATGTACGCAGTATGAGCAGTGACGGGAATCCGGGGACAGCCAATGCCTTTTTCTACGGCGGGGCTGTCTGTGGAATTGCGGTACTGCTCTGCGACGTTTTAAAGGGACTTTTGCCGGTGCATTGGGCGCTGAAATGTCTGGGACCTGAGAAATTGGGGATGGGAGTTGCTTTGGTTATGGCAGCTCCAGTGGCAGGGCATGCATTCCCGCTTTTTGGGGGACGGAAGAAAGGCGGGAAGGGCATTGCAGTGTCTTTCGGCGTACTTTTAGGGATGTATCCTATGCTGACCGGGTTGTGGCTGCTGGTTTTCTGGTATCTGCTTTTTTCCCTGGTTCTTGTACTGGAACCTCACGGATACCGAACCATTGTGACTTATCTGTGCTGGCTGGTCAGTGGTTTGGTGTTTCATCTGCAGCCGGCAGTGCTGGCGGGAAATCTGCTGATTTCCTGGGTGGTTATGAATAAACATGCGGCAGAGTGGAAAAACAAGGAAGAAAGGCAGATACGTTTAGGGCTTAGGAGAAGTTAATGTATGAAGGTTTTAATTTTATCCTGCAAGACAGGAGGAGGGCATGACGCGGCAGGGTTTGCCGTAAAAGAGGCATTGGAACAAAAGGGACATGAGGCGGTGATGTTCGATTATCTGACTTTAGCAGGACAGAAAGTATCGGATACGGTGGGAGATGTGTATGTAAATACAGTAAAAAAGATGCCCCATGTATTTGGTGCGGTTTACCAGATTGGGATGGCTGCCAGTAAAATTATGCGGAAATCTCCGGTGTATTATGTCAATGCAAAAATGGGAAAATATTTAAAGGACTATTTAGAGACAGAAAATTTTGATGCTATTTTGATGCCGCATCTATATCCTGCGGAAACCATTACTTATATGAAACGGCAGGGAATAAAACTGCCGCTGGCGGTGGCGGTTATGACGGATTATACCTGCATTCCCTTCTGGGAAGAGACGGAATGTGATTATTATGTGGTAGCCCATGAGGAAATGGTGGCAATATGTGTGAAAAGAGGAATACCGGAGGAAAAATTACTGCCTTTGGGAATTCCGGTCAGCGGGAAGTTTTCCAGACGGGCGGATAAAGACAGGGCGAGAGCTTACCTTCACCTGCCTTTAGAAGGCGTAAACTATCTTTTAATGGGCGGCAGCATGGGGGCTGGAGATTTGGAAAAACTGACTCAGCAGTTTTGCAGAACAAGGGAAGAAGGGGAATATCTCACGGTCATCTGCGGCAATAATAAAAAAATGTTTCAGAAAATGAAGAAAAAATACAAGCAGGATTCTTTTATTTTTGTTGTGGGAAAGACCCGGCAGATGGAGGTTTATATGAAAGCCTGCGATATGCTTTATACAAAGCCGGGCGGGCTGACCTCTACAGAAGCGGCAGTATCCGGGATTCCCATTGTGCATACAGCACCCATACCGGGATGTGAGACGGCAAACAAACGGTTTTTTGTAAAGCATGGCCTTTCCATTGCCCCGAGAACTGTGGAGGGACAGGTGAAAAAGGGAAGAGAATTATTAAGAGACCGAGAAAAAGCAGAAGCCATGCAGACAGCGCAGCAGCAGGTGATACCGGGAGATAGTGCGGAGAAGATTGTTGCGTTACTGGAGGAAAAGAGAGAGGTGACAGCGGAAAACAGCAATGAAATGGATATCCTGATTACACGAAACAGCCACAAGCCATCGAACAGCTTTATGGAGAATTCAAAGAAATGAATTGATCAGCAAATTAAATGGAAAAAAGATTTTAGTAAAAGGAAATCATCATAAAAAATATGATTCAGAATTGTTTGAAGAAATTGGAATTAGAAGATATGATGTGGGTGTGGATGCAAATGGCCATTGTCCGGTATCGGTGAAGCGGATTATAGAGTTGAAAATGATACCGTATGGCTTTCGATTGATCAAATGGCAGAATTATTTCAACGTGATAAAAGTGTTACAGGGAAGCATGTAAGGAATATTTTCAAAGAAGGAGAATTAAAGAAAGAATCAGTTTGGGCAAAATTTGCCTATACTGCTTCGGATGGAAAAACATATCAAGTGGATTATTACAATCTCGACATAAAACGTTCAGATGTGGGTTACTTTTAAAGAATGAATAGAAAGAGGAGAATTTATGGATCATTTTGAATTAGTATCAGAATATGCCCCTACCGGCGACCAACCACAAGCCATTGCCCAGCTTGTAAAAGGATTCAAAGAAGGTAATCAATGTCAGACTTTACTGGGGGTTACGGGATCTGGAAAGACATTTACCATGGCAAATGTTATAGCAGCCCTGAACAAACCGACATTGATTATAGCGCACAATAAAACCTTGGCTGCTCAGCTCTATGGAGAATTCAAAGAATTCTTCCCGAATAACGCCGTCGAATATTTCGTGAGCTACTATTCATAAGGCATAAAATGAGTGATATTGAGTGTTGTTTTGTGCGTTTTTACATTGTTTTTGTGGACTGGACGGACTGAATAACACTAGATGAAATAAATAGAAATAGATGGACGGGTGACCTAATTCGTACATGAAGAGGGTTATTTTTCTATTCTCCGGAGATGGATTGAAAAAAAGAAAGAAAATCTTTAGAAAATAGAGTTGCAATTTAGTTATTTAGTAATTGAAGAAGGAATATAGAATATTTATGCATAAAGAAGAAAGTAAGGATTTTTGGAAATTACAAGTGAGGATTTTGGAAATTCGCTTTGTTATACATTCAGATAAAATTATTGAAGAATAAGGAATGTTCCAAATCAGTGAACTAAAAATATATTAGTAAGCGAGGATATACGCTTGAAATCTAAATGTATAGCAGATCATATTGTGGGGATTGCTTATGAAGTAGACATATGAACAGATAAATGAAAGTAGTATGGATAAAGCTCTATAAATGAGCTTTTTTGCGATACAATTAAGGATAGCGGAAGAAACGGACAATAGAAAATAGTAGCTTCAGTGCAAGGCAGTGATTATTTAGATAATTATTGCCTTTTTTTCAGTATCGTTCCAATGATAAGATTTAGGGAAGAATTTATCTTATTAGTAGAAAGAAATTAAAAGGCTTAGAATAAATTATATAAATATAACTATACATATAATCTATTAAAAACAAGATGGAATAAGCATACAATAATAGATGTATTTAAGGAGGTATAGTTATATATGAGTTTCAATGAGTTATTAGGACATAGGTTAAGAGAGATTCGAAAGAGAAAAGAACTTACACAAGAGACGGTAGCAGAACTAGCGGGTATAACGGCACAGCATATTAGCAATATTGAAAATGGAAAAACCAAAGTTAGCATGGATACCTTTATAAAAATACTACAAGTATTGAATGTTTCAGCAGATATGATTTTATCCGATTGCATATCAGTTGATCATACTGTCTATCAAACAGAAATTATGGACATATTAAAAGACTGTAATCAAAATGAACTTAAAATATTAGTTCAATTTCTAGAGTCAACAAAACTGATATTACGGAACAATAGGTGGTCATAATGGATACAATTAGTTGGATAAGCAAAGGAATAAAAAAAGAGTGTGAACGCAAGAAAATGACATATTATTTATTAGCTCAAAAATCAAGCATTCCTAAAACTACTTTATTAAATATTGTAAATAGAAAAATAAAGAATCCAGGAATATATACACTAGAAAAAATATGTGAAGGACTAGATATATCAATTTTATATTTTTTTGAAACATATTATATACAGGAGAAAAAGAATGAATGATATCTTAAATATTTTTTGTACTATTTTAGGAGTAGGTATGGATTTGGTTTTACTCAGTATATTTTTAAAAAGATCCAATTGTAATATATCAAAAACTCTTAGAATAGTCGGGTATAGTATATATGAATGTGTGTTGGTAATCATGCTCTTCTTAGAACTTCCTTTTTATATAAGAATGAGTGTTGTACTTTCAATGACATTTATTTTGATTAGATGGTTTTATAAAGTGAAAAATATAGTACAAGTAATTAAAATCAGCTCCACATATTTTATTATTTTAACTTCAGGAGAATTGGTAACAGTTGCTTGGCTTATGATCTTGGGAAATCAATTTTCAATTGAAATATTTATGGATGACTTTTTATTATGGATTTTATCTACTATAATGGCAAAAATTATATCTTTGTTGTTCATCATTACGATAGGGAAATTTATTGATAAGTCAAATGTTCAATTGACTTGTCTAGAAAAGATATTAACAGTTTTTCCTCTCTTAGCGACTATGATTACTTTATTGGCAATGACTTCGTTAGTTGTCTCGCCACGTAATTATAATATACAAAATTTAACAAGGGTACTCATTTTGATTACAATTGTAATGGCGATATATACTCTAATGCAAGTAGCATTCGTTACATTCTATTTAGACGTTAAGAAAAAGAATAATGAAATTGAGATATTACAAATGAAAAATAGTATGGCATTAAAAATATATGAAGAAAGATTAGAGATGAATACGGAGATACATAAAATTGCTCATGATATAAAAAATCATTTGTATTATCTTGAAAGTATAATGGGAGAAAATGGAAGCAAAGGGAGCATATATTTAGATAAGCTTAAAGGGAGAATTGAACGATGTGAAAATACAATATCTACAAAATGCGATATACTGGATGTATTGATTAGAGGAAAGTGTGATGAAATGAGTGAACTTGAAATACAGTATGATATTGATATTAATTTTGAGTGTGGAATTTTTATAGAGGAATTAGATATAGTAGCGTTATTTGGAAACCTGATTGATAACGCAATTGAGGCATGTGCAAGAGTGGATTCGAGAGATAAGAAAATTTGTATATATTGTAATAAAATTGAGGAATTTATTGCACTAAAGGTAATAAATTCATCTAATAACCAATATTCTTTTGAAAATGGGAAATTGGCAACAATAAAATATGATAAAAGAAATCATGGGATAGGATTAATTAGCGTTAAAGAAACGGTTGAAAAATATAATGGAAAATATACATATAAGATTGAAGATGGATATTATATAGCTAATGTTGTTATTCCTATTCCTTAATAGACCAGTTAGACATTTTAGATACCCAGTTAGACAATACATCTATGATAAATTGAAAAAAAGGTATATTTTTATTTAATATGAGGTGATAACAAAATGATAAACTCAGTAGCAAAAAAAACTGTATTATATATGTATAAGAATAACGTAGTAGATCAAAAAGATATAGAAATATATGAATATGGAGCTAAGATTTTTTTTGCAACATTGGTCAGTATTCTGGGATCATGCTTAATTGCTACAGTATTAGGTGAGTTATTTTTTGGAGTATTATTTTTATGTGTATACTGTAGTTTACGATGTAATACTGGAGGATACCATGCAAATAGTTTTAGAAATTGTATTGGAATATTTTGGGTTTTGTTTACCATTACACTAAAAAGTGCTTTTGCTTTTAGCACTTGTATAAGTGATGAGATATTTGTTATTTTTTTTATTGTTAGTAATGCCTCTGTCATTTTATTGTGTGGAATTTCCAATTCCATAGAACCAATACCTATACTAAGAAAAAAAGTGATGAGGAAAAGAGCCATTTTAATTTTAAATGGTTGGTATACTGTGATAGTGTTTATGTTGCAGAGAAATCGCAAGATGTCAACAGTGATTGTATTTGCAATTCTTTTGAATCAACTATTGTTATTAACTGGAAAAATTAAGAATAAAAGGAGAAGAAAATATGAAAAAATATAAATTTCTAAATTTTTTATCAAATTGCTTTATGTTAACTGCTATTAGCTCTGTTGCTTTCCAATCAGGGCATTGTATTATGATTTTGCATCAACCAGATATACCTGAAAGTTTGTATCAAAAAATAAAAAAGTAAGTAATTAAAAATAGATTTGAAGTGCTTGATTAAAGCTTATTTTGAATGGAGATAGTATGATTAGAATAGCATTGTGTGATGATGAAGAATATATTTATCAAAAAATGTTAAAGTATTGCTGTAGGTTTGAAGAGGAAAATGGAATAGATATAGATCTTGTTTATTTTAATAGTGGTGAAGAATTTCTTAAAAAATATGATTTACAGAAAAATATAGATGTTATTTTTATGGATATTAAAATGAAAAAAATTAATGGCGTTGAAACAGCGAAACAAATACGGAAAATTGATCGAAAAGTATGCATTTTCTTTTTGACTTCTTTAGGAAAATATAGTTTGGAGGGATATAAAGTTCATGCGTTAAATTATTTGAAAAAGCCATTGGAGTATGACAGTTTTAGTGATGAAATGAAGAGAGCACTCAATGAAATAGAAATAGAAGAACAAAAATATATTATTGAACGAACTGACGAAGGGGTTCATAAAGTATATTTTAGAGAAATAGTGTATATTGAAACATGGAATAGAAACACTTTGTTACATACAGCTAGAGATGGTAAATTATTAAGCTATAGAAAAATGAAAGCACATGAAACCAATCTTGATCAGCGCTTTTTTAGATGTCATACAGCTTATATTATTAATTTGTCATATGTCAAGCGGGTAGAGGATAATCTAGTAATATTGAAAACCGGTGAAGTTTCGATACCAATTGCCAAGAAAAGACGGAAAAGCTTTATGGAGGCATTAACGAACTATTTCTGCAATCAATTATAAAAATAAAAAAATAGAAATGAGGACGGTCAAAGCGTTAGTTTGTGACGTTCTTATTTTTTTGTTCATTGTTAGGGCTAAGCCTGTGGTTTTGACTATTTTCCCGAACTTAATAATATTCTATAAAATAGTATATAGATTGTATTATGAGAATTAGATAATCTGTAATACTAAAAAGAAATTTAATTAAAAAACGAATCGAATACTTTAATTGTTTATGATCTCTTAAATTGTCTGATTCTTGATTACACAAATTGTCCAAAAACAGCTCAGTTTTGTGTCCATAATAGTCCTTTGGTATCGCCGGAATGCTCACTCCGGCGATACTACTTTATCCAACCAATTCGTTAAGTTCTTTTAACGCATATGCGATTGCTGTTGCATTTTCATAGCTAAACGATTCATCACTTCCAGAAATAGACTCCCTGTTCCAAAATATATCATTCAAATGAGCCAATTCACAGCCCATATGCCACCCGGGAATGCATAAAAACATTCCATTGCTTTGAGAACCAAACAAGATATGAAAGCTGTATCCCTCTGCTGATACGATTGCTTCATAAGGTTCTTTATCTGTTTTTAGCGGTTCTATCCGTCCCTCTTTCTGAATGATCTCCGAATCTTCTTCATCATCACCATAAAAATATACCACAGGATACTGATAAGTCAGAGTCATGATGATTCCCCTCCCTTTAACATTTCGTGTTCACTGACATAAACAACATCTTGGTCATCAATGATACGAAGATTTTGTTGGCAACCATACATCAGGGATTTTTCGCAAATCCGGTTAATCAATCGTGGAATTCCACAAGAAAGACGAAAGATATCATCTATAGCCCGTCGGCTGAATAATTCCCGGTCAATAATTCCTGCATAAGCCAAATGTGACTGAATATATTTTTCTGTTTCTGCCCGGTCTAAATGCGGCAGAACGCAATTGATGTCAATCCGTTGCCGGACGGCATCATAACGTTTTAACCGCAGCTTATCTTCCCAGAGTTCTGACTGTCCAACCAATACCAACGCCATAGGGCTTTCTGAATCAAACCGGTAATTTAATAAAAAACGGAATTCTTCAATCGTTTCTTTTTCTAACAGATGCGCTTCATCAAGTACGCATACTACTTTCTGCCCATGTACGCCACGGATGATCTCGATTTCCTTTTGTAACTGACGTTTTGCATCTCCACGATAAAACTTAGATTCCAGTCCAAGCTGGTCCAACAGTCCTTTATAGAACCATCTTGGTGTAAGTTTTGAATCCGATAAGTACAGGAAAATATATTTTTCTTTTGGCAAACTTGCGGAAAATTTACGGATAAGAGTAGATTTTCCGCATCCGGCATCTGCGGTAACTACGGCAAAGAGCTGACGGTCAGCGGCATATGCAAGGCGTCCCAGACAATCCGTCATTGCTTTTGACTCGTACAGTGCTTCCGGTGGAACTTTTCTGGAAAAAGGTGTGTGTGTCATGTGGTAAAATTTTTCATACATAATTCCCTACACCTCCCGCCTGTATGCACCGAATGAGATTGCATCTGCACATCGTTTGGCCGATTCCTTATGCTGTTTTTCCAGTACATCCAGAAATCTTGAGGTCTCAGGCTCTTCTTTCTGCATTTCTTTTGGAATCATTCCCCTTGGTTCGCAGTATTCACCAATCTTCAACGGCTTTACCTGAAAAGGTTCCATCCCCTGTGCTGTTACAGTGATCATCTCAGGAGATGATGGGTCGTAAGCAATCTCAATCGTATGTCCGATCAACTGTGTCTTTGTCTCGTAACGCCGTCCTTGGAAACTAATACAGCCGCTTTTATCAACTTTACGCGAATCGTGATAAAGGAATGCTTCTCCAACAACAGAGCTGTCCAGAAAAACAAGCGGACGACTGTCACGGTTAAATTCCTGCAATGGAGAGATTCCTTCTTCAGGAACTGTTACGCCAAGACTACGGTAGTATTCACGGATCCCTTCATGTGACCGGTTATGATAGTATTCTTCCAGATAAATGCTCCAATAATAATTCAGCTCCTCCAATGTGCGGATTTTTTTTGCTTTTGCCTCTGCAATGAAATCATCTACCACCTGATGGAACTTTTCTATTTTTCCCTTGGACTGGCCGCTTGCCACAGGGGCATGAGCAACCCGTATAGATAACTTTGCTAAGGATAGCTTTAACTGTTTTGCAACGTATTGGGTTCCATTATCGAAATAACATTTATCAAAACGGCCAAACTTCAGAATTACCTTATGAAAAGAGTCTTCCACAATTGTTTCTTCCTGATTATCATAGAATTGTGAAGCCAGGATCATTCTGGAATGATCATCAATCGCAGAAGAAAGATAGGTTTGTACCATAGCGCCATTTTTACCAATGGGAAGTTTCGGGCCATACTTGATATCTCCCTTATCCCGACATCGAAATAAGGGAGATTATTCCGATATTATTTTTATTCCGATGTTTTTCCTATGCAGTCTATCATCATGGGGCAGGCTCGAAAAATATCGGAATAATATTTGAACCTGTTGATCCTTTCCGTACGTTATTATCTATATATCAATCAAGATAAGGGAGGATGGTAACATATGGAAAGAAGTAAAAAACTCACGGATGGTTACCTTGGTATCATGCAGTATCTGGATTCGATCGGGTGTTCAGTGGACACCAGCAGAAGATACCGCTCGGCATATGCATCCCTCGAAAGGTTCTTTTTATCAAAGGGACTGGATTCATATAGCCATGAAGTAAACGTGCTTTACCGGGAGAGTGTGGACTCTGATATTGAAAATGAAACGATTTCCAATAAAACAGGGATTTTTCGAAGACGACTCTCTCATATGTTCGATGATTGGTTTTCGTGCAGGCCAATACAGGGAAAGTACAGCAACGGAAAAAGATTCAAATATACCCTGAATCAGGTTTCTGAGCGGCTGCTGGGGGATTTTGTAAAAAACCTGAACGTATCTCCTATTACAATTCCCGGTATCTGTTCTATTGCTCGTGATTTTTTGCATTTTGCAGAGCAAGAAGGTATTTATAACACTCAAGAAGTAACAGCAGACAATATCGTATCTTTCATAAAACTGGAAGCGGAATCGCACAGAGGCAGCATGAATAACGTATTATGCTATTTGCGGAAAATCCTTCAGTTCCTTGCTTTGAACGGATTCCAGATTGCATCTGCGGAGTTGGCTTCTTATAAAACAGCGCCAACCAGAAGAAAAATATACCCTGCATTTACAGATGAGGACTTAGGCGCGCTGCTTTTGGGACCGGACCGCGACACGGCAATGGGAAAACGCGACTACGCCGTAATCCTTCTGGCGTCCCTTACCGGATTACGAGCCATCGACATAGCGAACCTGACGTTTGAGAATATCGACCAGGAGTGCATGTCGATTTGCTTCAGCCAGCACAAAACAGGAAGCCTTAATGCATTACCCATCAGCTATGATGTGCTGGCTGCAATCAATGATTACACGCAAAATGCAAGACCGGAATGCGAAGTTCCGCAGGTATTCCTCACCATGGATAAGCCTTACAGGAAGCTGCATGACATGGCAAGCGTGAGAAACATCGTTAACAGGTATATTCGAAGATGCGGTATTGAAAAGGAACCCTGGGATGGAAAAACATTTCACGCATTCAGGCGCACGATAGGCAAATGGCTGCTGGAATCCTCCGTAGATGCGCAGATGATCTCCCAGGTGTTGGGACACCGTGATGGGGAAATCCTTAAACGATATCTCCCGCTCTCCCTGGATCTGCTGAGAGAATGCGCTCTGGACTTTACATATACCCCTTTGGAAGAGGGGGTGTACAAATGAGCAGTGTCACTTATATCAGTACCTTTGCAAAGGACATTGACAATTATATACAGTTCAAGTGCTCCATAGGTTATTCAAAAAACACTTACGATAATGCGCTGAAGCGTTTTGATCGTTTCTGCTCCGAAAACTTTCCGGATGCCAACTCAATAACGGAAGATATTGCAATGGCATGGGCTGAAAAGCGTAACGATGAGTCTGAAAACAGTCATATCAGGAGAATGATAACGCTTAAAGGCTTTACCGATTACCTTGCCGCAACCGGAATTGAAACCTATGTGTTTCCGAAGGGCTTCATAGGACAGTACCGACCGTTCCGTCCTTATCTATACGGGCAGGATGAGCTGGCCCGGTTTTTTCGGGGAGCTGACACGCTTCCTGTCCACCCTGTTGCAAAAAACAGAGAACTCATAGCACCCGTCATCTTTCGGATGCACCTCTGCTGCGGCCTCCGTCCCCAGGAGACCCTTGCACTCAGGCGGGACGATGTGAATCTTGCTAACGGCAGCATTTACATAGCCGATACGAAAGTCCATAAGGACAGGGTTGTTGCCATGTCCCCCGATCTGTGCAGGCTTTGTGAACTATATGAGGAGAAGATTTCCAGCCACATACCTGGAAGAAAGTTTTATTTCCAGCGTACACAGGAGGATATTCCCCTGACCGCGCTATGGCAGGAAAGGCTCTTTGCAGTCTGTGCTCAAAATGCTGGTCTCCATTTCCAGAAAGGAAACAAGCCCTGTGTATATTCATTCCGACATAACTTCGCCACTCTGGTAATAAAAAAGTGGTTTGCTGAGGGGAAGGATATCGCATCAATGCTGCCAGTCCTCAGCGGTTACATGGGGCATACATCCTTGGAAGATACCGCTTATTATATACATCTGGTTCCTGAACATCTGACAGATACAGGGCTCATATCTTGGAACTGTATACCGGAGGTGCCTGCCTATGAAGACTAAGAATGACGGTCTTTTCCAACTAATCAAGGAATATCTGACGGTTTATCTTCCAAGACAGAAAACAGCAAGCGAGCATACCATAAAATCGTACAGGGAAACCTTGAATCTGTTCATCACGTACATTGCCTTGCAGAAAGACGGAACCCTTGCCAAAGTCTCTCTCGATGATCTTACGAAGGAGAACATTGAAAATTTTTTGTTATGGCTATGCGAAGAACGTGCCTGTAGTGCGTCAACTGCCAACCAACGGCTCTCCGCCATACGCGCATTCCTGAAATATGCCAGCGGGAAAAACATTCTGTATGCAAGCTGCTATACGTCATCCAGAAATATTCCTTTACAAAAAACGGGAAAGAAACTTACCGTGATGCATTTCAGTGAGCCGGCCCGCGATGCGATGCTTCTGCAGCCCGATCCAAAAAAGAAAAATCAGCACAGAGATTTATTTTTCTTGATTCTTCTCTATGACACCGGAGCCAGAGATAGCGAAATGTTGGACATGCATCCTGCCGACATTGTGACGAATTGCGGTGCACCATACGTTGTCATACGTGGCAAAGGAAAAAAAATACGCACTGTTCCTATAATGGATGAAACGGTACAACATTTCCGAAGTTACTGTAGACGGTTTGGAATCAATGCCTATGATAAGTCAGTACCGCTTTTTTATACGATGATACATGGAGAAAAATGCCGTATGTCAGATGACAATGTGGCCCGTTTTATTGATAAATACGCAAACATGGCCCGAAAAAGCTGTGCCGAAGTCCCGGAACATGTGACACCACATATGTGGAGGCACAGCCGAGCAATTCACCTATATCGAAAAGGAGTTCCTCTTCCACTGATTTCAGAATGGCTCGGTCACTCAAACATGGAGACGACTCTCATATATGCCTATGCAGATACGGAAATGAAACGTACAGCAATTGAAAAAGCGACTATTGCAAACCATCCTTTGTATAAGCAAGAAGAAACAATGGAAGACGATAACGATAACTTACGCCGCTACTGTGGTCTCAAGTAGGCATCTTATTATTCCGATGTTTTTCATGCCTGCCCCATGATGATAGACTGCATGGGAAAAACATCGGAATAAAAATAATATCGGAATAATCTCCCTGGACTAACATCATTCGATGCGGCTTGCAAAAGCGTTTCGATGAGCTTTTCCTTGCATCTTGATAAATAGCCATATGAGCAGATCCAAATCCGACCTGGTATAGATGCCGTTGTAAGGTTGGACGCTTTAATAGACCCGGAGCGACTTTTCCTTCTGATTCAAGAATAAAAATGATCTGTTCTACAGATCTGCGTGGAACTTCTCGCCGGAGTTGGATTGCTTCCTGCAAGATTTCCTCATAATTATCTGGCATCACTTCCTTTTTATAACGGACACGTTCTGCCGGTTTTAACCCTTCAAATCCGTTTTTCTGATAAGCATTGACGTATCTGCGTAATGTACGTTCAGATAATCCGTTTTGTTCTGCCAGTTTCTCTCTCAATTCTCTTAATGCTGCCGGATCCATGGTTTCGTCCAAGAGTGGTAAGATCATCGTATACTTCTGTAAAGCAATTTCATCACGATTCTGTTTCCTTATTAGAGTTGTATTTTGATTCATAACTGTATGCATCTCCTTTCTGAGACCATCATACAGTTCTTTTCCCGGACAGTGAAAACAAAGTCGGTAAAATTCACGAATAGAACGGCTGCAAAGAATTCCCCGAATTATATAGATAACGGAGAATGGTTCGTAACCAGGTATCTGGCATGGAACTCTTTATCTGTTCGAGCAATGAACTACTGGATCTTAACAGTTCCTCTTTAAAACCCAGCAATCTGTAACCAATCGATTTCATATGACCTTCCATGTTGAATTGATTTAAAATATACCAGTGATGCCAGCGGAGCATCGTTTTTTCAGAAGGATACATTTCAGAATCCTCATCGTCTGAATTGACGATGCCGTCCAAAACCCCAGAGATTGTTTCTTCATTATAATGTTTATATGGAGTTAGACAATCCGGTAACATTCGGTGGATTCTCCTGCATTTCGGATTATTGCATTTATGTCTTGGTATGTAAATCCATTCATGGAATCCATCTTCATAGCGGATGATCCGTTTACAGTAGTCTCTGAAGATCAAATTTCCCCTACGACACACTGGACAAAAAAATTCATTGCTCTCTTGTAAAAATATGTTGTCCAACACGGGTGTAGTCTGTTACAATAAACATGGTTATTGACCAGGGTTCCAGAGTACGATCTTGTGAGGAGGGTGCTTTGGAACCTTTTCCTTTTTCTTGATAATGACAGTATACTAATCAATTGGCGGACAATCAAGCAGATCTATAGTTGGTCAATTTAGGAAATCATAAACACTTTAATAGAAATGTTTTTGTGGATGAACTAAACTAAGTATACCAGTCTACTTGTTATACTATAGCAATTATGGAACTTGAAAGTACATGATTTTTAGGGATTTGTGTACATTGTTTCATATCGAAACAATGTACATTACGCTTATAAAAAACGTAATATGGTTATCTGGTCTGGAGAGAAAAAATGGATTTCATAAAGAAACGCATATAATACGGATATATACGAATGGAATTACTGATTTGAAAGATGAATGTAATTGAAAATGGACAGTTATGCAATATAGAGGGTCTGTTAAGCAACTGCTATTGAAAAAAATAAAATTTGTTATAAGATATGATTAAACAAGAACGAAAGGGCGGAAGATAATATGAAAGAGAATAGGAAAAAGCAATTTGAATTGTTGAAGAAATACTTTGAATCAATTATTAAGGATAACCATTATTCAAGGCTTGGAAAAGTGTTTACAACAAGCAAAAAAAAGTATTTCTATGATACAGGCACAGGAAAGATTTTTGAATGTAAAAACAATGTGTATTTAATACTAAAACATTTAGCAGAGACTAATTCCTTTGATGCATTATTAGAATTGAAAATGGAAGAGCATGAACTAATAGAAGCGTTGATTGAATTAAAAGAAGCAGTAAATGATGAAAATCTTCTACAAGCTCCACCTGTGAAAGCATTTTCAGGTCCAAATGTAGAGAATTTAGTCCCTTATATAAATGAAGGGCTAGAACAAATTACATTAGAGTTATCTGAAAGATGCAATTTGAGATGTGGGTATTGTATATATGGTCAGCAAAATGATTTGTTTCGAGACTTTGGTACAAGAGATATGTCTTTTGAAACGGCTAGAAAAGCGATTGATTATGCAGCTGCTCATTCAGGAAAGGAGTTGGCAGTTACATTTTATGGCGGAGAGCCATTATTAAATCTAGACGTGATGAAAAAAACCATTGATTATTGCAAAGAGACAATTAAAGATAAAAAGGTAACTTATGCAATTACAACAAATTTGGTTTTAATGACAAAGGAAATTGCAGAATACATAGCAAGTATTGATGATTTTGTGGTTACTTGTAGTTTGGATGGACCAAAGGAGATACAGAACGAATATAGAAAATTTCCGGATGGAACAGGAAGTTTTGATGTTGTTATGCAGGGGCTTAAAAATATTGCGGATGCTTTAGGAGATAAAATTAGTAGTCGACTTACATTCAGCATGGTAGTAAATCCTCCATATACAGATGAAAAATTTGATTTGATTCAGGAATTTTTTGAAGAAATTGATTGGCTTCCTAAAGATGTAGTTAAGAATGTTACATATGTGCAGGATCGTAGGCAAGAAAAAATTGATGAGAAAACTTTTTTGAAATCCTTTGAAGGTGACGTTGATCCTATGGGAGCATGGACAAATAAAAAAATTTCTAATTATGCAGAATTGGAGCAAGGGGAATTATTTACATCCAAAAATGTTGAAAATCAATTTTTAAGAATTCATTTAAGACGTTTGCATGATGAGCCTATGGATTGCTATACATTTAATGGGTGTTGTGTTCCAGGGAGCAGGAGAATTTATGTTACAGTTGATGGTAAGTTTAAAATATGTGAAAGAATTGGTTTATCCCCATATATTGGAAATGTAGATCAAGGAATTGATATGGAGTCAGTTAGAAAGTATTATGTTCAGGATTATATGAAAAAAGCTGTCAAAGACTGTAACGAATGCTGGGCTGTTCATCTATGTAGCATATGTTATGCAGAGTGCTATGATGAGAAAGGTGTAAATTTTGACGGACGTTATGCTTTATGTTATGGCTTGCGATACGATATGGAACAAGCACTGTCAGCATATCATGAAATTTTGGAAAGTGATCCTAAATCGTTAGAATACTTAAATACTATAGATGTTAAATAGATTTGTCTGATGAACTGCTAAAAAACATAGATGCTAGGAAGTTAAAAACAGAAAATAGAGTTCTGTTTTTAAAGAAAATTAGGATATTAACAGCTATATTTCTATTAATGCAGTGTAAATAATAACTTTTTGATAGATATTTGGGTGTATATATGATATAGCAATATATCTTATATAAATATTTTATAAGGAGGTGCTGTGATATGAAATTAACTAATCCAGTGGGAAGAGAAGTTATGACAGGAGTTGAAGCAAACTATGACTTGAGAGCTTGCATGTGTGCATCTGGTTTTGCTACAACTAGACTTTCTGGTTCTTCTAATAACTGCTCTCGTTGTGGCTGTAACTGTAACGGAAACTACAGCTCAAATGATTCGGTAGCCAGAAATGCAAGACGTGCATCATAATATGTAGATGCACATACTCCAAGAGTATAAGTATTTTGGAGATGAGGGATTCTGTAGAAATATGGGATCCCTTTTTTAAATATAAAATGGTATTGGAGGGGTTGTATGAAAAAGAAGCAAGAACATATACATATTTTAAGCAAAACAATTGGACTAGTATGGAGATCATCACCGTCTAATATGTCTGCAATTTTAATTATAAATATTATTATTGGAATAATAGTTCCCGTCAATTTAATTGTGTGGAAGTATTTTTTAGATTCCATTGTACAGTCATTTGATAATAGTAGCTCAAGAAACGTTTTGTTTTGGTTGGTACTATATAGTGCTTTGCTAATCATGCAAGAAGGATGTATATATATATCAACTTATTTAAGAGAGATGCAATCGGATTATCTTAATAAATATATTACAGAAATAATGTTAGATAAGATAAATAGTCTGCAAATGATAGATTTTGATAATTCTAAGATTTATGATAACATAAATAAAATAAACAATGAGGCTTTAGCCAAATCGACTAGTATAATAAGCAATATTATGGAATTTATTAAAAACTTAATTAGTATAATTGGAACAATTGGAATTTTTATTAGTTACAATTGGTTTTTTATTTTAATATCGACTATAGCCTATTTACCAGTAATAATAGTCAATTTGAAAATATATGAAAAGTTACATGAAATTTATGAAAACAGAATTGAAAAACTTAGATTTATTGAAGATTTGAAGTGGATACTTATTCGCTATGAAAATGTAAAAGAAATACGTATTTTTAAGGCGGGAAGTTTTTTGAAAAATACTATTATAGGAATTTATACTAATTATATACATGAAGATAAAACAGTTAGAAAAAAAAATCTAAAGAATATATCTCTTATAAATATTATTCATTATGTTACATCATTCGTGCTGAAAGCATTTATAGTTGTAACAGGAATGAATAAAAAAAAGAGTATTGGTAGTATCAGTATGTATATTACCTCATTGGATACATTTCAACAAAGTTTAAATATGTTGATAGCAACTTTCACAGAAATTTATAATGATAATTTATATGTCGCTACATTATTTGAATTTTTGGATAAAGAAAGTGAAGAAAGAAGAGTAAATGGGAAATTAAGTATAAAATATTTTCAAAGTATTGAATTTTGTCATGTATATTTTAAGTATCCAAATACAGAAAAGTACATACTGGAAAATATTAATTTTAGAATTGAAAACAAAAAATCATATTTATTGGTAGGGCTTAATGGGGCAGGAAAAACAACTTTGATAAAATTGTTATGTGGCTTATATGAACCTACAAAAGGGGAAATACTACTCAATGGTATAAACATAGAGAAATATAAGAAAGAAGATGTAAATGAATTATTTACAGCTGTTTTTCAAGATTATATTAGGTACCCTCTTGATATTGAGAGTAATATTAAAATAAGCAATATTGAGAAGTGGGATAATAATTCTAGAATGATTTATTTAGTTAAAAAGTTTGGACTTGAAAATATGATTAGAGAATTACCGTATAAATATAAAACACGGCTGTTAAATGAGTGGAAAGATAGTACTGAATTGTCCGGAGGACAGTGGCAAAAATTGGCAATCTGTAGGGGCCTTTTTTCAGAAGCGCCAGTTTTGATTATGGATGAACCAACTGCTGCATTGGATCCTCAAGCGGAAAATGATTTGATGAATAATATAAAGGAAATATCGGATGATAGGGTATGTATTATAATATCACATCGATATACTACTGCCACTACAGTGAATGAAATTATGGTTTTAGAAAATAAAACGATTCAAGAGAAAGGAACGTTTAATCAGCTTATGAGTAAGAGAGGGGCATTTTTCTCGTTATTCTCAATACAAGCTGACAAGTATAGGGAGAAATGACAAAAAATATATATATGAATAATAGAATTAAAATTAGGTTATATCCTATTAAGAATTTGGAAAATAGAGTGACTATAAGATTGGTTTTCAAGATAGGATCAATGAATGAAGAAATTGCAGGATTAGCCCATTTTGTAGAGCATATGCAACTATCATTTGATAGAATGGGGTTATTGAAAAAACATAATAGGTTTACAATTTGTGGAAAAACACATTTGGAATATACAATGTATGAATTTAATTGTTGTGGAGATTTGGAAAGCATAGGTATAACGTTTGACATTATAAAAAATATTATAGAAGGGAAATATCTTGTGTCCGATTTTATGGAGGTTATTCGAAAAGATATTTTGGAGGAATTACATAAAAAAAATTTTAGAAGTCAAGGCGTTGAAGACTTTGTTATATTAACAAATAAAAAGGATTTACCAATTGGGAATGAAGAGGCTATTTGTAAAATTACCTTTAAAGATATTTGGAATTTTTTCTATGAAAAATATTGTAAAGTTCCAGTATATATTTGTGTAGTGGGGAATTATGTTGCTAAAGATACAAGAGATTTTGTGCAAAGAAAGTTAGGGTATGAGAAGAAAGACGATACAATTACAAAAGAATACTACCATAATAATATAATAAATATAATTAGAAGAAAAGAAAAAATTAGCATCTACATTCCGCTAAATCCCAAAATACTGACAAATTTAGAAGGAAGAGTGGATATGGATTTATTTGCAATGCTAATAGAATATTATTTGGAAGATTTTTTTGATTCCACGTTGAAAAAGCAAATTGCTATTCAGAATACAATCATTAGATATGCTATGAACTATCAGTATCTAAAGTTTGATATGAACAATATTGAAGATGTTAGTATTGAGAATATTTGGAATTTGTTTTTAGAATTTGTTGCAATGCAATTCAATCCGACAGTGATTAAAGAAATTATCAACCAATATAAAAATATAACTGAAAATTGCTTGGTGGACAATGAAGATGTAGTAGAAGAATTAACAAACTATTTTGTTTATGGAAATGCTCCTTTTGAAAGAAGAAAATATGTTGAAATACTTGTAAAGGTAGAATACGATAATCTTAAAAAAATTTTTTTTGAAGTATTATCGGGGAATATCAAAAAAATAAATATTGATTCTTGAAATGTTTTTAAAATGGAAATATAATAGGACTAAATATAGGTCTATTAGGAGTTTGGCAAATGAGGAGGAAAAGATGGAAACAGAGATTAAAATTTTAATTGTAGAAGATGAGATAAGTATTGCAGATCTTTTAGAAAGATACTTGAAAAATGAAGGATATCTAGTCGATAAATGTCAAAATGCGAAAGAGGCAATAAATAATATAGATAAGACAGCATATGACCTTGCGTTGCTTGATCTGATGCTGCCAGATATGAATGGGTTAGATATTTGTGAATATATCAGAAAAAAATATAATTATCCAGTTATTATACTGACAGCTAAAAGTGGAGAGATTGATAAAATTACGGGGTTAACAGTTGGTGCAGATGACTATATCACTAAACCATTTCGTCCGTTAGAAGTTGTAGCCCGTGTAAAAGCACAGATTCGGAGAGCTCAGAAGTATAATTTTTCTTATTATAATGAGGTTAAAGAAAGTGGGATGATAAAAGTTGGAGATTTAACAATAAATAAATCTTCAAGGGAGTTTAAAGTCCAAGAGAAAATATTGACCTTGACTCCAACTGAATTTGAAATTATGTGGACTTTGTGTAAAAATGCTGGACGAGTAGTTAGTAGTGATGAATTATTGAAAGTGATTTGGGGAGAAAATTATTATTTTAATAGTGGCAATAGCATAGTTGTACATATTCGTCATTTAAGAGAAAAAATGAATGATACCGCGGAGCATTCAAAGTATATAAAAACAGTTTGGGGAGTTGGATATATCATTGAAAAATAAGAAGAATATCAAAATATTAGGATATTTGTGCATTACAATTTTAATAATATGTGGAATATTTTTATTTGTGGATAAAAAATTGAATGGAGTTATAGTAGATTGGTTTTCTAACAACTATATGCTCACTACGTTAAAAAAAGATGAAACTACAGGTTTGGATATTTTATCGTATGAACCATATTGGCCTAATTTAAAACGATTAATTTTGGTGTTAATAGTTTTAGTTTCTATGTTTGTATTTTTAATTATATGTGTGATAGTAAAAAAAACAAAGCAGAAAGAGAGAAAAAAGATATTAAAAGATGTATCTTTATATTTGCAGACTTGTTTGGAAAAACCAGAAAGTGAAATATGTAATAATGCATATCCAGAATTAGAAATCCAAATATTGAGATTAAAAGAATCAAACAGTCGTTTCCAAATTTTATTGCAACAGGAGTTACAACAGAAAAAGGATTTGATAACATATTTGGCTCATGATTTAAAAACTCCACTAGCAGCAGTAATAGGGTATCTAGATTTATTGAATGAGAATCCAGATTTATCTAGGGAAGATAGAAAGAAATGTTTGCAAATAACGCAAGAAAAAGCAGAACGTTTGGAAAAACTAATAGAAGAATTTTTTGATATTATTAGATATGATATTCAAGACATAATTTTGAATGAAAAAGATGTAGATCTAGAATTAATGATAAATCAAGTTGCAGATAGTTTTTTCCCTTTATTACAGAAAGAAAATAGAAGGATAGATATCCAAATAGAAAATAATATTAAAATAAAAGGAGATCCTGATAAATTAGCTCGTGTATTTAATAATGTGCTTAAAAATGCTTTGTTATATAGTAAAAAAGATACAGACATTTATATTAATGTTAGATCAGATGATCAGATGGCAAAAGTAAATATATCTAATTATGGAAATAAAATACCAGAAGAACAACTGAAAAAAATTTTTACTAAATTTTATAGATTAGATGAAGCTAGATCAACAGAAACTGGCGGTGCGGGGCTGGGACTGGCAATTGCAGAAAAAATTGTCTTAGCACATGAAGGAAAAATATCAGTAAAGAATGAAAATGGAATGATTGTATTTCAAATAGAATTGCCCTTAATAGCATAAGCTATTGGGGCTTTTTGTGTGTACCGAGCATAGCACTAATCTTGCTGGTGTAAGTCCAGTTAGAGTCGTATACGAGACCCGTACGTACGGTTCAATGGGAGGGGCGTCTCCCTCTACCCTATTCTATATAGGGTGGTGACTGTTTTAGAGAGCTACATAATTAAAATTCAAGTGCTTTACATAAAACTAATAATTAGAAACAAGAATAGAATAACTGAGATGAGAAAATCGTTAACCATTTCTTAATATTTCGATAATCATGCGTTAAGATAAAAAAAAGGCAATGCGTTATAATAATGTTATCAAGGAGGAATATAGAAATGAAAAATAAAAAAAAGAGAAAAAGAGAGTATTTAGGGGTATTTTTTCTAATTATACTTATTCTAGTTTTGTCTTTGCTAGCAATGTTTGTTATGCGTAATAATCATATTGAAAAAAATAAAGTGGGAAAATATTTTAATACTTTGGAGATACAAGAAAACACAAATAAAATAGACATTGCAGAGATTAGTAGCAAATATATAGCACTTTATGAGTTGGATTCATGGAATGAAATTTACAAAGAAAATTCATCAAAAAAAATGTATCCTGCATCTTTAACGAAAATGATAACTGCTATTATTCTAATTGAAGAATCAGAAGACTTAAATGAAGAAGTCGAGCTAGATGGTGAGATGTTTGAAAGATTGTATAAAGAGGGGGCGTCAATGGCTGGCTTTCTTCCAGGAGAAATAGTGACAAAAAGAGATTTGTTGTATGGAATTTTACTCCCATCAGGGGCTGAATGTTGTGTGGGACTAGCAGAATATATTGCCGGTTCTGAAAGAGCGTTTGTAGAAATTATGAACCAAAAGGCGGAGATGATAGGTATGAAGAATACACATTTTGAAAATTCGATGGGATTAAATTCTTATAACCACTACTCAACAGTAGAAGATATGGCGTTGCTCCTCAAATATGCATTACAATATGAGACTTTTGAAGAAGCTTTTACAGCAAAAACTTATTATGTTCAACCTACGAATATGCATGTTGAGGGGATGACATTATATAGTCGATTATTTAATGACTTATCGGATCCTTCTTTAGCAAATGGGAAAATCCTGGGAGGCAAGACGGGATACACAGAAGAAGCAGGGCTCTGCTTAGCTAGTTTGGCAGAGGTAAATGGTAAAAAATATATTTTAGTAACAGCGGGGGCAGAAGGAAATCACGAAACAAGACCTTATCACATTGAAGATGCACAAAGAATATACAATAGTATTTAGGGAGGAAAGAATATGAAGAATATTTTAGTTATTTTTGGCGGAACATCATCAGAACATGAGGTGTCTTTGAAATCAGCATACTCGATTATAAAGGCAATAGATAAAAATCGATATACAGTAATTTTAGTTGGAATATCAAAAAAAGGACAATGGAAATATTTTCATGGAAGTATCGAAAAAATATTATATGATACTTGGAATAATGAAAATGATTGTGAAGAAGCAGTTTTTGATGTTTCAAAACAAGAATTGATTATTTTCAAAAATAACATTCAAAGGAAAAAAGTTGATGGTATTTTTCCTGTTCTTCATGGAAAAGGTGGGGAAGATGGAACTATACAAGGAATGGCTAGTTTAGCTAATATTCCTTATATGGGGTGTGGAGTAATGAGTTCTGCTATTGGTATGGATAAAATGATGGCTCATACAATTGCAGAAAGTATAGGTATCACAGTTCCAAAATGTATCTGGGCACACAAAATAACAGGAGATTTGAAATATCCTGTTTTCGTTAAACCACTTGATGGAGGATCATCGCTTGGCATTACTAAAGTAAATATGAAAGAAGATTTGACGATGGCAATTGATAGGGCGGAAAAATATGGAGGTAAGGTTATTATTGAAGAATTTATTGATGGTGTAGAAGTTGGTGTTGCTATTCTAAAGAAAGATAATCAAATTATATGCGGAGAGATGGATGAGGTAATTATAGAAAAAGGCTTTTTTGATTTTGAAGAAAAGTATACATTAAAAACTTCAAAAATCATTATTCCTGCACAAATTGATCAAAAAACCAAGAATAAAATTGTAAATGCTGGAAAAAGGATTTTTGAAAAAATGGTATGTAAAGGTTTTGCTAGAATAGATTTTTTTGTAGATAAAAATAATGAAATTTACTTTAATGAAATAAATACAATTCCAGGTTTTACATCTCATAGTAGATTTCCAAATATGTTGAAAGCAAAAGGATATACGTTTGAAGAAATAGTAAATAGTATCATAGATGAGGAATTGCAGAATGAATAAGTTACTACTAACTAAAGATGATATATATCGAGGCGACTTGATTTGTGTCAATAGAAACTGCCCCATAAAATTAGATATTGATGAAACTCAAATTGTAAAGTGTTATCGAGAAAAGGAAAGTGCGTATTTACCAAAAGTAATGAAATCAAGGATTGAATGGATTCTATCGCAAGTAACTCATAAGGAGGATTTTATTATTGTAAGTGGGTACAGAAGCAAAGAAGAACAAAAAAAAATATGGGATAATTCTATAACAGATAATGGATATTTATATACTCAAAAGTATGTAGCGATACCAGGATGCAGTGAGCATCAAACGGGACTTGCAATTGATATGGGAATTAGATCGGGGAGTTTAGATATTATAAAGCCGGATTTTCCATTAAAAGGTGTATGTGATGAATTTAGAAGAATAGCCTTTCAAAATGGATTTATTCAACGTTATCCTAAAGGTAAAGAGAACATTACCAAAATAGGATATGAACCATGGCATTTTAGATTTGTGGGTATTCCTCATGCTCGAATTATGCAAAAGGAAAATATGGTTTTAGAAGAATATGTTGAATTTCTAAAAGAATTTAAATTTCCTCATAAAGAGTATGTAATTGAAGACAGTAATTATATAGTAAAAATAAGTTATATTCAATATGAAGGAGAAAATGTTTATATTGATAGCAAAAGAATTATACCATTTACAATTTCTGGAAATAATAAAGATGGGTGGGTAATGACATCGTGGGAGAAAAAATAGGAAGAATAGCGGGATTAGATTACGCAAAATTGATTGCGGCATTTGTCGTTATAGCAATTCATACTAGCCCTTTGGAAGAAATTAATAAAAATTTAAATTATTATATAGTTTATGTGATTGGACGAATAGCAGTTCCATTATTTTTCATGATTACAGGATATTTCATATTGGCAGAAGTATTATATAGTACGGCGAAGTTGAAAAAATATTTAATACATATTTCGGGGTTATATATTTTTTCGATAATATTGTATATACCAATCAATTTGTACAAGGGTATAAGAAAACCATCACTAATAGATGTTTTTAAAGTTTTATTATTTGATGGAACGATGTACCATTTGTGGTATTTCCCAGCAGTAATTATTGGAATCGTTATTTCTTATTTGCTTATAAAGAAATTTGATATAAAAAAAGGTATGCTCATATGTACTGGCTTATATATAATTGGTGTATTAGGAGATAATTATTATGGATTAGCGATAAAAATTCCATTTTTAGAAGAATTTTATTCACTTATATATGGCTTATCTACATATACAAGAAATGGTATTTTTTTTGCGCCTATTTTTTTGCTACTTGGATATTTAATAAAGAGAGGTAGGAGGAGTGATAAAAATGTAGGAAGAAAATTTATTGTATCTATAATGTTTTTGTTATTAGAAGGGAGAATAGTATATTTATTCCAATGGCAAAAACATAATGCATTATATTTTGCCTTACCATTGTGTGAGTGGTATTTATTCTTGTTATTGCTTAAAGGAGAAAGTAGAAAAACAAAAATATTAAGTGATCTTTCGATGTATATTTATATTATTCATGCCTGGATAATTGTGATAATATATAAAATTTTTAGAAATACAGGGATAGGTTCATTAGGAAAATATTTTATTGTTTCCATTATTTCCTTAGTAGTGTCGATTTTTATTATTAACATAAGAAATAAAAGAAAGAAGTTGTTAAAAAATGGAACTTTATAAAAAAGGGAGAGCGTGGATTGAGGTATCGCTCTCAGCGTTAGGGAGAAACGTCTTGAACATGCAACAAACATTAGGAACTACGAATGTTTTTATGGCGGTTGTTAAAGCTGATGCATATGGGTTGGGGGCTGTGGATATTTCAAAATATTTGAATTCTATTAATATTAACACTTTTGCTGTTGCCACATTAGAAGAAGCAATACTTCTAAGAAAAAATGGGGTTAAAGGTGATATATTGATTTTAGGTTATACATATCCGGAAAATTTTTGGCTACTCAAAAAATATAATTTGATTCAATCTATTGTAGACTATAACTATGCATTATTACTTGCAGAGTATGAGGGAGAATTTCGAACACATATAAAAGTTGATACAGGAATGAATAGAATGGGAATACCTTACAATAGAAAAGAAGATTTATTGAACATTTTTAACTTAAAGAATTTATGTGTTGAGGGAGTCTTTACGCATCTATGTGTGGCGGATAGTAGAAGAGAGGATGATGTCAATTATTCATTGATGCAAATTGATAGGTTTGATCAGGTTATAGACTATTTACATATGCATGGAAATTACCCGTATATTCATATAAATAGCAGCTATGGATATTTGAATGGCTATCATTGCCGTACGAATGAAAATTTCACAAGAATTGGTATTGCTATGTACGGAGTTAATGATTCAAAAAGTATGTTGAAGAACTTACATTTTGAACTAACCCCAGTTTTTTCTTTAAAGTCTAGAGTATCAACAATTAAATATTTGGTTGCTGGAGAAAGCGTTGGATATGGACGGAGATACGTTGCAAAGTCGGACAGAGTTATCGCAGGAGTTACAATAGGGTATGCAGATGGAATACCGAGAAATGTGAAAGAAGGGAAAGTGCTTGTTAATGGTAGACGTGCACATATTATTGGTAGTATTTGTATGGATCAATTAACGATTGATATTACTGATATCCCAGGGGTGTCGGTTGGCGATATTGTAACTTTAATAGGTAAAGATGACTTTGGGGAAAAAATTTCCATTTTAGAATTTTCAGAATGGACAGAGACAATACCTAATGAAATTCTTTCACGAATAGGTCAGAGGGTTAATAGAATATATTGTGTGGATAATTAAGAAGTATTTTATATAATTAAGTATCCGGTGCATTCCAATTATTTTAGGAGGTTCTATGAAGTAATAATGCCCTATTATATATTATAGAATAGATTTTTGTGTCATATTTTGAGAAGATATAAGTAAAAAAAGTACTATTAACTTTAGACAAAAAACAATTTATGCTGAGTAATATGAAGAGTCAATATTAATACGAAAGTAAAATGTTTCATAATACTGAGAAGAAAGTTACTAGAATATCATGAGAAAGTGAATTTGAAATGTAAAAATATCATTGATCAGATTTTAATTATTATTCATCCTATAAAGTGAAGTGGAGAAGACTGAAAATATATGTTTTAATATAAATATATAATGGATAAGTGGATTAGATAAAATTCTAAATCCACTTTTTTTTGTCTTTTTACAGAAAATCCATGAATTTTTAGTTGGTATATAGTAGGAGCACCTTGATAATTTCATAGAGTAAATTTAATTCTGTCAAGAATAATAGCAGTGATACATTAATTTCCAGGTGGAAAAGTTTAGAACAAGAGTAATATAAGGAGAATGAAGATGATTAAAACAGCAGTTATCATTTTAGGGATTATATTAATCAGTATGATTGTTTGCATCTTATGCACGTCTGTTATAGCAGGAAAGAGAGCAGATGAAAGTTTGGAAAGATATTTTAAGGAACACAAGAAAGGGTAGAGTTATATGAGAAAAACGGGTGTAGTATCAACGACTGTAAAAGGGGAAGATAATGAATTTTACCATGATATCATATCACTGTTTAAAATATACAGATCTGTGAATTGGAAAATGCAGATAAAAATCAATCAAGTAAAGCAATGCTTTCATACAGAGTATGGCACCGATGTAGATGAATTTTTAGATAGTGTTTACCAGGCAGGAATGGATATCAATCTGGATATGGAAGATATGAGGGAGAGGATCGAATCTATCAATCAGGCCAATAAGTATCTGAAGCTGATTGATGAGGCGGTAGAGTTAATGAGGAAATATCACCCACAGGGCGAAAAGTATTATTGGGTACTTTATTATACCTATATGTCAGCTTATAGAGCAGAGAATACAGATGAAATTCTGGATAAACTGGAGCCGCATTTTCCACGGATACCAAGAATGCACAGAGCCACTTATTTTAGATGGCGAGATAAGGCTTTTGAGGCAGTCAGCAATATATTATGGGGATACGAAACAAAAAATCAGCAAATATTGAAACAGGTAAACCAGAATTATCAGGAATAGGTAAATAAAATAGTCAAAGGGCTGGAAAGGAGAAACATGGGAGTTGTTATGAGCATAGATACGGGAAATAAAATGATGAAAACCAACCATTTTATTTTTCATTCGGGAATTAAAAGAAAAGAACAAAAAATTCTTCCTGGAGAAGAAGGGATTTTTTTTAAAGGGATTAACTACTTGGAAAGTAATCAGAGGATTTCCTATTTGGAAGATAAAACCATTGATGACAGGTATTATATTTTGACATTACTCGGAGTAGCCAAGGAACTGGAAAAAGAAGGAATAGAAACTGGTATTTATGAAGGGGGAACCATTCCGATCCAGTTATTAGTTGGACTTCCGCCGGGGGATTACGGAAAACAGATCCGAAAATTCCGGGAATATTTTTGGCGGCAAGGAAAAGCCGTTTATTTTTCCTATAAAGGAAAACCATACAGAATACGTTATGAGAGTGTAAATGTATATATGCAGGGATATTCTGCATATATTTTGGTGGCAAATCAGCTCGATTTACAAGAACAGCCAAAGGTTCTGCTGATAGATATTGGGGGATTTACAGTAGATTATCTGTTAGTTCGGTATGGAGTAGTAGACAGAACAAGAATTGATTCCCTTCCGGAAGGGATTATTATGCTTTATAAAAGAATTATGGTAGGAATAAGGCAGCGCTTTAATCTTTATCTGGAAGAAGCAGATATCGATAATATTCTTTTTAAAAGGAAAACACCGTATTCAGAACTAGTTGTTCGAAGAACGTTTGAAATTGCTGCAGAATATATGAGTGATTTATTAGGTTCTTTTTTAGAATTTGGTATTGATTTTCGAACAACAGTGACTGTTTTTGTGGGAGGTGGAACGGTTCTTTTAAAGGATATTATTGATGAAGTTTGGAAAAGATATCATTCAACATATTATGTTGTTGATGATCCGAGAGCAAATGTAAAAGGCTTTATCAAACAATATATGGCAGAAAAAGCGGGATATTAAGGGGAGGACGTATGGCAAAACAAAATCCGTACAGATTTTCCTTGGGATTTGATGAAGAGGACCCGGATCATCAGGAAGTTGCAAGAATACTAAACCAGTTAGGGCATAGAAAAGCAAAGTTTGTTGTAAAGGCGGTTCTTGCATATCATCAAAACATAGAAGGGAAATTTTCAAAAGAGCAGGCGGTGATAGACAAGAAGCTGGATATACCAAAGAAAAACAGAGTCGTACAATTACAAGATGAATTTCTTCCAACACTGCAAGAGGAGGATATTCTCATGATACAGAAAAATAAAGAATTACTTCAGGAAATGGAGAAAGAGGAATTAGAGGAAAATAAAAGTTCCTATAAAGAAGAACTTTAGAAAGAGAGGAAAAATGCGGAATAGAGTAGAGTATATTTTAGGAGGAATGACAATTTTACAAGGACTGCTTGTGGGGATGGCATGGAATGGAAAGAAATGGGCATTTCTGATGTTGACATTATTGTTATTTTTGCAGGAAATGGTTCTTATTCTTCTTTTAGTGAGAAAGAGATATCAAAAAAAGTTTTGCCCGAAATGTGGAATTGAGATTATTATTTGGTATCGGATTTGTCCTAATTGTGGACACATATTCAAACCTGGATGTAAAAAAGAAGATTTAACAGAAATGATTGAAGATGCTTTGGACCAAGAGGAAATTGGAGAGTTTGATCAGTTGGAAAATTCGACAGACAGAATGGAGGAAATAGAAGAATGCATGATTGAAAGATATATACATAATGAAAAAAATATATAAGTTTATTTATGCTGTCTTTTGATGCAAAAACATAATTAGAGTAGTAAAGGAACATTATGCTGTTAGAAGAATTCTAGCAGCTTTTTTGTAATTATTACTTAAAACCAAGTAATAGTAACATAGAAGTAAAACTCTCCGCCTGGAAACGGATTATAGATTAAAAACAGATTTCAGGAGGAGATTTATGGATAAACAAAAACGAACTACCATAGATGAGTTTAGTGCATACCTACAGAGTGCAGTAAGAAATACCACTATTAACTATATGAACGATAAAAGTAAGATCAAAGAGCATGAGATTACTTTAGAAGAGGATTTGGAAAATGTAGAAGGAAGGGGAATAGAATGGAATGAAATGATGGAAGCACACGATATTTTTTCGGGAAAGATTGATCCGGAAAAATTGTTTGCTCAGGTGACAGATAATAAACTTTTACATATACTGAAAAGTTTTTCGGCATTGCATATAAAGGTTCTCTGTCTGCGAATATTGTACGAAAAGACATTTGATGAAATAGGAATGGCTATAGGAATATCTGGAAAAAAGGCTGAAAATACCTATTACAACGTAATTAAAAAAATTCGCAGGGAATTAGGAGAAGGAAAAGATGCAGGAAAGAGAATTTGAAGAATTATTATGGAAAGCACGAAATAGGGATAAAAAAGCAGTATTTGAAATTATAGAAATGTACCGTCCTTTGTTGTTAAAATACGCAAAAAGTAATGGGAAATTTGATGAGGACTTATACCAGGAATTGGTATGTGCAGTTTTAAAAAGTATTATAAAATTTCCTATGAAAACAGAAGAACACAATAATTTGTACATTAAGTATTGATATACACAAGATATTGTGATATGATGATTGTGTAGTTATTTATGATATCAGTATAGACTGACATCACAAAGGTATAGTCCTATTTTAAATAGGAGAAAAATTTAGGATAGGGATATATCCACAAGAAAAAGAATGGCATTGATTGTTATTGGACAGTCAGTGCCTTTTTTATGTTGAAAAGGAGGAACAAGGATGGTAAAAAGCAAGAAAATCAAAAAAATGATATGGACGCATGGCTGGGTGGTATTTCCAGTTATTACGGGTAGACCACTACACTATTACTGGAAAGGTAACAAATTCCAAACAGAAGTAGTTAAAAAAATTATTGCTTTGGATGCAAATCATATTGTAGTAGAAGGAGAAGAAAAGACCTATTATATACAGTTTTTTGCAGATGAAGCAGAAAGTTTAAAAGCAGCAGCGTAGAAAAAGGGCAGGATCAAGAAGGGGATTAAAATTCTTGTTCCTGCTTTTTCAAAAGAATAAGAAGAGGTGAATAGAATGAGTTGGATATGTTTTCATATAGAAAATGAAAGATTATTAAAAGCTGCAGTTTCAGAAGAAATAAGAGTAGAGTGTGATAAACTTTTCAGGCAAAGGGGATACGAAGAAAGAGGAAGATGGATACCGGAGAAAGAAGTAATTTTGTCTTATATTGTAGAAGGGGTATATTATGCTGCAGTCAGGACAACGGACCGATTTGGTAAAAGTTTTGTATACGCAGCAGTTTTGCCACTTTGCATCCAGAAAGGAATGTATTACAATCTGTTATGCAATGAGCAATATGAAGGGGAACTACCGCAGGAATGTCAGTGCCCAATGGAAATTTTATTACTGCTAAGTTCTACGGATTCTGTTCTCGCTCAAAAATGGAGAAATAACTGTTGGAATTATCATAAGAAAGAACATTATCAGGAATATAAAACGAATGTAAGAAAACAATCATCAGGATATAGAAAAAAAGAAAATTATAAAAGGGATTTTAGGAGAAAGATAACAACGCAGTCATGGTATAAAGCGGCAAATGTATAAGTACCTAATAGAAATAGAAGACTAATCAATTTATTAAAAAAGGGGTACACAGAGTCGGAGCAATGAGGAAATGCTCTCGAATTTCTGGTACTCCTTTTTTTGTGTGTTACATTTTGAACTGGAAATATAATTACCATAATTATACTATTTCATAGTTCAAAATTAGAGTTCACAAATACACTGGATTTTATATTTATTAAATAGTTGATAGAATCTAAATGAACCACTCTTTTTCTATGTAAAATTATTGAGATCCTATAAAATTTGTTTATTGTAAGCCAGGTTCATTGCCAGGTTCATCACCACTTATATCTGCACTTGGACACCAGACAAGTGTATATTTATCATCATGACCGGTTGTGTTGCAATTTGTGCATCTCCAATAGGTTGTTGTTTTTACTTGGCAATATCCAGGGTGTGTTTTTCCGTGGATGCGTGTAGTGTCTGGTGTTCCATTGTTGACGATATTGGTGTGATGGCCAGATGAACATCCTCCTGCTTTTAAGTCAGATGAGCTTGGCTGATATTCAAATGTTACTAATCCAGCCTGTGTAATTGTGCCGTCTGGATTTTTCTCATTAATAATTTTTTAATTTGTAATCACTTCGTTGCATTCATTCTCTTTGGCAGTGTCGGTGTCACTAGCATAAACTGAAAAAGGAATTACACCTAAAGCTGTGACTGTTAATAATAATGTGAGTATTTTTTTCTTCATTATGATACCTCCTAAATAGTTTATTTTAGATTTCAGTATTAAAATATCATAGGTTTGTAAAAACTAGATTCTTTATTCTATTAAAATATTGTTAAATGGATTTTTTGGAATAGATTTTTCAAAAATGTCATTACGATACTTACTGTGTATATGTTTTTATAAGTGATACAAAAATAAGACTGGTTTCCTATAACATTGCGACCTCTCTGAAATTGACATCGGATTCTTAAAGTTTTACAATGATAACGTAAAGTTTTGTGCATGTGAGTATCTACATGGAGGGCCGCAAAACTGAATAATCAGGGGAAAAAGCAATCAGAAATGGTTGCTTTTTTTGTTGCCCTGAAATAAAGAGGAAGGGAGGATGATGTTTGTTTCATAAAAAATTACAAGTGCATATCGTAGAGAAATTGAGGAAACCACAGTTTAAAATGAAGACTGCCTGGATTCCTCAATTTATGTTTATGGGATTTTTCATGATTACCATGCTGGCGTGGTTTACACAGCCAGTATATGCTGCGGACATCTTTTCTATGGCAAAAGACGCTATGCAGAAAGTGTATAACGATGTAGTAGGAATTGCTACTGTTGCAGCAGTTGTGTGTTCAGCAGTGTGTTTGTTTTTGATGAATTTTTCAAAAAGCGGAAAAACAGTGGATGAGTCAAGAACGTGGCTGAAACGCATTGTCATTTGTTGGGCAGTGTTAATGGTACTTGGAGCGATTGTAAACTACATGGAAGTTCTCGTTCCACAGCAGAACTTTACTGGTTAAAAAACACAATATACCGGAGCCCTCCCGGGAAAAGGAGGTTGATGAAGTTAGTTGGGCTGGTTATTAGAATTATTGATTGAAGGAATCCGGGAAATTTGTTCACAGTTTTTAGTAGACATGATGGACCTCATTACCGGAATGTTCACAGATTTACTATCCTGCAATTTGAGTTTATTTGAAGACTTATTTACAGTAGTAAAAGATTTGTATAAAAATGCTATTCTTCCTATGGGGATTGCAATCCTATTGCTGATTTTAATCTGGCAGTTATTCAAAACCATGTTTGGAAGAGGCGGTGTTGCAGCGGAAGATCCGGTGGAGTTGGTCTGCAGGAGCTTTTTATGTTTATTTATGTTGCTCTTTGCCAGACCAGTAGCAAATTATATTTTGGAAGTGGCTGGTACTCCTTATCAGTGGGTAGCAGGAACAGAAATTGAAGTAAAAAGTTTTTCTGATTTTGTATCTTCTCTGGATCAGGCATCGGCAAGTCTTGGAATTGATGGATTGAGCATTTCCATACTATTACTGATTATGCAGTTTGTCGTTGCATGGAATTACTTTAAAATGCTGTTTATCATTGCAGAACGGTATGTTCTGTTGGGCGTTTTTTCCTATACTGCACCTTTGGCATTTTCGACAGGTGGCTCTAAGGCAACGAATAATGTATTAGCATCCTGGAGCAAGATGTTTGGTGGACAAGTTGTTTTAATCATTATGAATGCGTGGTGTATGAAAATGTTTTTAAGCGGGTATGGAAATTTGACCGCAAGCCACTATGGTTTTACAAAGTTTTTTATTGCAACCTTATGTTTGATTGGATTTTCAAAAGTGTGCTTTAAAATGGATTCTTATATGGCTTCACTTGGAATTAATCTTGGAAGAATGTCAAATGGAATGGGGGCTTTGGGTTTGATGATGGCAGCCAGCCGATTATTCTCGTTTGGGCATAGCAGTCATAGTTCCTCTGAAAGAATGGATAGCACAGAGCATACAGGAACAGGAAGTGGGGAAGCAATGGGAACGGCTTCGGGTATGGGAGATGCAGCCGGACCAATTCCAATGAGTGCCGGAAATCCGATGGATGTGGAAGAAATGGGTGAGGATTATATGGAAGGAAGAGAGCAGGAAGAAGGATACCCAGATAGTACAGGTGATAGTGCGACAGCAGATACAGCTTCCGCGAAAGAAAATATTCTAGCTGAAATGGGAATTACTCCAGAGCAAGAAGAAATGGAAAAACCAGAAGACCATACGGAAAATTATGGTGTCGGAGCAGTCAGTGAACCGATAGGAAAAGAGTCAATAGAGGAAACTGAGGCTGCACAGGAACAAGGAAATATTTCGGATTCGCCAAATAATCCACTGCCAAATATCTCTGATTTAGAGGCTGAAACGACTGGAACCAATTATGCAGAAGGTATGCTGGAAACAGATGGTATTCCGGTAGAAACTGAAAATGGAGAAATATCCAATGCAGAGGGAGCTTTTGATTATCCGAGAGAAGAGGAACCAGCAGCTTCTGTTGGTATGGAGTTGGAACCGGGAAGCATCGGTGAAAGCGAAATGGATATGGAAGGTATAACAAGTGGAAGTGCTGGAAGAGAATATTCTGCACAGGAAAGTTCAGGTGAAATGGAAACTTCAGGAGCCGGTATTTTAAATGAAATTGGAGAGAGTAGTGTCCCTACATCGAAAGGAAACTCTACGATTTCAGAATTTTCACAAGAAGCAGGACAGCATTTGACGGGAGAACCGATTGTTGGTGAGAATGAGTTTGGTCAAAACGTGGAGGGAAGGATTTCAGAAGCTCCGATTACAGAAGGCATGGAGGAGAGTCATGTGGCAGGAAGCAATATGCTGCTGGACGGACAGAATGTAAGAGAAAAAGCATTTCCTGATGAAGTAGAAAGGATTTCAAAATTGGAAGAAGAAATTCCAGATATTCCAAAGTCCCGACATGAATTGAGGCGGAGGTATGATAATCGCGAATACTAAGGAGGTGCAAAAATGGCAGAAGAAAGGCAGGATAGCTCACCACTTGACAGTACGGCAAACGCTGCAATGCAGACTGCAAAAACAGCAAAACAAGCAAAGCAGATTGCAGATGGTGTGAAAAGTGCAAAAAATGCAGCAAAAGGCGCTCAGGCTGCTTCTTCTATAGCCACAGCAAGCAGTGGAGGTGTTGCAGGAAGTACGATCGGAACAGCAGTTGCAGGACCTCTTGGAACAGTTATTGGTTTCGTAGTAACAAATAAAACATTCCAAAGAATTGTTGCAGGAGTTATGGCTGCAATGTTGCTGTTCGTATTTATTATTGTGAATTTTATTGGTATTCTTTTTTCCTATCTTGGATTTATGGATGCGAACTCTTTTGCAAATGAGGCTCAGTCAAAAGAACTTTCCGCAATAAGAAGCAGGATTGAACAAGTATTGGAAATAGAAGAATATCATACAGAATTGCTATCTATTATTTCACAGGAGCATGAGAAAAAAATACAGGAGATACAGGCAGATTATGAAGCAAATTATAAAGAGCATAAACTGACAATCATAGATGAATATGAAACGAGATTAAAAGAGAACCTTCCTTATTATATAGGTGTTTTGCTAATGCAGAAGTGGGATAGTACCACCCGGAAATCGTTTCTTGGATATTCAGGCGGTTTCGATGCAAACTTAGATACTGATTTGAGTAGCCCATATGATGCCTTTTTTGAAGAAGCGGCAAATACCTATAATGTACCGGTAGCATTGCTGATCGCAATGGGAAAAGTAGAGTCCAATTTTAATCCTAATGCAGTATCTGGTGCAGGTGCAATTGGGATTATGCAGTTGATGCCGGGAACTGCGGCTTCTCTGGGGGTGACAAACCCTTATGATCCAAGACAAAATATCATGGGTGGAGCAAAATATGTGGCAGAACTTATGGGGATGTTTCAAGGACATGCCAATGCGTTGGAATTAGTGATTGCAGGGTATAATGCAGGACCGCAGGCGGTTATCAATGCGGGATACCAGATACCACCCTATACAGAAACCCAGAACCATGTAAAGAAAGTAATGGGGTATATTCAGGTATTGGAGCAGCCAGGGGGAACAGGAAGTTCGCCTGATGTGGAGGAAAGTCCTAAAGAATTGGAGAAAGCATATCAATTATTAAAAAATGCAGTAACAGAATATGTACCAGAATTTTTTTCATGGTCTGCAACAAATACTGGAGAACAGTCATCTGTAAAAACTGTTTATTATGTAGTAACAGAAGCCGGAAGGACAGAGATTACAAAAGAAACATATTTGGCTTTAAAGGAAAGTGGGCAGAATGTGCAGATGGAAGAACAAGAAATGCAGGAGTCTACAGTGGAGTATACATTAGCCCTGTTATTGAATTCCCAAATATCTCCCGATGGAAATCAGTATGAATATAAATATGTGCTGGATCAGGGGACGTTCGAACTGGTTTTACGTGTTCTTCAGATTATGCAGGACGGAATTGATGCATTAAAAGAAGCGCTTTTTTCTTTGTTTTCATGGACTGATTTTGTGACGGGAGGAAACGCAGATGATTCGCTTACCGGGAATATTGATGTTACCGGAGATAAAATTCGCTATGACACAGTGGAAAATTGTGTGAAGGAAGTTACTTATTTTAACCAGACAGAAGAGCCATGGGCAAGTCTTCCTTATGGGACAAGCAATGTTGGAGCTGCAGGATGTGGGCCTACTTCACTGGCGATTGTAATTTCGACTTTCACTGGTCAAAACGTGACGCCAGAAATTACAAAAACTTTTGCAGAACAAAATGGGGAATATGTTCCCAACGTAGGTACTAGCCATTCTTTTGTGAAAAATGCAGCAACGCATTGGGGACTGACTTGTGAACGGGTTGGAAAAGACCGCATGGATTATGTCGTGGAGTCTCTAAAGGATGGGAAACTGGTTGTTGAGATCTGTGAAGCGTATACGATTACTGGTGGAAGCAGCGGGCATTTTATTGTCCTTACTGGAGTAACAGCAGATGGCCATATTACAATTGCAGATTGTGCAAGTAGAGAGAGAACCGGAAAACTTTATAGTGTAGAAACAATAAAAAGTTACGGAAGAGATTTGTCGGAAGGAGCCTTTTGGATTATTGGAAAGTAGGAATAAAATGAGAAAAAGAATTATTTTTGTGCTTACATGTACAATCTTTTGGTTTGTGTTTACTGTTCCGGTTCTGGCTGTGACGATAGAGGAGTTACCTGTCATTATGCGATGGGAAAGTGGTAAAGGTTATGACGAAGACGGAAATTGCTTGGCAGATACATGGGCATTTGATTCGGTGCACGAAGCCGGGAGATATGTCCTGTTTGGAAAAAATGGAGAAGTATTGCAAAAAGCAGAAGTCTGGGAAAAGAAAGAACAGGTAAGTGAAAACTTTACAGTAACAAATCAAAATACGGGAACGATAGCGATACGTGCAGAAGTTTTTGAGGATTTTGAAGGAACAGTAAAAGGGAGCGTAAAAGAAGAGAGTGGAATAGAATATCTGTTTGAATTATGTGCAGCAAATCAGTATAGCACCAATTTAGAGTTACCGCCTGGAAATTATCAATTATGTACAGAAGCGATAGAGAAAGATTGTCGGTATAGGGTGCTATACGATGTAGCAGAAATTACGCTGAAAGAATCAGAACTGAAAGTGGAAAATCTTCGGGTGCTGGAAGAACGTGTCGGGACAATTACAGAGTCAGAAGTGCTGAAAATGCCTGACAATGACAATATGATGCAGACAGAGCAGATGAAAACAGAGAAAGTTTCAAAAGAAGTTTTAAAACGGATTGGGAAATGGGGTATTTTGGTCGTGCTTATTTCCCTTGCAGGTTATCTGCTTATACGGAAGAAAAAGCAAACATATACATAGGAGGCAGGAAATGTCAGAAAGAGAAAAAGTAGATACTTATACCATACCGCCTAATTTTGCAGAATCAGGAAAATGGTTTTCTGGACGAGTAAGTGCGGGAAATGTAGTTGAAGCGGCAGTTATGTCGCTTATTTTATTGAAAATTTTACTGCAAATACCAGTGGAGGGAAAAGCAAAAATTTATTTGGGAATTATTTTTATTCTTCCAGTTGCTATTTTTGCAGTGATTGGTGTGCAGGGAGAGCGTTTGACTTCTTATTTGTTTCATATCTTATGTTTTCTGAAAAATAGGAGAGTACTTACAACACCAAGCGGAAGATACCAGTTAGAGAGAAAGCGGCGCATAGAAAGAAGAGAACATAAACGCCGTAAGAGAGGAGGAAATAATCATCAGTCAGGAAATAAAGGAACTGGAAGAACGGTTAAAAGAGGCAAAAAAGGAAGAAAAACGTCAGCAAAAAGAAAAGAAAATTTTGGAGTCGGAACAAAAGAAAGCTGAAAGGCGGCAGTTATTGGAAGAGGAAAGGATACGAAAACAGCAGAAGAAAGAAGAACATCAACTGCAAAAGCAGCTTAATCAAGCAGAGTATCCGAGAAAACCAGTAAGAGAAAATACGCAGTCAGAGATACGGAGAAAGAAAAAATCAGAAGAGTTAGAAGAAAAACAGGATTTTCTTCCAGTTACATGGGCATCCTCTTATCTTCCGATTGAGAAAATAAAAGATGGGATTATTTATACAGCAGATCACCGGTATGTGAAAATTGTAGAAGTCCTGCCGATTAACTTTCTGCTCCGTTCTCCAAGCGAACAGAGAAACGTTGTATTTTCTTTTTTGAGTTATTTAAAGATTGCACCAGTCAAGCTGCAGTTTAAAGTTATTTCCAAAAAGGCCGATATTTCGGAATATTTGGAAAAAATACAGCAGGAGATTGAGGCAGAAGAAGACGAACAGTGCAGGGTCCTTCAAGAAGATTATGCACGTCTCATCCGTTCTATAGGTACCAAAGAAGCGATTACAAGACGATTCTTTCTGATTTTTGAGTTTCAGTCTTATGATGGGAACCGTAAACCAAAAGAAAAAGAAGTGTACCAGTATATGCGGACAACAGTGCAGACTGCAAAAAAATATCTGGCGATATGTGGCAATGTAGTATTAGAACACGAAAACGAGTCCCGCTTTTGTGTAGAATTGTTTTATCAGTTGCTGAATAGAAGGACAAGTGTAACCGTTCCTTTTTCAGAACGGATAAAATTGGTTACCCAGTGGTATCAGGAGGAGAATGGAAAAGAGAGTCTTCCCCATATTCCGGTAACCGAATTATTTGCCCCAAAGACATTGAATTTTAAGCACAGGAACTGTGTGGTATTTGATGGGGTATATCATACCTATTTGTATATTCCTTCTGGAAAATACCGGATGCGAGTTCCGGCAGGCTGGATTTCTCTGATTATCAATGCGGGCGAAGGAATTGATGTTGATGTGTTTTTCTTTAAGCAGGATAAAGGAAAAAGTGTGGAGCGTATTGGACGAAGGATACGTCTGAATCGCTCAAGATTAAAAGAAACTTATGACACCAATAGCGATTTTGATGATCTGTCAGAGTCTATACGTGCCGGTTTTTACCTAAAAAAAGGGCTAAGTGGAAATGAAGAACTATATTACATATCTATGCTGATTACCATTACCGGTTATACAGAAAAGGAAGTGGAGTGGCGTGCGAGGGAAATGGCAAAACTGTTAAATTCACAGGATATCGGAACTGCAAAATGTACATTCTCTGAAGAAAAGGCATTTTTATCGTCCCTTCCACTTTTGAATCTGGACAAAAACTTATACCAGAAATCAAAACGAAATGTTCTGACTTCCGGTGTTGCAGCGTGTTATCCTTTTGTAAGTTATGAAATGTCAGATCGGGACGGGATATTAATGGGAGTGAATAAAGCCAACAATTCCCTTGTAATCGTTGATATTTTTAACAGTGAAATTTACAAAAATGCGAATATTGCGATTCTGGGAACCAGTGGTGCCGGAAAAACATTTTGCCTGCAGCTTATGGCTTTGAGAATGCGTAGGAAAAATATTCAGGTATTTATTATTGCACCGGAAAAAGGACATGAACTAGCAAGGGCATGTAAAAATATAGGTGGGGCATATTTGAAGATTGCCCCAGGTTCCCAATATGGAATCAATATCATGGAGATACGGCCAAGTGATCAAAGTGCAAGGGTAATTTTAGACGGACAGGCTTCAGAGCGTTCAGAACTTGCTATGAAGATTCAGAGCCTGCATATTTTCTTTACTATTTTAATTCCGGATATTACCCATGAAGAGCGTCAGCTCTTGGATGAGGCGTTTATCATTACATATCAGAAGAAAGGGATTACTCATGATAATGCAAGCTTGTGGAATCAGGAACAACCAGGGAAGTATAAAGAAATGCCAATTTTGGGAGATCTTTATCAGGTGCTTTTGGAAAAAGAAGAAACCAGACGTATGGCAAATATTTTAAACCGGCTGGTAAATGGTTCTTCTTCGAACTTTAATCATCAGACAAATATAGATTCTGATAACAAATATATGATACTGGATATTTCAGAAATGCAGAGCGACTTGGGACTTGCTACCTTTACGGCCTTGGATTTTGTATGGTCAAAAGCAAAAGAAGACCGTACAAAAGAAAAGGCTATTTTTATTGATGAATGTTGGGCGCTTTTATCTACGAATGAATTGACGGCAAATTATATTCTTGAAATTTTCAAGACCATACGTGGGTATGGAGGGGCTGCGGTATGTGCCAGTCAGGATTTAGAAGATTTCTTTTCTTTAAAAGGTGGAAAGTACGGCAAGGGTGTTTTAAATAATACAAAGACAAAGATTATTTTGAATTTGGAACATAAGGAAGCAGAGGTCGTTAAAAAGGAATTGGATTTATCAGAAGCAGAGATGCTTGCCATTACCAGATTTGAAAGAGGAAATGCTTTGATTTCTACCAATAATAACAATTTGTTAGTAGAGTTTAAGGCGAGCCGATTAGAAAAGGATTTAATTACCACAGACCGTAAGGACTTAAAAGAACTCAAGGAGCGGTTGGAAAAATACGGGGAAACAGCCTATGAGAAAGGGGGCATGGCAAAATGATTGTAAAAGTATAGTAACTATCAAATGCGTATAAATTACGCAATCAGAAAATTTATTTAATGGAATACGCAATTTATACGCAATCCTAAATGGAAAGGAGAAAAATTTTGGAATATGTAACAAATCAAAAACAGGTAGAACGTCAGATACTGGAACTTGTCAAAACCTATAATGTCTTATATAAAAGACAGATTTATGCTTTTTTTGCAGTCGATGGAAAGGAAAAGTTTGTAGGAAAAGCGTTGCATGCATTATTAAAAGAACGTTTGATTTATATGAATGAAGTCACGAAAACAGTATCCCAGCATGAAGATGCCTATCAGTTACGGGAAAAAGGTACGTTAAAAGCATTCTGGGTTCTTCTTTCTTTGATGGAACAAAAGAAAATCGAACGGCATTTCCTGGCAGAAAAGGAAGAGTATCCTGTCCGTATTGTGTTTGTGGGAGATGCAGAAATTTACGATATTCTTTATATTTCGGAAGCAGAGATTCAACTGGTAAATCAACTGTTTTCTAGACAGAATACAGATGGATGCGGACATGTTGTTATTGTGGAACATCCGGAAGAAATCCCACAAATAGAAATTCCAAATGTAATCGGTTTTTGCACGGTACAAGAAGAGGAAGGAGGGGTGGAATATTATAGGAGGGAATAGCGAAAAAGAAGGAATACAGAGGTTAAAAGAACAACTGGACGCAGGGCAGAAAACAGCAGGTCATGTGGAGGCTATGCTTGCAGAAGCACGGAATTTGCTGCAAGCCTATGCCAGAAAATGTGTCAATATTCATTTTGAAAATTTAAACGATATGGTGCTGGAAGCGGCTAAAAGTTCAGAAATTCTGACAGAAAAGATGCGAAATCTTGTCCTTCAGATGACACTTGATAAAAGAAAATATGAGCAGTATCAATCGGATCTGGTATTGATACATGGAATTGAGATTGCATATGAGGAGAATATTTTAAGCATTTCTCTGCCGGCATTGATACCGCATCGGAAAACAGAATATACAAACTATATTTATAAGCCGTTGTATACTGCCTTTCAACACTGGTGTATGGAGCGGGCAGAACAGAATAAGGAGATACCGGAATACAGAACATGTACCGTCTGTTTTTCCCATATTTACGACTGCAAACGTCCAATATATAGGGTACGGGATCATGACAATATTGAGGAAAAACATGTGCTGGATGTGATATCTAATTTCTTCCTGACCTCTGATAGTGGGTGTTATACAAATGTGTATCACGAAACAAGATTGGAAGATGTAGAACGTACCATGATTTACTTGCTGTCACCGGAAAAATTTCCGTTATGGCTCTATGAAAAACAACAAAATTTAGTATCGAAAAATTGACAGGAAACAGATACGGCTTTTTCGATAGAGAAATAGAGGCATTTTCTCTGTAAATTACAGCGTTAGGAGGGAAAAAGGAAAGGAGGAAAGTACCCAGGTATGAGAAGGATAGGGTATAAAGATGGATAGAGGAGATAACGTGAAGAAAAAAGAAAAAAAGAGCGACCTACTCTTGAAGATGGTTGCGATTTCAGGAGAAATGCCGGCAAATTTACCAGAGAAAATTGTGGGTTCTAAATCCTATGCAGCCAGTCTGATTACGGATTTAAAGAAGAGAGGTTATCTTCTTTTGCGATATAGAGATGGTGTGCGCGGATATGTTCTGGGGAAAAGAGGGAAAAATTATCTTTTGCAGCATTATTATCAGGATGTAGAGCGTTATCTTACAGGGGCAAGCGAAACAAATCATGTGAAATCAGAACGGGAAAAACGACTCAGGCTGCATCGTATGAGCCAGACATGGACTTATTTTTTTAGTTGTGGAAACCTGATTTTTGCAACAGAGAAACCAAAGATTTTTACACAGGAATGTTACGTACAAACTTCTTTGGGAACCTATTATGGAAGCCAGGAATTAAAACAGCGTTCAGATCAGGTGAAAGGTTCCAGAGCATGTGGGCTTTACATAAAAAGCGGGGAAGTCTTTGTTGTTTATAATAGTATGGGGAATCTTATGAAATGGTCAAAGAAGATGGAAATAGCCATGCGGTGCTGGGTGGAACGAAATTTGCTAAGGGTAGGACTTGCATGGGAAGGGAAAGCGATTTTCTTTGGGGAAACCATGGAAGTATTGGAAAAGATACTTCTCAGTGCAGGCGGCATGAAACAGGAATTGTTTCAAGTGGATGATGTATATGAGCAGTATTATTTTGTTCCGGAAAACCAGGAAGATGCGGAATTGCAAATGGAATTATTTACAGACCGGAAGAAAAATGCTCTCTTTTTGTCCTTTTTAGAGAATATGCTGGACGAAGTAGAGCGGAATGAATTTCCAATTTGCGCAGGGATAAAGAATGGAAATCCTGTTTATTTTGTATATGAGTTGGAACTGAGAAAATTGCAAATGACAAAACAAGACGCGGAAAGGCATGGAAGAGGGATTGTGGTATGCTTTGACTATCAGCGGAGAGTCTTACAGGAGTATTATGGAAAGGAGGTGGAAATCATGGTGCTAGATTGTGGAAAAGTAAAGCAGTATTTATGCTCTATCAAGGAATAGTATGGTTTCTATGAAGCACTATAGGAGGTGACAGAGACCATGCAGGATCAATTTCGAACCGGAAGTGTGACAGTGGATAAAATGAGCCGCTTACACATTTCAGGAAATATCATACCGGTTACCTGGTATAAGACTATTCGGAAATCAACAGGGAAACCAAACCTAAATGCAATCATTATTTTGGCAGATATCGTATATTGGTATCGCCCAACGGAAGTGCGTGATGAAATGACAGGAGAACTTATAGGACTGAAGAAGAAATTTCGTGCAGATCTTTTACAAAGAAGTTATCAGCAGATTGCGGATCAGTTTGGTATTACAAAAAGAGATGCAACAAACGCAGTCGTAGAACTGGAAAAATTAAAAGTAGTACGACGTGTTTTTCGTACTCTCCATGTAAATGGGCAACAAGTGCCGAATGTATTATTTTTAGATTTGGATGTAGAGATACTAGAATTACTTACCTATCCAGAACAAGAACAGAGGTATCACTTAAATAAGGGATACCCCTCCCCAAAAAAAGAGAGAGGTCTTACGGATATGGGGGATAGGGAGTCACCATTTATAGAGAGAACTGTAACGGATATAGGTGATACAAATACAGAGAATACTGACATAAACTTTGATACAGAAAATTCTTATCTGGTTCAAATCGAAAAGGAAGTTAAGGAACAGATTTCGTATGAGGTATTAAAGCATGATAATCCTTACAACATGCAGATTGACGAACTGGTAGGTATTCTGGTAGATGTGAAAACCTGCTCGGCAAAGACCATTCGTGTAAATCGGGAAGATAAACCATCAGAGATTGTAAAAGCACAATTTCAGAAAATCAGCATGGAGCATATTCAGTTTGTTTTAAATTGTATGGAGGAGAATACAACAAAAGTTACGAATATGCGTGCTATGCTGATTACTGCTCTTTATAATTCTGTAAATACGATTTCCAGTTATTATAGTAGTCTTTATAACTACCATAGGACATACGGTATAGCAGAAAAAGAAGAGGAGGAATAGGACGAAAGAGAAAAAAGAGAAGGGAAACAGATATAAAAAAATTGGTTTTGGTATTCTTTTGGTTACCTTGGTTTTTTATTTTGGCGGTTTTTTGGAAAGGCTTTCTCATTCGATGGTTGTACTAAATCCTTTTGTGTGTATTGGGAAAGGCATTACCACAGCAACAGGGCTTCAAAGCTCCGTAGTAGCGTTTTTTGGTATGCTACTTTTGGGGATGCTCATTATCTGGAGGGGAAAGGAAAAAGATATTTCAGAAACAGATGAACGGAATTTTGATTATTCGGTAAAAGGAACTTATGGTACAGCCGGATACATGAAACCGGAAGAACAAAAAGAAATTTTAAACGCAGACCAGAATTTACAAGACGTTCTAGGTATTATTTTTGGAAAGGATTTAGAAAGCGGAGAATATGTAAGTCTTCCGGTAGATTCCCGGCTGAATAGAAATCTGGCAGTCTGTGGAAGTCAGGGAAGTATGAAGTCAAGGGCATTTGCAAGAAATATGGCACTGCAGTGTGTGCGGCGTGGAGAGTCCATGTATCTTACGGATCCCAAATCAGAGTTGTATGAAGATTTGGCAGGCTATCTGAGGGAGGAAGGGTATGTTGTAAAACAACTAAACCTGATTGACCTTGTCAATAGTGATGCTTGGGATTGCCTTGCCGAGATTGATGACGGAAGCCTGATTGATGTGTTTGTTGATGTGGTGATCCGCAATACAACAGACAAATTCGACCATTTTTATGACAATGTAGAAATGGATTTGCTGAAAGCCTTATGCTTGTATGTATATGAAGAATATCCACCCGGTAAAAAGACCTTTCCGGAAGCCTATAAACTGTTACTGAATAAATCGGTAGAGATGCTGGATGCTATTTTTGAACGCTTGCCAACTACACATCCGGCGAGAGGACCGTATCAGCTTTTTTCAAAGGCAGAAAAGGTAAAAGGAAATGCAGTCTTGGGGCTTGGAACCCGTTTGCAGATTATGCAGAATAAACTGGTACAGCAGATAACCAGTCATGCGGATTTTGACCTGACACTTCCGGGAAAACAAAAGTGTGCTTATTTTTGCATTACATCAGATCAGGATTCTACATATGATGTTTTGGCAACACTGTTTACCTCATTTCTTAGCATCAAATTGGTGAGACTGGCAGATCGAATGGAAGATCGGAAACTTCCGGTTCCCATGTGCTTTATCTTAGATGAATTTCCGAACATCGGAGTGATTCCGGATTTTAAAAAGAAATTGGCAACCGCACGAAGCAGGGGAATCGGCATGAGTATTATCTTTCAGAATATCCCACAGATGATGAACCGATATCCGGAAGGACAATGGGAAGAAATACTTGGCGGTTGTGATATGTCTTTATTTTTAGGGTGCAATGATATGACAACTGCTACTTATTACAGTTCCCGTTCTGGAGAGATTACGGTTTCCGTTGCATCTATGCGAAAAAGCTATTATACTATACGCATGACAGATTATGTACCGGAATATTCAGAAACTTCTTCCGTAGGAAAAAGAATGTTGCTGCTTCCAGATGAAGTGCTGCGTTTTCCAATTGATCAGATGCTTTTGATTATCCGGGGACAGAAAGTATTAAAACTTTGGAAAATGGATTATACGGAACATCCCGATGCAAAGCATTTGAAACTGGAAAAAACAAATGAGCATATTCCAAACTGGTACCGGGAGATGGAAGCAGAAAAAAACCAGTTTCAGATATTGGAAAAGGAGATGGAAGATACAGAATGTTTTGAAAGAGAGTTGGCAGAGGAAAGAAGTAAGGAGCAGAAACCAGAACCTTTGACATTACAAGACGAGCCGGTAAAAAAGCCTGTTGGGAAAAAGGAAAAACAAAATAGTCAGGCGACGGTATATAAAGTAGAGGATTTATTTCAAAAGAATGCAGACGGAGGTGGAAGTTAGAACTGTATGAATATGGAGGAAAACGCATTGGTAAAATACACGTTTTTAAAGCTGCTGTTGAAAGAATTTGATCTTCATATTAAGGAATCAGAAGAAGAAAAAATTGCACTGGCAAAACAATGTGTAGAGATTTATGACACACCGGAAGAATTTTATGAAAAAACAAACTGGGATAAGGATAATCCGGAACAAAGCAGTTTTCAGTATTTAGAAGAGAACAAAATCTGCCGGAGAATTCAGGGTAAAATATGGTATTTTTCTCGTATCCGGTGGGAAGAAGGCTTAAAAAAGCTGAAAAATTGAAATGCGATGATAAGGTTAGGAAATTGCGATAACATTGCAACGCTATCGGAATTGACAGGCAAAAAGGAATGTTTTATGATGATAGTGTAAAGAAACAGGCACATCAAAGCAGCCAAAGGGCTGTTTTTTTGTGCTTTTTTTGATGAAGAAAAGGAGGCTATATATGGCAGAAACAAAGACAAGAATTACAGAAGAAGCAAAAAATGAAATTCCAAGAGCAGTTACACAAAATTCAATCCTGACAATTGAAGTAGATGCTGCTATTGAAAGTACTCAGGAAAAAGAAGAAGCGAAATGGCATCAACTGCTCAATGCGCAGAGAACCCGGAAGATACTGACTGGTCCGTTAAGCGGTATTGAAAAATTGGAGAGCGGCTGGACTGTAGCAGTTACCTATTTCAATGGCTATCGAATTTTAATCCCTATGTCTGAAATGATGATTAATTTAAAGGGCGATGGAAGGGAGAATGCAGATACTCTAAACCGTCAAGTAAGGATCGCCAATAATATGCTTGGGGCAGATATTGATTTTATCATTAAGGATTTAGATGAGGCGTCCAGAAGTGTAGTGGCATCTCGAAAAGATGCCATGATGCGGAAACGCCAGATTTTTTATTTTGCAGAAAATGAAGAGGAGCAGCCAATGGTTTATCCGGGAAGGATTGTGGAAGCCAGAGTGATTGCGGTAGCGCCAAAAGCGGTCCGGCTGGAAGTATTTGGTGTAGAATGTTCTGTACGTGCAAGAGATATGGCTTGGGAGTGGATGCCAGATGCAACGGAGAAATTTCAGGTAGGAGATCTGGTACTTGTCTGTGTGAATAAAATAGAAATGCCAGATGCTGAGAGTATGACTGTATCGGTAGATGCAAAAGGAGCAACAGAAAATACCAATAAGGATAATTTAAAGAAATGTCATCGTCAGGGAAAATATTCAGGGATTGTGGTTGATGTTTATAAGGGGACATATTTTATCCGCTTAGATCTTGGAGTAAATGCCATTGCCCATGAATGCAATATGGCTTCTCTTCCGGGAAAACGGGATAAAATTGGATTTGTTGTGACAAGAATTAATGAAACATCTGAGGTGGCAGAAGGCATTATTACAAGGTTAATAAAAAAATACTCCTAAAAAATGAAAAAATTTTTGAAAACCTATTGAACCAGGAAAACCAGATTTTTTATAATGCATGATATAGACGAAAACAGAAAGGGGAAATTCGATGAAGAAAAAGAAAAATAGAAAGCAACTTCCAGAAGTAATCTGTCCATATTGTGGGAAAAAGGCAGTTTTAAGGCCGGCTTCCTATCTATATGGGGAAAAAAGAATTTTTACCCCGGAAACAATGTTTTATGTGTGCAGTGGCTATCCGGAGTGTAATGCTTATGTTTCAGCAAACCAGAAAAATAACAGACCGCTTGGGACTATGGCAGATGGGGAACTTCGAAACCTTCGGATACAGGCACATCGTGCATTAAGGGAAATTTGGACACAGGGATATATGACAAAAAACAGTACGTATCATTGGCTAAGTGGGAAACTGGCGCTTCCGGAGAAGGAAACACATGTTGCCATGTTTAGTACATATCGCTGCATGGAAACCATACGCTTAGCCAATGAACTGTTGGAAGAACGAAAAGAGATGGAAAAAAGAGAACAAAAAGGCAAGCCGAAAGGAGAAACAGAATCGCATGATATTAAAAGCCACGGAACACGATATGTATCGGCTTCTGGACTATAAAGAAAAATGTCTGATAAAAGCAGGAATCTGTTTGGGAGTTTCTGGATTTCTTGGACTTTTCCTGCTTTTTTCCCATTGCCTTTGGGAAAGTATCTGCGTATTCCTGCTTCTTATGAGTTGGGGATTTTATCTGGTCAGGGAAGCGCTGGACGCAAATGGAAGGATCATGCAGACGAAAGGCTGTTATATGAAACTGGAAGAGGACTGCTTAGTAATCCGACAGCCACAGAAAAACGAACATTATGAAATCTGTCGGATTTTTTACAGGGAAATGGAAAAAATTGTAGAAGGAAGCCGTAAGGGAATTCCAGAATTTTATATTGTAATCCGAAAAATGAAGGAGGAAGAACAGGAAAGTTTTATTTTACTTGATAAAAAAGAGAGAGATACCCTTGTTTTCCAAGTGCGTTCTTTTGGGTATGAGAAAGAGGCATTCCGAAAATTTTATTTAAAGTTGAGGTGGCTGGTACCTGGAAAAGTGCGGA
>OBZG01000184.1_pt1 | contig 77877 bp, 74 predicted proteins | sample 1550701 | NCBI WGS metagenome assembly OBZG01 (sample SAMEA2580229, study PRJEB22360) | human gut metagenome | biome: human gut; feature: human-associated habitat; material: faeces | place: Denmark | collected 2008/2010
TTTGAACCCTCGCGCCGCTACTAACGACCTACTCCCTTTCCAGGGGAGCCCCTTCGGCCAGCTTGGGTACTTCTCCAAAATGCCCGCGTATTATACACGCTATACTTTTCTCACTCATTCCTCGTTTGTCGTCATATGCCTCAATCTTCTCAGTTGTGTATGCGCACCTTCAAGGAAAACAAAAGGAAGTCCATTCAATTCTGAACTTCCCAAGCGGAGAGGGTGGGATTCGAACCCACGCGCCCTCTCGGACAAACGGTTTTCAAGACCGCCTCGTTATGACCACTTCGATACCTCTCCAAACTTCCTGTCATTTCACAGGTTAAATTGTCTTGTTCGCCCTCGCGACAATGTGTATTCTAGCATAATACTATCTGAAATGTCAACACCTTTTTTTCACTTTTTTTATTTTTTTGTGCGATGGCCATTAACTCTTCTTTCGTAACTATCTCTGCACAAATAATTTCTGCCTACAATTAAGAAATGACACTGCGCAAATATAGCGCTTACACAAACACAATTGGAACAGGAATAATCAATGTCGCGGCAGCTGATTGCATCTTTCTTTATTATGGCTGCCGCTATATATTCACTTCTATTTTTCGATAACTGTAATAGTTCCATTTTTCAGCGTTGTAATATCAGAGCTTCTGCCGATCAAACATGGATAATACTCCCCTTTTTCAGTTGCAGACAGTATGCAATTTTGTCTGAGTCCTTCTCGTACATCTTCTGCTTTTTTTAATTCTCCGTTATGGATCAATTTGTATCCGATCATTTGTCCTTCTACCCGAAAATCCTTTGTTTCGTATTCTTCCAGATGAATTTGAATCTCATCACCTTCGCTTAATTCCCATCCACTTCCGTCTTCCTTTGTAAAAATCACAAGCGCTTCACTGGTAAACATCACTTCTGGGATTTGATATTGTGTACCTCTTTTTTTCACTGGGATTACTGTAAATGTACTCGGAATTGCAGTTTCATCCTCTATTTGTTGAATCATTGGACAATTTTCCCAATCATAGAGCCCTGATACACTTTCCGCATCTTCTTTGTTTATAAGATTTCCTTCCGAATCATAAACCAATGCTGTTCCTTGTATGCTTTCTCCTATCAATTCACGATTTTCCTCCGTTACCAGCTGTGTTCCTCCATCATTTGGAAACTGCCAATATTTCACTGCAAATACAATTGATGAAGCTGATAATATCATTGCCGCTGCAAGTAATATTCGCCATTTCCAGACTTTTCTTTTTTACCGAAGGTACTCTATTCATAATCTTAGAAATTACCACTTTTTCAGTATTAACTGCAGAAAAAACAGTATCTAGCTCGTATTCTTCATATTCATTCAAAATTTCAGCACTTTTATCAGAAATACAGTCAAACATATCACTATAATTCATTTTCATCAATGACGCACTCCTTTATCAAGATTTCCTTCAGCTTTTCCCTGCCTCTTTTTAATTTTGTTTTTACTGTAGACTCTGGGATTCCCTCTTCTGATGCAATTTCCCGAATCAACTTTTCCTGATAATAATATTTCAACAATATAATCTGATATTCTGTTTTCAACTGTTGAAGTGCAGAATATATTACCTCTCGTAACTCAATATCTGCAAATACTTTTGCACTGTTTCCAATCACATTTTCATCCAATTCAACATGCGGACGAATTTTGTTTCTTTCATTGATTGCCTCATGTTTGGCAATCGCAGCCAGATAGCACTTAATGTCTTCACATTTATTTGTATCTATCTGTTCTGCCTTTTCCCAAAGCAAAAAAACACCTGATTGATCACTGCCTGTATATCTATTTCTGTCGAATAAAAAGAAAGAATCGAATATACAATTTTTGCTACATAATTATGATACGTTTGGATAATTTCTTCTAATGCGGCAATTTCTTTTTGTTGCAGTTGAAGTATCAATCTCTTTTTTACCATCTTGCATACCCCCCTTTCTATCTATACATACAGTTCTTTTCGGTCAAAAGTTTCATTTTGCCAAAAGAAAAAGGCCGGAAACTCCCAGCCTCTTGCATACATCATTTACTTTTTTCGTCTTTTCAAAAACACTTCTGCCATCTCCAGATCTTCCGGTGTTGTGATCTTGATATTTTCATACGAACCATACACCAGACGGATGGGATGATTCAGCATCTGTTCCACGACCATGGCATCGTCTGTCACGGAAATCTGTTGTTCCCGCATCAGCATCTCGTAAGCTCCTTTTACGATATCGTAAGAAAATACCTGCGGGGTCTGTATCATCCACACTGTGCTTCTGTCCGGTGTTGCCTGAACGTACTCTTTTTCATCCGCGATTTTGATGGTGTCTTTGACCGGCATACCAACTACACATGCTTTTTCTTTCTGTACCTGCTCATACACACGCTCTATCATCTCCTCATCTACAAACGGCCTGGCGCCATCGTGAATGAAGAGACAGCCTTTATTTTCTGCTGCCTGGATTCCATTCCAGACAGAAAGATAACGCTCTGCCCCTCCGGCAAGTATTTTTCTTACTTTTGTAAGCTGATATTTTTCTACAATCTCTTTCCGGCAGTATTCGATTTCCTGTTCTCCTGTCACTAACAGGATTTCGTCAATAAGAGGAGATTCCTGAAATGCGTGCAGGGAATAATAGAGGACCGGTTTTCCACACAGATCCAGATACTGTTTTTGTATTTTGGTCCCCATCCGCGTTCCTCTGCCTGCTGCCAGAACGATTGCTGTTACAAATTCTTTTTCTTTCATATCCTTTATCTTTCTCCGAGTTTCAGATTCGGAACTGCGTTTAGATCCAGCCCGTGCCTTGTTCCTGCCAGATATTCATAATATGCAGCCACTCCGATCATAGCTGCATTATCTGTACAGAAAATCGGTGACGGGTGATAAAATTTCACACCACGTTTTTCGCAAGCCTCCTGCATTGCCTGGCGAAGGGCGCTGTTGGATGCCACACCGCCTGCAATCGCAAACTTGTTCATTCCATATTTTTCTACTGCATGCATGGAGTTTTCTACCAAAACTTCCACAACCGCTTTCTGGAAGGATGCCGCAATATCTGCCGGATTATAGGACTCTCCTTTCATCTTGCATCCATTGATATAATTCAACACTGAAGATTTCAGACCGCTGAAGCTGAAATCATATTCTGAATCCATATGGGCCTTTGGGAACTGAATGGCATCCGGATTTCCTTCTTTTGCGATCCGGTCGATTTTAGGCCCGCCCGGATAACCAAGTCCGATTGCTCTCGCCACTTTATCGTAGGCTTCTCCCGCCGCATCATCACGGGTACGTCCCAGTATTTCATATTTTCCATATTCTTTCACACAGACCAGATGGGTATGTCCGCCGGATACCACAAGGCATAAAAACGGCGGCTCCAGGTCTGGATTTTCAATATAATTGGCGGAAATATGCCCCTCGATATGGTGCACCCCTACCAACGGAAGATTTTTTGCGTAGGCAATCGCTTTTGCCTCCGCCACACCGACAAGAAGAGCCCCCACAAGTCCCGGACCGTAAGTTACCCCGATTGCATCAATATCATCCAATGTCACGTTTGCCTCTTTTAAAGCTTCCTCTATCACCTGATTGATCTTTTCAATATGCTTTCTGGATGCGATCTCCGGCACAACGCCCCCGTACAGTTTGTGCAGTTCAATCTGGGAAGAAATGACATTGGAGCGCACTTCTCTTCCGTTGTGGATCACTGCTGCCGCTGTTTCATCACAGGAGCTCTCGATCGCTAATATATTGATATCTCTGATTTCTTTCATACTGCAAACCTCTTTCTACTCAAATGCCAGTTCTCTGGACATTCTGTCTTTTCCTGCCTTGGCTTCCGGGAAGATCCGGCGCACTTCATCCATATACTCTTCCGGTCTTGTCAGGGACGGACTGTAATGTGTCAGCCACATCTCTTTCACCTGTGCATCCTTTGCCAGATGCGCCGCTTCATAAAATGTCATGTGCTTGTATTCTACTGCTTTTGCTGCTTTTTCTTTTTCTCCATACATCCCTTCGCAGATAAACAAGTCAGAATCCTTCGCATTTTCCCGGATAGAGTTCGTCGGTCTCGTATCTGTTGTATACGTAAGTTTTAACCCTTTTCTCGGCGGTCCAAGCACCATATCCGGAGTCAGGATTCCATTTTCCGTCTCGATCGTTTCACCTTTTTGAAGATGCTTCCAATACTTCTGCGGAATTTCCTGTTCTTTTGCACGCTCCACATCAAATTTTCCTGCACGGTCGATCTCCATTGTATAACCATAGCAGAGAACGTTATGGTTCACCCGAAATGCTTTCAGACGATATCCGTTTAATTCGAAAGTCTGCTCTGCCCCTTCAATTTCTTTATAAATGATCGGAAACGGCAGTTCCGGAGCAATGACCCGCAGAGCAGATACCACACGCTCCAGCCCTTTTGGTCCGATCAAAGTCAGCGGTTCTTTCCGATCTGCATTTCCCATGGTGAGAAGAAGTCCAGGAAGCCCACTGATATGATCTCCGTGATAATGTGTAAAACAGATCACATCAATCGGCTTAAAGCTCCACCCTTTTTCTTTAATCGCAATCTGCGTTCCTTCCCCGCAGTCGATCAGCAGGCTGCTGCCGTTGAACCGTGTCATCAGCGACGTCAGCCAGCGATAAGGAAGCGGCATCATTCCGCCGCTTCCAAGCAAACATACATCTAACATATCATCCCTCTATTTCCACCGGTATCAGAAACGATTGGAGAAGTGCATCATAGCACGTTTCGCACAGATCAAAGGCATGTCTCTCTCCGTCTTTTTCTGAGAAATATCCCCACTCGTAGTCCACACGGAACACCCCTTTCATCTCATGTCCACCGGATACCGGAATTTCTTTTCCACATTTATTACAAATAATTTTACTGATTTCTTTTCGTTCTTTTAATTCATACTGGCGCATAAAATTTCCTCCTGTGATTTTCGGATTTTCTTTTTGCTACGCCTACATTATAGCCGGATATCGCCGCAATTCCTACTGGGAACTGCTTCCGGCACTTCCAGTGATTCTATAAGCATTCTTTTGAAATCCATCAGACATCTGCACCGAGCTGTCTGCTCATCAAAACCGCATCTTCAGACGGGTTAACATAAAATCCCTGTCGAATGCCATCCTCCACGAATCCGTTTTTCGTATAGAAGCTGCGCGCCGCCTCATTACTCTCCCTCACATCCAGAAGAAGCTTTTCCATCTTGTGTTCTTCACAATAGTGTTCAAGCGCCTGCATCAGTTTACCGGCAGCCCCTTGTCTGCGTGCTTCTTTCTGCACCGCAATTCTTGCGATCTCCGCTTCGTCCGCCGCATGATATGCAAGCAGATATCCCAAAAGATGTCCTGCTTTTTCCGCCGCAAAGCAAACAGACTGCTTCTGCTGCACAGTCTCCAACACGCTTTTTTCACTCCATGAATCCGAAAAAATCTGCTGCTCCATCTCCGCAACTGCCGCAGAATCTTCCACTTTCAACTCTCGTACTATAATCTCTGCTTCTTTCTCACGCTGAGCGCGTTCCCGCTCTGCCTGAGAAACACGCAGATAATCCGGACGATGCTCCTCTGCTGTCTCAAATTTTCCTGATTTGTAATACTGGATTCCAAGCGTTCCCACAACGGCTGCTCTCTGCCGGTTCATATACGCAGGTGCAAAAGAATACGGAACAGTCAGTTTTTCTGCCAGCACATTTTCATAGACCGGCACTCCGTCTCCCAAAAATACGACCGGACGGCGATAGCGGTTCAGCCGTTCTGCCAGTTCTTCAATAGAAACCGCCATCTGCATCTTGATCACCTGAAAAACCGGTTCTACCAGATTCCTCCCTTCTTTTTCTCCCGCTTTTTTTGAAAATGTATAAATTCCAGTATATACCTGATTACGTCTTGCATCCATGATTGGACAGATAATATCCTCACACCCGAACACATTATACGCAAGTCCATCCACAGTCGGCACATGGATCAATGGTTTATTCAGTGCAAGTCCCAGCCCTTTCGCTGTCGCAGAACCAATCCGAAGTCCGGTGAAAGATCCCGGTCCTCCTGCCACTGCAATCGCATCGATCGTACCCAGATCCAGCTCTGTCATCTTTACTACTTCATCGATCATAGGAAGCAATGTCTGTGAATGTGTCTTTTTATAATTGATCGTATATTCTGCAACAGTCTGAGTCTCTTCCACGACTGCAACAGTCGCAGTCAGCCCTGAACTGTCAATTGCCAATACCCGCATATTCTCTTTCCTTTCCTTTTCTTTTTTGTATCCTCTATGTTACCGTGTTTTTCTAAATTGTGCAAACAGATTTACCTAAACGGTTTCCTCCACAGTAATTTTCCGATAATCAAACCCTTCTTCCAGATTCTTCTCGATCGTGATCTCCGTCCGTTTTTGGGGAAGTATCTCCTCAATTAAGTTTGCCCATTCGATCAGGGAAACACCTTCCCCCATCACATAATCTTCGAATCCCACTTCATCCATTTCTTCCACATCTCCAATGCGATATACGTCAAAATGATAAAACGGCAGTCTGCCTTCCTCATACACCTGTACGATCGTAAATGTCGGACTATTAACCGGCTCTGTAATTCCAAGACCGGCCGCAAAGCCCTGCGTAAACACAGTTTTCCCAACACCAAGATCTCCGGTCAGCGTAAACACCTGCCCCGGATATGCCTTCTCGCCCAGTTCTTTTCCAAGCTGAAATGTCTCCTGTGCGCTTCTTGTTTCTATTATCATCGCTTCTTCCCTCCATCAGACATCATTTATCTTCTATCATTTCTTATACAAAAAATCCGTATGCCGGGTACTTGAAATTTCCCCGTCATACGGATTTTACCACATTTTAGTGATGGAATAAACGAATTCCTGTAAATGCCATTGCCATTTTGTATTTATTACATGTTTCGATCACATTGTCATCTCTTACAGAACCGCCCGGCTGTGCGATATATTTAACACCGCTTCTGTGTGCACGTTCAATGTTATCCCCAAATGGGAAGAATGCATCTGAACCAAGTGCCACGTCTGTCATCTGATCCAGCCATGCTCTCTTTTCTTCTCTTGTGAATACTTCCGGTTTTACTTTGAAGATATTCTCCCATGCTCCATCTGCCAGAACATCCATGTAATCTTCTCCAATGTACAAATCGATTGCGTTGTCTCTATCCGCACGTTTGATTTCGTCTACAAACTGCAGCCCCAATACCTGCGGGCTCTGACGCAGAAACCAGTTGTCCGCTTTTGTTCCTGCCAGTCGTGTACAGTGGATTCTGGACTGCTGTCCTGCTCCGATTCCGATGGCCTGTCCGTCTTTTACGTAGCACACAGAATTGGACTGTGTATATTTCAAAGTGATCATAGAAATCGCCAGATCTCTTTTGGCAGCTTCCGGAATCTCTTTGTTCTCTGTCACAACATTTGCAAACAGCGCGTCATCGATCACCAGCTCGTTTCGTCCCTGCTCAAACTGAATGCCAAATACATCTTTGTGCTCGATCGGAGCCGGAACATAGTCTGGATCGATCTGGATCACATTGTAGTTTCCTTTTTTCTTCTCTTTGAGGATCTCCAGCGCCTCCGGCTCATATCCCGGTGCGATCACGCCGTCTGATACCTCTCTTTTGATCAATTTTGCTGTAGAGACATCGCATACGTCGGAAAGTGCAATGAAATCTCCGAAAGAAGACATTCTGTCTGCACCTCTTGCTCTTGCGTAAGCACATGCCAGAGGAGAAAGTTCTCCCAGATCATCCACCCAGTAGATCTTTGCAAGGGTATCGCTCAAAGGAAGTCCTACTGCTGCCCCTGCCGGGGATACGTGCTTGAAAGAAGTGGCTGCCGGAAGTCCGGTTGCTTTTTTCAATTCGGATACCAGCTGCCATCCGTTAAATGCGTCCATAAAGTTGATATATCCCGGTCTTCCGCAGAGAACCTCGATCGGAAGGTCTCTTCCATCATTGACTGCGATCTTTGCCGGTTTCTGGTTCGGGTTACATCCATATTTTAATTCTAATTCTTTCATTTTCTTCTCCTTTATCCACACTCTATCTGTAATTATTGATTTTTATTCACAATCTTTGTCTCGATATCCCCAGTTGCAATATCGATATAGCGAACGAACAGAGAAACCTTGTTCTCTTCATTCAGACTGTTCCACAGAAGATCTGTAAATTCTTCGATTCTGTTCGGTACAGAAATCAGTTTTGGCTCTCCTTCAAAACTCGGAAGCGGATTGCCGTCATGCATATATGTATGAATAAAGTGTCCTTCTCCGGCAACCGGGTTCTCGTATGCAAATGTGTAACGGTTGCAGGCATCCGGATTTCCGTTATTGCTCTTTAAGATGGACATTGCATAGTTGTATGTTCCATTCTCAAGATGCATAATTCCGGAAATACGAGGTGTATAGTTCGGACCATCCGGCTCAAACTCTCTGCTTCTGAGAGACTGTTCAAATGTCATCTGCTTGTCCATGCCCTCGTAGATTGTATCTGTCTGATCTCCGTTTGTCACGATCGTCTTATTGCCCAGTACACGAACCGGTGCATAAATGATCAGGCTCGGATCTGTCAGCTTGGAAGGATCAAATGCCTGTGTGCGGATTCCCTGTCCTTCTTCTACAAAAACACGATTGCGGCTGTTTTCGCTTCTTCCCATGATAAAATAAGCGGCAACCGCTTTTGTTCCATCTTCGCTTTTTCCAAGGATGATTCCTCTTCCCGGATAAGAATTACTTTTCAATTCCTGCTCGATTGATAACATTTTCATATAGATGGTCTCCTTTGATTACGAATTCTATTTATAAATACAGCCTTATTATAACTTTGAATTTATTAGAATTCAATATAAATCCACCTTTTCCAGAGCGTCTGTTACTTACTTTTCCTAATAATTACTTATTACTTTTCTGATACATGCCCCAGGCGCCTGGCAACATGTACCCTCGCAATGCGGTTATCTTTCACCTGTTCTACACGCAGCTGCCACTCACCTGCCAAAACAGAGGCCTGCTCATTTTCTTTTGGAATATATCCCAGATTTTCAATCATGTAGCCCGACAGTGTGTCATAGTTTTCCGAGAACAGAGACAACGGCAATTCCTCGTTCAAATCTTCCAGCAGGATACCTCCGTCCACCAGGTACTCTTCATCCGAAAGCTGCTGGATTTCCGGTTCTTCGACTTCATCTTCTTCGTGAATATCTCCCATGATTGCCTCCACCAGATCCTCTACTGTAATGATTCCGGAGAATCCACCATACTCATCCACCAACACCGCCATATGCCTTCTGGATGCCTGAAGTTCCCGAAACAGATCATCGGCATCTTTTGTATCCGGCACAAAAAACACATCTCTCAATAGCCCGCGGATCTCAATTTCTCCGGTCGTTTTTTTCCGCATTTCGATCATCACATCTTTGGCATGAAGAATTCCGATAATATTGTCCACAGTTTCTTCATAAACCGGAATTCTCGAATGTCTGGATTCCAGAACTGCATCCAGAATCTCCTCATCCGGATCCTCAATATCCACAGCAAACACTTCTCTTCTCGGCACCATCAACTCTCTTGCGCTCTTATCGCCGAAAGAAAATACCGAGTTGATCATTTCCCGCTCGCTGTCTTCGACCGTACCGGATTCTGCTCCCATCTTCAGCATTGCTTTGATTTCTTCCTCTGTAACGATCTCTTCCTGATCTTCCGTCTTCATGCGGAGCAATTTTAACACTCCCTTTGTCGAGATAGAAAGCAGTTTGATAAACGGAGACAAAATCTTAGAAATATAATGGATCGGCATCACTGTGATCATACAAAACTGTTCTGCCTTCTGCAGCGCGATCCTCTTTGGCACAAGTTCTCCGAATACCAGATTAAAAAACATCAAAACAAGCGTCACTCCATTTGACGCAATCGCTGTACTATATGGAATTCCTCTTTGTTCCATCCATGCACTCAATACCGGTGAAATGCTCGACGCCGCTGAAGCACTGGAATAGAATCCGGCAAATGTAATTGCTACCTGAATCGTTGAAAGAAACTTCGTGGAATCTTCGAAAAGACCTTGGATAACGACTGCTTTTTTATTGCCCTCTGCGGCAAGACTGCGGATCCGGTTGTGATTCACGGAAACAACTGCCATCTCTGCTCCGGCGAAAAAAGCATTCATCAATGTGAAAAATAATAAGATACATAAGTCAAAAATAATCTTGTTCCCTGCAGGGTCTGCGTCCATAAAAAATACTCCTCCTAAAAATCACTTCAAATTTTTAGGAGAAGTATATCACGAAAAAAATATGAAATCAAGAGGAAAGTTCCTCGTACCATTCCTTCACTTTCCCGGATTCTTCACTGTTGATAAAAACTGTATATTCCGGAAGTTTGATCTTTAAAACCGGTGTCTCTCCACGCCGGATATAAAACATCGCCTTTCCGGACTCTTCGCCTTTGAATTTTCCAAGAAGCTGACGGCTGTCAGAAAGTCCGTTAATCCTCACAAAATCTTCTTCCGGCAAGTTTTCCAAAAGCTCTGCATCTTCTATCTCTTTTCTGTCAAAAGAAATCCCATATTCAGCACTTCTGACTGTCACCTGGTTTCCATCTATAGATAGCTGCGGACGGACAAAATCCATCCCGAAAAACACAACAACCAGCCACAAAACGCCGATGACGATCACACTCCCCAGTGCTCCTGTCAGATAACGTACACCCGGTTTTCCCATATTAAAAGAATAGTTCGAACTGCACATTCTGCTAAGAACCACCCAGCGTCTGTCCCGCGGATTGTTATACCAGCCATTTTTCCAGTAAATATCATCATCCACATAGGAAAGCGGCTCTTCTGTTTTCAAAAGCTCCTGCCGCTTTTTCATCATCCACAGGATTGCCGCAAGTATAAACAGACCGCCTGCCATACTGAATATGACACAAATGATCGTATCCACAACATCCAGATATCCTTTACGGGAAATCTGCCAGAGAACTTCTCCCATACCGATCAGACTTGTATATGTTCCCACAAGCCAGATCCATGCCCACATTCTTCTCTCCCTGACATGGATCGCTGTATTGATCTGCGTATTTTCACTGTATGGCTCACACCGTCTGCGATTGGTCCAGATGTGCAATACCCAGAATAAACCTGCCGTCAGCAGTGCCATTCCCGGAACCAGTATATTTGCTGCCTCTTCCTGTACCCATCTTCGCATCCCCGGCAAAAAGCAAAGCCATGCCAGGATCACAACTGCAGGCAGATGCCAGACTGCCGGAATCCGCTTCTCCTCTGCCTTTGCACTTGCTCCGGTATCGATCACAACGATGTCCGCACCTTCTGCTGCAAACCACTGATGCTTTACTTTGATGTCATAAAGCTTCCGATGATTCATACAGAGAACCCCCATACTTCCGATTGTAAATTCAAAAATCCAGAACATCCATCCAAACATAAAGATGGAAGTATAGCTAAATGCCAGCAGACCTGACAGTACGGCACCTGCCACATTCCACCAGTAAATCTGTTTCATCCGGATGGTATAGCGCTCCATCAATATCTTCACTTCCGGATCCTTCTGTGCTTCTTTTGGCATATGGATCCCAAAAAGCATACCGTTTTCATACTTCATCTTTGTTCCGTAAACCAGCGCAAAACATCCCACGACCAAGAGATTCACAAACAGAGCCATCACACACATCATAATCTCATATCCCATACATCATGCACCGTCCTTCCCCTTATCCAAACCGGAGGCTTCCGGTCTGCCCGGATAAACTCTCAAAAATTGTCTCACACAGCTGCAGAAACTCCTGCTCGTTCATTCCCTTTATTTTTGCCTCTGCACCCAGAAGTGCAAGCTCTCCTTCCAGTTTTTCCCGGAAAACTCCCGCCGTATCCTCCACCGGATTCACAACTGCACCTCTTCTTCTGTCAATCTCAATAAACCCTTCCGCCTTCAACAGCTGATAGGTTTTATTTACCGTCATGGTGTTGACTCCCGCATCTGCCGCCATCTGCCGGACAGTCGGAAGCTTTTCCCCGACCTTCAATGCACCCGTGCCGATTCCCATCACAATCTGATTGCGCAGCTGCACATAAATCGGAGTAGCACTTGCCATATCCAATCGAATCAACATCCCTGTAGTCCCCCTTCTTTCTTTTTATTTTTTCTTCTTTTTATCCAGATTTGCACAATAATCCGCGGCACCACAGTTCGGACACTTTAATTTATATTCTCCCCAGCTGTGTGTGGCAAGAAACAGATTTTTCCACTCTGTCCGAAACGTATGTCCGCAGTGACGACACTGAAATCTGCTGCCCGATTCTCTGACTGCCTGACGGTACAGCGCATAGCCTGTGAGCAATGCGCCTCCTAAAAAGATTACGATCCACATTTTACGTTCCTCCGTTTCATTAAAAAAGTATGGTTTGTATTATCTATTATAATACAAACCATACTTTTGTCAATCTATACGCCGCATCCATTCTAATATTGATTGAAAATATTGCGGATCTGTTTCACATCTTTTGTGATCGTCAGTGCAAGCATCAAAAGAACTCTCGCTTTCTGCCCGGACAACGTATTCGCTCCAATGCAGACATCCATCGGATCAAACACTCTGTCATCAAATACAATTCCCTGTGACACTCTGGATGCCCTGACAAACACTGTTCCTTTTTCTGCCAGTTTCTCCATAGTTTTCATCCATTTTCGGTTATAATTACCGCTGCCGGATCCTACGATCACAATCCCTTCATGGGTCTCTGCCAGATAATCCAGGATTTTCTCATCTGCGCCTGCATAAAAATAAACCACGGCTACTTTCGCCAGACTTTCCAGCCTGCGCAGAGCAAAAATAGACTGCATGGTATGTGTCTTAAAGCTTCTGGAAAAGAAATACGCAGTCTCATCCTGCATATATCCCAGGCAGCCGAATGCGTTCTGATCAAATGCATCTGTCTTGTAATTATTTACTTTCTGAATATCTCTTCCTGAATAGATTGTGTTGGAAAACACAGCCATCACACCCTGTCCTCTGGCATCATCGCTGGCCGCCAGACAGACTGCCTGATACAGATTAAACGGTCCGTCTGCACTGGTGGCTGTGGCCGGACGCATTGCTCCTGTAAGTACTACGGGCTTCTGTGTATATACTGTCAGATTTAAAAAATATGCGGTCTCATCCAGGGTATCTGTTCCATGTGTGACCACAATTCCATCGATATCCGGACGGGCTGCCAGCTCATTGAGCTGATTCGCCAGCGTGATCCACTTCTCTTCATCCATCTCATTGCTGTCCACATTAAACAACTGTACCGTCTCAATATCTGCAACATTCTGAATCATCGGGATTGTCTCCAGAATCGACTCCACATTCATCTCTCCCGCATGATAGACTGCCGTCTTTCCCGCTTCTCCGGTTCCGGCTATGGTCCCGCCGGTTGCTGCTATTGCAATTGTTTTTTTCTGTTTGATCGTCATTCTCTCTTTAGTCCTTCCTCTAGTGAAAATACTTTCTGTTCTGAGTATAACGTCAGTCAGAAAGATTTACAAGGAGGAAACAAAAACTGCAGTTTTAGAATATCACTGCATACGCAATATGAAATACGATTCCTGCTGCAAAAACAACAGATAAGGATCTGTGCAGAAACATCCAGACAGATTTTTTCATCCGGCTTTTCAGGCAGGCCACAAGAAGCAGAACAAGCAATACCATCCATACCAGCTTGCCACTGATCATCCCCGGGTTCTTACCTGCCATAATCCCATGCATAAGTCCTATAACAAGCAGCAACCAGCCATATAACACATGCGGCTTCAGCAGTATCCGAAGTCCTTTTATTTTCTGCCCTGCCTTTGTTTTTTTCAGCGGAGCTGCCAGACACAATATGCACAGTAAAACTGCTGTTGTACTTAATACTTTACCCAATACAAACATTTTTCATCTCCTTGAAATTACTTTCATTTAACTTTTATTAGTTTTGGCTAACTTATTATAACAAAAAATATTTGCTTGTAAAGAAAAATAGAGAAAAAAATGAAATTCACTTCCACTTTTCCTCTATTTCCAAAGTTTCTTTATTTCACAATGTAGCCGAGTTCTCCTAACATCTGCATATCCCGCTCAATGGTGATTCCCGCAGTTGTCAGCATGTCTCCTGAAATTGCAGCATTTGCCCCGGATGTAAAGCAGGATCTTCCTTTATCCGGGAGAAGCCCTCTTCCACCTGCAAGGCGAATCCATGCATCCGGAAGCAAAAACCGGAAAACTGCAACGATCCGACGCATTTCTTCTGTCGTAAGAACCGGATTATGCTCATAAGGTGTCCCCGGAATTGGATTCAGTAAATTTACAGGCATGGATTTGACTCCTAATTTTCGGACTTCCAATGCAAGATCGATCCGGTCCTCCACGGTCTCTCCCAGTCCCATAATCCCTCCGCTGCATACTTCTATTCCGGCTTTCCAAGCTGCGCGGATCGCTGCGATCTTGTCTTCATAAGTATGAGTGGTACAGACATTCGGAAAATTCTGTCGGGATGTCTCCAGATTATTATGCACTCTTGTGACGCCTGCCTGTTTTAATTTTCGAAACTGAGTTTCATTCAAAAGGCCGCCGGACACACAGACCTTGATCTTTGATTCTTTGTGGATTTCCCGGACGCTTTCGCAGACATGTTCCACTTCCGTGTCATTCAATGCTTTTCCGGAAGTTACGATCGAATAACGCAGGACTCCTCTTTCTTCATTGTATTTCGCCTGCTCTTTGATCTTCTCCACTGCAAGCAGCGGATATTCTTCAATTTCTGTATGGTAACAGGCTGACTGTGCACAATATTTACAGTTTTCTGAACATCTGCCGCTCTTTCCATTAATGATCGTACAAAGATCAAATCGATTTCCACAAAACTGGTAACGGATCTCGTCTGCCGCAAGGCATAATTCCTCCAATGGTTCCCCATATAACTGCAAAGCCTCTGCCTTTGCAATCTGATTTCCCTGCAATACCTGTTCCTTTATTTCCCGTATCAAACTCATTGTTCTTCCTCCATACTGATTTCTTTCTTCAGTATAGTACACGGTCGCTTGATTGTAAACTTGTTTTTAATTTAAGTTTACAATCTTCTCTGCTTTTTTCAAAGAAACACGATATACAGAAAACAATACAAAACAGAAAATTGCAATCAGTAACAGAAGAATTCCAAGCGCTTTGATTTCAATTGCTGTTATCCCCACATCATTTGTATAATCCATCATGAAAGAAAATAAAAAACCTGCTCCACAACCGACAATTCCCGGATAAAAAAAGATTTTTGCCAGCTGTTTTTTCAGTACCATTCTCTGATATGCATGGTCTGCCCCTAATTTAGTAAGGCTTTCAAAAATCCCTTTATTATCTGTTGCCACAGAAATGCTTCGAACATAGGTCAGCACACCGATTGCTGCCAGCGCGATAATACAAATATACATGCAGAGCATACTTCCAATCCTGTATAACTGTCGTATTTTCGGGTGACATATCAAGCTCCTGATCATACCCATATGTCTCCCCTGCATTCTCCGCCTGCTTTTTCTCCCAGATATTCCACAATCCCAACTGCCGATTTGACAGTTCTGTTGTTCTTTCCATATACTGTCCCAATAAATCTTTGGCAAATTCATAGGAACTTTCAATATCAGATGCTCTCTGTATTGATTCTGCAATCCCTGTGACAGGTCCTGATAATCTGCGTCATTCATTATGTAAGCAAACAGATCACTCATAGACAGTTCTGTTTGATAAATCTGCTCAAACGCTGTTTCCAGAAGAAACAAGGATGCTTTTGCCTCTTCTTTGTATATATTCAGATATTTGGTTCCTTGTTCATTGAAATCTCTGCATTCATAAGAAATAACCAGATTTGCTGCGTCTGCTTCTACATAATTCTGTACTTCCATTTTATATTTTCCGCAGTATCCTGAATTTCCCGGGCTCCAATCTGTTTCTCCAAAACTGGATAGTGCATGGAAAATGTCCGGTCTGTTTTACTGTCCATGACAAAATCATTCAATGTATACTGCATTCCATAAAATGCAGATCCACAGCACACGAACAAAAGAAGTACGACCACACACATATTTCTGGTCGTTGCTTTTGCTGTAAAACGCATCAGACTGACAGATACCAGATTCTTATAGTATTTTTTCTTATTGCGCTTTAAATGACTCTGTGCCACTGCCGACAATAAGATCATATAAATTCCAATCAGTGCCAATACATAAATACCATTCCATACTGCTGGCATGCTGACATCTATAGCAAGCCAAAATAATACTGCACACGCTTGACAAGGGGTTTATGATAAAGTTAAGAGGTGATTATTATGTTACACAATGAAGCACGTAAATTACTCATCAAAGCCTGAAACAAGACACACAATGCAAAGGAAATCGCAGAATGCTTTTCGGTCAATACCAGCACTGTTTACCGCCTGGAAAAAAGAATGCGGGAAACCGGCTCTGTGGAAACCAGAACCTCCCAACGTGGCTGTAAACCAGTCCTGAGTCAGAATGACTTCCAAAACATAGACCAGCTAATCCAACAGCAACCGGATATTACAATTCATGAAATCATGGAAAAATTACAACTCCATGTCAGTGATGAAACAGTACGCAAAGCCATCCTGAAGCTTGGGTATGTCTATAAAAAGAAATCTCTGCATGCGTCAGAACAGGAGCGTCCCCGATGTCAAGGAGAAGCGGAAAAGCTGGAGAGAACATCTGTCGGAGAACGACGCAAATCATCTGGTATTTCTCGACGAAAGTGGTGTAAACACGGACATGACAAGACATTATGCCCGTTCCAAAAAGAATGAACGTGCTGTAGACAGTACACCGGTTAATACCCCATGCAATACGACGATATTGTCCTCTGTGCGACTGAATGGAAAACATGCCATACGGTTTATTGCGGCGGAACGACCATGGAACAGTTTGCAGAATATCTGAAAACAATGCTGATACCAGCATTGTCCAAAACAGACATCATAGTTATGGACAATATGCGTTCCCATCATGCCAAAATCGTGAAACAGGTGCTGGATGAATCGGAGATAAACGATCTGTATCTGCCACCGTACAGCCCGGACTTAAACCCGATTGAAAAAATGGGGTCAAAACTCAAAGCATATTTAAGGAAGGAAAAAGTCCGAATTGCATCGGAACTTCCACCGGCAATCGAAAGGGCATTTTCCACCGTTCGAGCTTCAGATTGTTTAGGGTGGTTTCGTTCGTGTAATTATGTGCAGTAATTGATTGGATTGCTATAGTCTGGAACTGATCAATTCTAAAATCAATGAAATTGTAGTCCAAAAAAATCAGTATATTTCTGATAAAGAAGACAAATCTGCTCATGGAATCGGAATTTCTTCTATTCGGGATATTGTCGAAAAATATGAGGGGACACTGGATATTTCTTATGATGATACATCATTTAAGGTTGTAATCCTGATTGGAGGATGAGATCGTTTATTGGGGGAAACATATTATTTCCCCTATTTTGCTACCTAAAACGCGCTGATTGGAAAACTATAAAACAGGAATAAATCCCCCATACTTCCTCACCATCTCATATGCCTGCTTATATTGGCGTCTGTCTGTATACCACTCCAGTACATACGGCACATGAAATACCGCAAAACCAACAGGCAGTCTTGCTTTCATTTTCTCAAAACAAGGAAACAAAAGTTTTTCATATTCCTCTTCCTTCAGATAATTCTCATGTTCCAAACGATAGCGGACCAGTCGACACATTTCCACTTCCAACTGCTTCTCATCATCTGGATCATCCCCGAATTCTCCCATCCTCTCTGCGCGTTTTACAGCTTCTATCCCCTCCGCTTTTCTTCCATACGCTTCACAACAGATTGCAAGCTTATGCAAATCTAATATCGCGGGTTCTTCTACTTTTGAAAAATAGTCGTACGCTTTCTTATAGCTTCCAAGCGCCACCCATGTAGATGCCCGATTATAGTTGATCACCTTTAATATTTCTGTCTGATGCAGGTCTCTTGCCAGACGCGAAGCAATTTGATACTCTCTCTCCATATTTTCCAGTTCCTGCTGATTACTGTAGCAATTTCCGATGATAATGCGGCACTGCAGCATCAGCATCGCCATCCCTTCCTGGGCTGCCAGATTATAGCCCATTTGCAGATAAGAAATAGCTGATGCGTAATTCTGGCCTGTCTCATAAAGAATCTCCCCTGCCCGCATATACATAAACGGAATTGGAAGCAATGTGATTGCCTCATCCAGCCTTCCCTGCAGCATACGCAGAACAGCAAGCTGCCTGAAATCCAGGTAACGTTCCAATCCCTCTTCTATTTCATCTTTACGACTCTCATATACTGCTTCCAAAATGCAGGCATCTGCGATCAACGAACTGGAATACAACTTTTCCTTTTTCTCTTGAAATATTTCTTTTTGTTTTAAAAATTCTTGTATAGGATGCGTAAATAGAAATTCATACTGTGCTTCCACAAAACTTTCTAAATCCTTTGTTTCTTTGTCATCAATCCACGGTAACTCTAACCGTTCCAGCAAAAGCTTCAAAATCTCTTCTGATACTTCCATCTTTCCCTGTTCAATTTTGGAAAGATAAGATACTGCACATATCCCATAACACAGACCTGACTGACTCCAGTTTCTTTTGATACGTTCCCGGCGAATTCGCATCCCTATCATTTTCCATACATTTTTTTGTTCGTGCTCTAACATGTTCCTATTCTCCGTTCATTTGCTAGCTCCATTATATCATTCTGTACAAAGAATGGATTCTTTTTTCAACATCTCTTTCTTTTCGTCTTTTACCTGAAAACTTTCATAAAATTTTCTCAATTTTCCCTTATTTTCTTTCTTTCATTCTTCCTGTATACTAAAAAACAGGAGGTGATATCACGATATGAAGAATCCCTTATGGACCAGAAATTTTTCTCTGTTGATTGCAGCTACAACTTTTGGATGTATGGGAGGAATTGTGGGCAATTTCGCATTGTCATTTCTTGTTTTTGATGAAACTGGAAGCACCTTTGCATCTGCTCTTGTAATCGCAATCCAATTGATCCCCAATTTTTTAATCCCACTGTTGGTTGCTCCCTGGATGGACCGCTTTCCCAGAAAACCATTTCTTGTATTTGGAGATTTCATCAATGGATTCTTTTATGCTCTTATGGGAATCTATTTGCTGTTTTTCGACTTTTCATACGTTGGTTATCTTGGATATTCTTTGCTTCTTGCTACACTGGGAAGTCTGGATGAACTGGCATATAACAGTATTTTTCCAAAGATCATACCAAGTGGAATGGAACAAAAAGGATATGCCGTTTCTTCCATGTTATATCCCCTACTGCGTGTGATCATGCTGCCTCTGGCTGCAGTACTTATGGATACGATCGGTATGCCGTGGCTTTTTATCGGACAAGGATTGTTTTCCATATGTGCTGCACTCATTGAAAACACAATTCAGTTGACGGAAGAAACACGTGTGTGTGAAAAAACATTTTCTTTTCAGGTATGGAAAGAAGATCTTCAAGAAGTTCTCCGCTATTTTAAAAAAGAACGTGGATTACAGGCTATTTACTACTATATGGCAGCCACAAATGGGGTCGCTTCCGGATATGCTCCCATTCTGGTCGCATTTTTCCGTACCGCCCCCGGAATGTCCGCCGCACTTTATTCTTTATTTTCCATTGCTGAATTTTTAGGACGCACCATCGGCGGAGTGGTGCAGTACCGGATTGAAATTCCAAAAAAGAAAAATTTCCACGTTACTTTTGCAGTCTATACCTTTTACGAATGCATGGATCTTATTCTGCTTTGGCTTCCATATCCTCTTATGCTCGTAAACCGTGCCTTTGCCGGTTTTCTCGGAACAAACAGTGCCACCTTACGTGTTGCCGCTGTCCAGTCTTACATTCCGGAATCCATGCGCGCCAGAATCAATGCATTTGAAAATATGATTCTGATGGCTGTCAGCAGCATCCTTTCTGTAATTGTAGGAGCTACTGCTGAAATCTTGGATTATCGGCTCTGCATGTCTTTTTTTGCTGCATGCTCTCTTCTCATCTGTTTCTGCACAATTTTCAGATGCCGGGCTGATGTAAAAAAGGTCTATGAAACAGACAAAAACCTCTCAGGAGCCGACTGACTCCCAAGAGGTTCTTTGTTTCGTTTTATTTTAGTATGTAGTAAATCCACCATCACTTGCAACAATGGAACCTGTAATGTGTCTTGCCTCATCACTTGCAAAATACAAAATCGTTGCTGCCTGCTCTTCCGGTGTCGCATTTTTCTTCTGCAACGTCTCTGTCTTTCCAGACAACATAGAATTCTTCAGCCATTCCATCGGATCTTTTCCCTGTGCTGCAATCTCTGCCATTCTCGTCTTAATATCTGCTGAACTTCTCTCTGTAAGCGGAGTATCTGTTCCTGCAGGGCAAATCGCATTACACGTAATTCCTTTTGTAGCATAGTCCACTGCCACTGCTTTTGTCAGTCCACTGACTGCATGCTTACTTGCAACATAAGCTGCTGCGGAAGGGAATCCACGCATTCCCGCAACACTGGACACGTTCACGATGGCTCCACCTGATGGCTGCATCAGCTTTACTTCTTCTCTGCAGCAGAAGAAACAAGAATTCAAATTTGCATCAATTACCTGGAACCAGTCATCATCCTCCAGTTCTTCTACCGTCTTAGAAGCACCAACGATTCCCGCATTATTCACTGCGACATCAAGTTTTCCGTATTTTTCCTGGATTTCTGCAAAAAGTGCCTTTACTGCATCTTTGTTGCTGACGTCACATTTCATGAATTCTCCTTTTCCACCAGCTTCTTCCATTGCTGCTACAACAGCCGCTCCACGCTCTTCGTTGCGCCCCACCGCAATGACTGTTGCACCTTCTTTTGCTGCACGAATTGCAACCGCTCTTCCAATTCCGGAAGTAGCTCCGGTTACCAGCATAATTTTCTCATCAAAACGTCCCATAATAAAACCTCCAAAATTTATTCAATAGTGCTACTATACCACAATTTGGCAACACTTTCTATGAAATTTGTATAAAATTTCGCATTTTTCCGGTTTTTTCCTTTGTCATTTTGACGATTACCATAAATTCAGCAGATGCTGCATACTAAGTGTCACCACTGTAATGCCTAACCAACATGCCATTCCCATTAAGATGGGTTTCCCACCACCTTTGATCAATTTCACTACATCCGTATGAAATCCAATTGCTCCCATTGCCATAATGATGAAAAACTTGGAGAGCTCTTTTAATGGCTGAAAAACTTCTGTCGGTACTCCTGCTGCTGTTGCTGCTGTCGTAATCAGACTTGCCCCGATAAAAAACAGGATAAAAAATGGAAACACTTTCTTCAGAGACACTTTTTCTCCGCTTTCTGTTTCAGCCTTCCGTGCCCTGCGTAATGCAAGTACCAATGTGATTGGGATAATCGCCAATGTTCTGGTGAGCTTTACTGTCACCGCCTTATCCAGTGTCTGGCTTCCCAGATGATACATGCTGTCCCACGTAGAAGCCGCTGCAGTTACAGAAGAGGTATCATTCACCGCAGTCCCTGCAAAAATCCCAAATGCTTCCCCGGATGTTGTTGAAAATCCAAGCGCTGTTCCCAGTACCGGAAAAATCAACGCTGCCAGAATATTAAACAAAAAAATCACCGAAATTGCCTGTGCTACTTCTTCTTCATCCGCATCGATAACCGGAGCTGTTGCTGCGATCGCTGATCCCCCACAAATCGAAGATCCCACCCCAACCAGTGTAGAGATTTTTTCCGGAATGTTCATCGTGCGATGCAAAATATAAGAAATTACCAATGATGTTGTAATGGTACAAACAATAATCGGCAAAGACTGCTTTCCTGTCTCCATCACTACCTCTAAATTAAGTCCGAATCCAAGAAGTACAACTGCATACTGCAATATTTTCTTCGAAGTATATTTTACGCCGCTTTCCAATGAATCCCGTTTTTTAATCACCAATGCGAGTATCATTCCAATTAAAATTGCAAACACTGGTCCTCCGACAACCGGAAACAATTTTCCCAAAACAGCTGAAGGCACTGCCAAAGCCAGACAAAAAAGTAATCCCTTCCCGTTTTTCTTTATAAAGTCCATATTTGCCTCCTATCGTGCTGCATGAATTGCTGCAATCGTTCCATCTGCTACTGCTGTAGATACTTGTCGTACCTGTTTTACACGAATGTCACCAACTGCATATACACCGGGTATTTCCGTCTGCATATTTTCATCTGTCGGAAGAAATCCATTGTCCAAGCTGATCTCATTATATAATTCTGTATTCGGAACCGTACCTGCATACACAAAAATTCCACATCCCGAATCTTCAATTATCTCAATTGCTCCTGTTTTCTCATCCAAGATTTCCAATGACTCTACTTTTTCCACTCCGTACACAGCATGAAGTCTGGCGTGAAGCCGTAATTCAATGTTTGGGGTATGTGCTGCTTTTTCCTGAAATTGTGCAATGCATCCCAACGTTTCTTCAAAATGGATGATTGTTACTTTTTCTGCAACCCCCGCCAGATACAGTGCTTCTTTTACCGCTCCATCTGCACCTCCGATCACATATACATGTTTTCCACGATACTTCATTGCATCTTTTGCTGCATTCATTCCGATTCCTCGTCCTGCCAGTTCTATTTCTCCCGGAATCCCCAGTTTTCTTGGTGATGTACCATTCGCTAAAATTACCTTCTTCGCACAATAACATTCTTTCTCTGTATAAATCCTTTTTTCCACCCCGGTCAATTCTACTTTTTTCACCTCGGTCTTCAGGATTTCTACCCCTGCATTTTCCGCCTGTTTCCTCAGGCGCTTTGCAAAGCTTTCCCCGGTTTCTCCCTCTACAATTGCCGCATAATGTGTGACAGCGGACACTTTTCGAATCAGTCCTCCGACCTGATTTTTTTCTAAAATTAGTGTTTTTTGTCCTCTGCTCACTGCATAAATTCCTGCACTGATTCCTGCCGGTCCTGCTCCTATGATTATAACATCATACATTTTCATATCCTCCTGTTTTTCGCCTTCCTCATTTTACTTTTCCCTGTTTTCATATATACTATAAATCGCTCCTATTATTTTGTAAAATTATAAGTATTGATTATATGATAAATATTTGTTATGGTTTAAGTATAAACACATCTGAAAAAGGAGAAACAATTATGTTGGATTTTCGCATGGAAACATTTCTGACTGTATGCAACGATATGAACTTTACACATGCTGCCGAGCACCTGAATCTGACACAGCCCGCAGTTTCCCAGCATATCAAACATCTGGAAAAGACCTACGGTACCGAGCTTTTTATAAGAGATAAGAAAAAACTCCGGCTGACTCCTGCCGGAGAAATCTTACGCTCTGCTCTGGAAACCATGAGAAACGATGAAAATACATTAAAAAAACGAATGCAGGAGAGTCTGAAAGGGAAAAAAGTGCTGACCTTTGGCGTAACCATGACCATTGGAGAATATGCGATCGTACCTGCTCTTTCCCGTTTTGTCAAAACACATCCGGACATGGATTTTCACATCCGATATGGCAACACCCAGACTCTGCTCACCTATCTTTGTGAGGGAACGATCGATTTTGCAATTGTGGAAGGATATTTTAGCGGGGATCATTACGAAACACGTATCTACAAAGCAGAAGAATACATTGCTGTTGCCTCTGCTGATCATACGTTTGAAAACTCTGTTCACAGCCTGAAAGACCTGACATCCGAACGTCTTTTGATTCGGGAACACGGTTCCGGAACCAGGGCAATCCTGACCAAGACACTGGCATTGAAAAATATGTCTGTCAAAGACTTCCGACATCTTGTGGAAATCGAAAACATCCACACGATCGTCACTCTGCTAAAAGAAGACTGTGGAATATCCTTCCTCTACAAAGCTGCTGTCGAGCAGGAATTAAAAAAAGGAACCTTGGTACAGATTCCTCTTTCCGACTTTATGGTCATGCATGATTTTACATTTTTATGGAATAAAGACAGTGTTTTTTCTCAGGAATACGAGTCTATTTTTCATGAATTGTGTGAGAATTAGCATTTTGTATGCTTTTTTAACTCCATTTCAAAATATTCCTCTACCCCTCATCTTCTAATGCTTCTATGGATTCTACATATTCTGGAAACCGAATCTTTTGCATAAGACCAATGATCTGACCTGATAAAACAACTGTCAGAAGTGAGTATGTAATTCTGCTCACCGGAATATAGGTAAGAGAAATCAGCAATACAACCAGATCACTGATCAAATAAATCCATTGAATATCCAATGGAAGTACTCGTTCCAGACTCATTGCAAGCGCATCATCTCCTGTCGGCGCTCCACCGACTCGAACACACAAACCTACACTGATCCCTACAAACAGCGCTCCCACAACTGCTGCCAAAAGTGGTTTTTCGCCAATGTTTGGAAATAGTGAATCAAACTGTTCAAAGATTCTATAAAAAACAGAAAATCCAATAGAAGAAATAAAAGAATATATAAGAAAACGTTTTCCCAACAATTTCCACCCCAAAAAGTAGCACAATATCGTCAGCACAAAACCGGAAACAGATGGAGAAATGCCAAACCAATATTCCAGAAGGAGTGTTAATCCTAGGATTCCTCCCTCTGTAACATTCGACATTGAATGAATATTGTAAAGTCCAAACGCTAGTATTGCACTTCCTAATAATAAAAGTAATACGGATGACAATTTAATTTCCTTCAAAATTGAGCGCATTTTAAAAATCCTTTCTACACTTTTTTATTAAATCTATAAATTGACTATAAACTCTGGTATAATACTAGAGTCAAGGAGGGAAGTTAGGTATATGAAAAAATTTTTTAAAATCGGTGAAATTTCCAAACTATATGGAATTGGTGTAGATTCTATTCGTTATTACGAAGAAATTGGAATTATCAAACCGGAACGATCTGAATCCGGATATCGACATTATAGTATCCACGATATCTGGAGACTCAATGTGATCCGTGATCTGCGCTCTATTGGATTTACAATGGAACAAATCCGCGAATATCTGGAGCATCACACAGTTTCCTCTTCACTTTCTATGTTAGAAGACGAAAAAGAAGCTATTACCAAACAAATGCAACACTTACAAAAACTGCAAAAAAACGTAGAGCACAGACTAAACACCATTCATTCGGCATTCTCTCTGCCCCTGGATGAAATCCACTTAATGACACTTCCCCCTCGTCATTGTCATCGCCTCTTCGAAGGATACAAACACGAAGAAGAAATGGATTTTCTGATGAAACAACTTATCAACTTAAATCAAAATCGATTGTATATCATTGGCAGCAATCAAATGGGAACTATGATTTCGCTCCCCTCTCTACTAAAGAAAAAAACACTTTCCTATCAATCTGTTTTTCTTATTGACGAAGAAGGATCCGATCTCATTGATGGTGGTGATTATCTCTGCGTAACATATCGTGGAAATTATGAACAAAGTGCTTACTGGGGACAACAGCTCGCACAGTATGCACACGCCCACAAATTCAAGATACGTGGAGATCTGTTAGAAATTCTTTGGATTGATATCCACACAACTTCTGATGAATCCGAATATATCACACAATTACAACTTCCCATTGCATAAAATGCATTTCTCATTTTTGCATTCTTTATTCTTATATTCCTCATCAGTAACCAGTTCACACCATTCATTTGAAGTATCTTCTCCCGATACTTCGATCGCCAAATGAGAGAACCACTCATCCGGTGCCGCTCCATGCCAATGCTTAACATTCGCCGGAATATTGATACAATCTCCCGGATTCATTTCGATTGCTTCTTTTCCTTCTTCCTGATAATATCCACGCCCTGCCACACAGATGAGTATCTGTCCACCACCGCTCTTTGCATGATGGATATGCCAGTTATTTCGACATCCTGGTTCAAATGTTACATTAAATACTCCCACTTGAGATATCGAGACAGGAGCAAGAAAACTTTTTCCTGAAAAATACTGTGCAAATCCATCATTTGGTGCTCCTATCGGAAATATCATTTTCTTTGCATGTGCCCGCATCGCTTCATCGGCATAAGGTAAATCGCCTTCATCTACATTCCACACTTCCTTTGCCAGATTAAATACAGCCCATCCTTTCGGCCATCCTACATAAAATGCGACATGGGTGATAACCGCTGCAATTTCTTTCTGAGTCACACCATGCATCTTTGCATTCTGTAAGTGGAATTTCAAAGAAGAATCTGTAATACCGGAAGACATCAATGCCACTACCGTAATAATACTTCTCGTCTTCACATCAATATCCTGATTGTTCCAGTTTTCCCCAAAAAGGACATCATCATTGAAATGGGCAAACTGTGGTGCAAATTCTTTTAAAGCATTTCTTCCTGCTGTCTGTACGATTTTTTTCATGTTACATCTCTCCAATCTTATAATGTTCCTGCCCATTCAGCGATTTGCTGTTTGACTACATTATGAAATATCTTTCCTTCTGTAATCACGCTGTCCGGTGCAGAAGTCTGCAATTCTCTTGCCGTATTTCCAAATCCACTTCCACCGGAAGTAGCAAACAAAATGATCTTTTTACCTGAAAAATTATATTTTTCCAAAAAAGTATTTACGATTGTCGGTGCTACATACCACCAGATTGGAAATACTAAAATGATTTCATCATAGGCATTGATGTCTATATCTGTATCCATTACTTCCGGCCTGAATTTCTTGTCATTCATCTCTACACTACTTCTGGATTTTTTATCCATCCAATCCAGATCCGCTTTTGTATAAGGAATCTTTGGTGTAATCTCGAACAAATCTGCTCTTACATGATCAACAATCATTTCTGCCACTTTTTTCGTTGTTCCACTTGCACTAAAATATGCCACTAATCTTTTTCCCATAGTTATTCGTCTCCTTTACAAAAATAGATGTGCAAGATATTTTCTTATCCTACACATCTATTTTATGATTTATAGTTACACCATGTCCAATACTTATATTGTATTCATTTTTATGCCTGAAAGGCATTGATTTCTTCTATCATCTTATTTACTGCCTGCGAATAAGGAATATTTCTTCTCCAGGCAATCACGCAGTTTGCAGTAATTTCCGGATAAAGCCTTCTCTGCACAAGAAGATCTTCCCGCCAATATTTTACAGCTCCTTCAATGGATATTGGATACCCAAGTCCATTTGTCGCCATCACGCCGGCATTTGTTCCAAGATTGCTTATAAATGAAAGAAGAGGCTTATCCAAAAGGTCCTTCTTCTCTATGTACTTCTTATCAGCAAGCGGGTCATCAGGACAAACTCCTACTACCCAATGGTCACTGTCTTTCATCCTGATATAATCAAATCCTTCTGTATCTATCGGTTCCATGAATAATGCAATGTCCACAAGACCTTTATTCATCATCTCATATATAGTATCTGCTGTTGCGGTATGAATCGCAATCTGAACAAGGGGATATTTTTCTTTATAGTGCTTGCATATCTTTGCCAATGTTTCTACTGTTGTAAACTCTCTGCAGCCAAAAGTGACAGTTCCCTCTATCACTTCTTTAGTTCTTCCAGCGTTCGTTCTTCAAGATTGAGGATTTCCAACGCCCTTCTCTTTAATAAAATCCCTTCATCTGTAAGTATAATACTTTTCCCTTTGCAAACAAACAGAGCGATACCTAACTCCTCCTCAAATGCGGCAAGCTGTCTGGATAGAGTTGGGTGTGTGATGTGTAATTGTTCCGCTGCTTTTGTAAAACTTTGCTCTTTTGCTACTGTCAGAAAGTACCGCAATATTCTTAATTCCATACCAATTTACCATTTCATCTATCATAAAGGGAACCATAGTTGTGCTAACGACTCTTTAAAATTCCTTTATTCAACGATTTTCCTGCCCTCAGGAAAATCGCCCTCAATAACTAAACTGTAAACTTTATATCGATCATATCATTATATTTAAAAGAAATCCACACTCAAAACATTTCCTGTACTGTTTTATCGTATGCATTGTAACAAAAACTCCCCAGAACCGAAGTCCTGAGGAGTCGAAAAATCTTTTGAAATTGTATGTTCTGAAACGTATGATTAACGTTTGGAGAACTGTGGTGCTCTACGAGCAGCTTTGAGACCGTATTTCTTACGTTCTTTCATACGTGGATCACGTGTCAGGTATCCAGCGCTCTTTAATACTGGTCTGTAATCAGCATCAGCTTCAAGAAGTGCTCTTGAAATTCCGTGACGGATTGCTCCAGCCTGTCCTGTGTATCCACCACCGTGTACGTTTACGATAACATCAAATTTATCTGTTGTTCCTGTAGCAACGAGTGGCTGACGAACAACAACTTTTAATGTTTCCAGTCCAAGATACTCATCGATATCTCTTTTATTGATTGTGATCTTTCCTGTTCCCGGTACAAGATATACTCTTGCAACAGATTTTTTTCTTCTTCCTGTTCCGTAATATTTTGCGTTAGCCAATGTAATGTCCTCCTTTCAACCTTTCCTTAAAATGTCAGTACTTCTGGTTTCTGAGCCTGATTGTTGTGCTCTGGTCCAGCGTATACATGAAGTTTCTTGATCATTGCTCTTCCCAAAGGTCCTTTTGGAAGCATTCCTTTTACAGCAAGTTCAACAACTTTTTCTGGTTTCTTTGCAAGCATCTCAGCCAGTGTTGTCTCTCTCATTCCACCTACATAATCAGAGTGATTGTAGTAGATTTTCTGCTGTAATTTCTTTCCTGTTACTTTCACTTTATCAGCGTTTACAACGATTACGTAATCTCCTGTATCAACGTGTGGTGTGTACTCTGGTTTATTTTTTCCTCTTAACACTTTAGCGATCTCTGAAGACAGACGTCCTAATGTACATCCTTCAGCGTCAACCACATACCATTTTCTTTCGATCTTGTCTGGGTTAGCCATATAAGTTTTCATGGGTGTTCCTCCTACTTACTAATTATCATAGATTATTTACTTTAACTCTTCTATATGAAATCAGCATACTCCGGGGCTTTGGTGTAAGCTGTTTCTCCTTATGTCATACTGCTTTATTATATTCTTTTTGTCCTTGATTGTCAATGTTTTTAATTCAAAAACAACAGTAAAAATCACTCTGCAACTGTACACAGTAACATACTCCGGACATAAAAATAAGACAGCCTTTATGACTGTCTTACAAGCTACGGATAGAGGACTCGAACCTCTACTAACAGAGTCAGAGTCTGCTGTGCTGCCATTACACCAATCCGCATCATTTCTCTTTCTGTCAGACTCAACATTTACATTATATCGCAATTTTCCAAAAAGTCAAGCACTTTTTTTATTTTTTAAGCAAAGTTCGTTACCGTTCATCTCAGGTATTGATAGTAACCGGAGGTAAACCGTAACGAACGCTCTGCCTCTTTTTCTATTATGCCTTCCACACTCCGTCAAAAACAACCTCTGCCGGTCCTGTCATATAGATTTTATTCTGTTCACGATCCCATTCGATCAGCAGATTTCCTCCGAGCAGCTTAACCGTCACTTTGTTTTCTGTATATCCTCCGAGAATACATGCCACTGCCACTGCACAGGCTCCGGTTCCACAGGCAAGTGTCTCCCCGGATCCCCGCTCCCAGACACGCATACTTGCCGTGTGTCTGTCTAAGACTTTCACGAATTCTGTATTCACTCTGTTCGGAAATCGTTCATGATGCTCGAATTTCGGTCCGATCTTCTCAATCTCCAGATGTTCGATATCATCCATAAATATGACTGCATGAGGATTTCCCATAGAAACACAAGTCATCTGGTATTCTGTTTCGTCCACAAGGATCGGAACAGCAACCGCTTCCGCCTCATCTGCGATGACCGGAATCTGCGCCGGTGTCAGGATCGGACTTCCCATGTCCACTCTTACCAGAACCACTTTTCCATCCTCTACGGTCAGATCCAGATATTTAATCCCGCCCAGTGTCTCCACAGAAATATGTGTCTTATCGGTAAGACCATAATCATAAACATATTTTGCCACACAACGAATTCCGTTTCCACACATCTCTCCCCTGGAACCGTCTGCATTATACATCTCCATCTCAAAATCTGCTTTCTCGGACGGATTGATCAGAATCAGTCCATCCGAACCGACTCCAAAATTCCGGTTGCTCACTTTTACAGCCATTTCAGAAGGATTTTCAATCCGTTCTTCAAAACCATTCACATAGACATAATCATTGCCCAATCCCTGCATTTTTGTAAATTTCATCCTGCTCTCTCCTTTCTTTTTCGAAAAAGGGTATCTCCCATCCACTGGAAAATACCCTTATGTTATCGATGTATACATACTTTAAACAAGAAATTTCTTGATCAATTCTTTCAATTCTTCTGCATCCCCATTAAACACCTGCAGTTCCATCTCTTCCTCTATATTCATACTGCAGATTCCCAGAAGAGACTTCGCATCAATCGTAATTCTCCCCTGTTTCAGATCAACATCTCCATCAAACTGATTCACTGCTTTTGCAAATTCCTGTATTTCATCGATGTTTCTAAACTTCACACACAATTCTTCTGCTACTGCTTCCGGCATTGTATATTCCTCCCATATCTTCATGTACTGCGCTTCATTGTACACTATTTATCGGGAAAAAGAAAGCAGTTTTTTATTTTTGCAGAAATTCCAGAACCTCTTCCTTCTCCGGCATGGAACGAATCGCTCCTTTTCTGGTTGTAATCAGCGCTGCTGCTGTATTTGCAAATGTGAGCATTTCTCCCAGCTGTTCTTCCGTCAGATTTTCAAAATCATGCTCCAGAATATAATTTAAAGAGCTTCCGCAGAATGTATCTCCGGCTCCTGTCGTTTCGATCGCCTTCACTGATTTTCCGGCTCTTTCTACACGCATTCCCTTGTAGTACGCACGGCTTCCGTCTTTCCCCATTGTCAGAAGAATCAACGGAATCTGATATTTCTCCTGAAGATACCGGATTCCCTCATCGTAATCTTCTTTTCCTGATACAAACTGAATCTCATTATCAGAAATTTTCAGAATATCACAGTACTGGAATCCGTACTCCATCTGTTCTTTCGCCAGATCCAGAGAACTCCACAGCGGCGGGCGCAGATTCGGATCAAAGGATACTAAAAGTCCATTGTCCTTCGCTGCCTTAAGCGCTTTTTTTGTTGCCTTTCTGACTTCTTCATGTGTCATGGACAGAGTTCCGAAATGGAACAGTCTTGCCTGACGGATAAAGTCTTCCTCAACTTCCTCCTCACGAAGCATCATATCTGCCCCCGGATTTCTATAGAAAGAAAATTCTCGGTCTCCATCCGGGAAAGTATGTACAAATGCAAGCGTCGTGTTCACTTCATCATCAGTCAGAAGATTAGATGCATCAATCCCTGCACTGCTGATCGTATCCCGCAGCAGTCTTCCAAACTGATCATCTCCTACTTTTCCCAGAAATGCAGTCTTTTTACCAAGCTTGTTCAGCATTGCCAGCACATTACACGGCGCTCCTCCCGGGCAGGCTTCGAACAGGTTATTTCCCTGTTCGCTCTGTCCGTTCATTGTAAAATCAATCAAAAGTTCTCCCATTGCGATTACGTCAAATCTTTTTTCCATCTTGTCTCTCCCTCACTCTTTTTAGTTAAAGTAAACCAGCTCTTCGATTGGTTCGGCTTCTTCAATATGCTCTGCCTCCAGAATCGGTCCGGTACCTTTATACACTGATACATGTCCATACTGTACTTTTGCGCGCACCTTCACCCATTCTCCTGCCTGCAGCTTCGGTGCGTAGGCGCTCTTGCAGATATATCCTAAAAATGTAGTGTCATCCGCACAACAGGTCATCGCCATCCGTCCCGGAAGAAATACCTTGGACGGAAATCCTTTCGGCTTTAATACTTTTGCGGTAAATTCAATCACTTTTCCCTTGTATCTGTCCGGATTTTCCATAACATCCACATACCAGATTCCATAATCCTCTCTTGGAATCTCAATCACAGGCGCGTTCAGATCATACGGCACATCATCCCCGAAAATATTCTCGATCTCACCGTTTTCATCCTCAAAGATCACTTCTGCCTGTGGGCTGACTACTTTCACACTTCTGCGGTATCCTGCCAGAGGTTCAATATCTGTACAACGATTAAACAGCACCAGTTCCGCCCCGCGTACCATTTCCACAAACAACGGCTTCAGGTTGTTCAGATACATCTGGAATGTACTGGCATCCACTGTTGTCAGCTTCTGTTCGATCTCCCATCCTTCAGGAAGATTTAACGCTTCAAAGTCACTGACTTTCCACATTCCGTTGTATTCGATCACCACACGCTCCGGCGAATATTTTTCATGCAGTTCATTTAAGAATGCTTCTGTCAACTCTTCCTGTTCTTCTATTTTGATGATCTTCACACCATGCTTTGCCATTTCCAGCGGATCAAACTCTTCCTCACCTTCCTCGCAGAGAATCAGAAGCGTTGTTCCATCAATCTGAAAATAATCCTGTGTCAGTGTGAACTTTAAAAACTGGGATTTTCCACTGTCTAAAAATCCAGTCATCAGATAAACCATTACATCCGGTTCATTCATTGTTCTCTCTCCTGTCTGTAGTTTCTATTTTTTCAGTCCAAATAATTCTTCCAGCTTGTCTTCTTCCAGCCTGGAACCGATCACACAGATTCTTCCCGTATATTCCGCTGCCCCGCTTCTGACTTCATGCTCCTGCGGAACCATGTCAAAATAAATCCACTCTCCGTCTGCACCTGCGACCATTCCCTTTGCACGAAGAACAGTTCCGTATGTGTCATCCTCTTCCAGCGTCTTTAAGATTCTGCTGATTTCTTCCCTGCTGTAGGTTTTGATCGTCTCTCGTCCCCAGCTTGTAAACACTTCATCTGCATGATGATGGTGATGATGTTCATGGTCATGATTGTGTCCGCAGCCACAACCGCACTCCCCATCATGATGATGTTCATGCTCGTGATGGTGCTCATGGTGATGGCCATGTCCGCAGCCACACTCCTCTCCATGATGATGGTGATGCTCATGATGATCGTGTTCTTCATGGCAATGGTGATGGTGTGCGTGTTCATGCACATGTCCGCATTCCGGGCAGATTTCCTCTTCCAGGAGCAACTCTTCTTCCAGAGATTTGCTGTGCTCCATTGTCTCCAGAAGCTTCTCTCCTGACAACTGCTCGATTGGAGTTGTGATGATTGGAGCCTTTTCATTTAACTTGCGAAGCAGCGCAACACTTTCTTCCACTTTCTCTGGTTTTGCCTTATCTGTACGACTTAAGATGATCGCACCTGCATATTCGATCTGATTGCTGAAAAATTCTCCGAAATTCTTCTTATATAATCTGCATTTTGTCACGTCTACAACTGTTGTAAAACTGTTCAGCTCCGCTTCGATCTCATCCTGCACATCCTGCACTGCTTTGATCACGTCAGAAAGTTTTCCAACACCGGATGGCTCGATCAGAATCCGATCCGGATGATACGTATCTACCACTTCTTTTAAGGATTTTCCAAAGTCTCCGACTAACGAACAGCAGATACATCCGGAATTCATCTCCCTGATTTCAATTCCCGCTTCCTTAAGAAATCCTCCGTCAATCCCGATCTCTCCGAATTCGTTCTCGATAAGCACAACCTGTTCTCCCGAAAATGCTTCTTTGAGCATCTTTTTAATAAATGTTGTTTTTCCGGCTCCTAAAAATCCGGAAATAATATCAATCTTTGTCATGTTCATTCTCTCCTTTTTATTTTAAATCCAGCTCGATCGGACAATGGTCTGATCCCATAACATCTGTCAGGATCTTCGCATCCGCAAGCCGGTCCTTCAAACATTCTGAAACGCAAAAATAATCGATCCTCCACCCTGCATTCTTTGCTCTGGCACTGAACCGGTAAGACCACCAGGAATAAATCCCTTCCTGATCCGGATAGAAATACCGGAATGTATCAATAAATCCCGCATTTAACATCTCGGTAAACTTTCCTCTTTCTTCATCCGTAAATCCGGCGTTTTTCCGGTTCGTCTTCGGATTTTTCAAGTCAATTTCTTTGTGTGCCACGTTCAGATCACCACAGAAAATCACAGGCTTCTCCTCTTCCAGTTTCTTCAAATACGCCAGAAAATCAGATTCCCACTTCATGCGGTAATCCAGTCTGGCAAGCTCGTTCTGAGAATTCGGCGTGTACACAGTCACAAAATAAAATTCTTCAAATTCCAGTGTAATCACACGACCTTCCTGATCGTGCTCCTCGATTCCGATTCCATAAGTCACATTTAATGGTTTCTTTTTTGTAAATACAGCCGTTCCGGAATATCCTTTTTTCACGGCATAATTCCAGTACTGCTCATACCCTTCCAGATCCAGCTCAATCTGACCTGCCTGCAGCTTTGTCTCCTGCAGACAGAAAATATCTGCATCTGCTTCCCGAAAGAATTCCAGAAATCCTTTCTGTACGCAGGCACGGATTCCATTTACATTCCATGATATCAGCTTCATAAATCCTCCTGTTTTCTTTAGAAAAACCCAAAAAGGGACCGTCTACTTTCGTACCCGCCCCCAATCTAATAATACACTTCTTTTAATGTCAGCCCTCTTGCAGGTGCAAGAAATCCGGCATCTGCCCTGTCTCTGCCTGCCAGTGCAGCCTTTACCGATTCCGGCGTTCTTCTTCCGTCTCCTACTTCCAACAGAGTTCCTGTCAGGATCCTCACCATATGATACATAAAACCGCTGCCCCGGTATTCGATCCTCAACTTGTCCCCCTGTACCTCCACGATTATAGCATAAATTGTGCGAATTGTGGACTTTTCCTCCTTTTTGTCCGTAAATGCGGCAAAATCATACCGTCCAATCAGATCATCCGCTGCTCTTTGCATCGCCTCTATATTCAGCTCTTTCGGATAATGATAGGTATACTTTCGCATAAACACATCTGGTTTTTCCCGCATATCGATCCAGTATTCATAACATTTTCCAACTGCACTGAGTCTCGCGTGAAATCCGTTCTTTACCAGTTCCATTTCGATCACCCGGATATCCAAAGGAAGCAGCCGGTTCATATTTTGTAAAAACTCAGACTCCTGTACTTTTCCGCGCAGGATCACACTGGCCGTCTGCCCTTTCGCATGGACACCGCCGTCTGTGCGTCCTGATCCCTGTACTTCCACCGGATATCCTGCCGCCTCAGACGCTGCCTGCTCTAAAAGCCCCTGGATCGTCTTGTCTGTATTGCTCTGTCTCTGCCAGCCCTGATACCGGCTTCCATCATAAGCGATCGTCAATTTATAGGTTCGCATACAGCTACTCCAGGATCTTCTTCAGTTCGGACATAAATGTGTTCACATCCTTAAACTCTCTGTATACAGATGCAAAACGGACATAGGCGACCGGATCCAGATCTTTGAGACGATCCATCACGATCTCTCCGATCAATTTGCTTGGGATCTCTTTGTCCTCTCTTTTAAATATCTGGAGCTCGATATCATCGATCGTCTGCTGGATCTGCTGTGCTGAAACTGGACGCTTATAGCATGCCCGCAAAACTCCGGCTTCAATCTTAGATCTGTCATACTGTTCTCTGTTATTGTCTTTTTTGATCACGATCAGAGGAATCGTCTCTACCTTCTCATAGGTTGTAAATCGTTTCCCGCATTCATCGCAGGATCTTCTTCTTCGGATGGCGTTGTTGTCCTCCGCCGGTCTGGAATCGATCACCCGCGTATCCGGATGACCACAATACGGACATTTCATACTCGTTTCCGCCTTTCTTTTCCCTTTGCATTTGGTTTCTTTTCCCCATTATAACCAACATCTAGTACTTTTGCAAAAACTTTTCTTCACAGATTTCCACCAAAATGATATCCGGCCCGATTTTTTTAATACAACCGAACGGAATCACATATTCTCCGTCACTGCCAAGTATCCCGCAAATCTTCCCGGGAACCGGAATAATGATCGCCAGAACCTTTCCATCGCAGACATCAATATCCACATCCACCACACAGCCAAGTCTTCTGCAGTTACATATATTGATCACTTCTTTCTCCCTCAGTTCACAGAGCCTCACACCTCACACCCGCTTCCCGAAATCCGTTCTGCCGCTATAAAAAGCGCCTGCATACAGCAGCCTTCTTACTGTTACTATATGCAGGCACCTTCTCTTTGTGAAATGCTCTGTCTGAAACAACTTCTATTTTGCCATTACCTTTTCGCTTTCAAATGCTTTTGCGATTACCGTGATCAGTATCACTCCCAGGATCAATGTCTCTGCCAGTGTCACCGCATACTGCATCACACTCACATCCCCTGTAAGAATACCCTGCAGCGCCAGCGCTGTATTAAACACCGGTACTGCATAATACCAGTTTTCAATATTATGCGTCGTAAACATTGTCGCAATCCCCAAAACCAGAATCAGCATATAAACCGGCATAATATAGCTGCTTGCCTCTTTTGTATCTTTTGCAAAGACAGAAATCAGAACAATGATTCCGGAATACAGGAATGCGATCGCGATCAGCAAAAATGCCATCATCAGCACCTGCCCGACTTCCAGACTCAGTCCCAGCCCCTCACTTCCATAAGCCCCCATCATCTGTGGCAGAAAGCCTACCATAACCGCAACATATACAACCGAACTGATTCCTGAAATGATCATCAGCGCAAATACTTTTCCGAGTACGATCGAGCTTCTTTTAATCGGCGCTACCAGCATGCTTGCCATGGTACCGCGCTCTTTTTCTCCTGCCACCATATCGGTTCCGAGTCCCATTGCCCCCGCAAAAAGCAAGATCGTCACAAAATACGGAAGCATCATACCCAGCGCTTTTCCACCGGCTTTCTGTTCATCCTGGATCACCATGTCCGGATTGTCTGAATTCACTGTAAATACTGTCAAAGACTGCATATCTCCGACACGCTCTGACAACAGTGCCTGTCGGTAAACCTCCAGACATCCGCCTGCCACGCCTTCATAGGCAGCCTGTGAATACTCTTCGGACGGATTGTAATAAACTTTAATCTGGGGAATCTCATCCCCGGTCTTATAAACTTCTATCTGCTCCAGAAAATCCTGTGGAAAAGCAATCCACAAATCGGCTGATCCATCTCGGATTTCCTCTGTCACTTTCTGTTCGTCATCCATCGTGCGCAGATCCATCTTCTCATTATACGCCTTCAAGTACTGCTCCACACCCTCCGGGGCACTCTGCAGATAAACGATGGGAGCATGAGATTTGACATCATTCTCCAAATTTTCCGAAAAACTGGTCATTACATTCATTACGACCACCATGATGATCGCCGGCAGAAGAAATATGGAAAATAACATCTTTCTGTCTGTCAGCACTCTGGATAATTCTTTTTTACAGATCAATCGAATCTCACGCATCTTCCCCGCCTCCTTTTACCTGACTGTACAATTCAAAAAACGCATCCTCCAGATCTTCTGTCTGTGTCTCTCTTAAGATATCCTCCAGATGCCCTTCCATCACTTTTCTTCCGTCAATAATCACTCCGATCCGGTCACACAGCTTCTCTGCCTCTGACATGATATGTGTAGAAATAATGACCAGCTTTCCCTCCTCTTTCAGGCGCTTCAGATAGTCTGTCACACTCCTTGCCGTCACGACATCCAGACCGTTTGTCGGTTCATCAAAAATAACAATATCCGGATCATGTACCAGGCTGACTGCGATTGCAGCCTTCTGCCCCATTCCGGTTGACAGCTCTTTCATCTTTTTGTGCGCAAAATCCTTGATCCCAAAATAAGTAAACAGCTCCTCTTTTCGTTCTTTGAGCCTCTCCGGCTTCACTCCATGGATCTTCCCGAAAAAGTCAAACATATAATCCGGGGAAAACTGTGGATCCAGCTTGATATCTCCGGTCAGAAATCCGATTTTTTCCCGCACTTTCTCCGGCTCTTTGCGCACCTCATGTCCATCCACATAGATCTCACCCTTTGTCGGCCTGATGATCGTGGAAATACAGCGCAGCGTAGTCGTCTTCCCTGCTCCATTAGGTCCCAGAAGGCCATAAATCTCGCCTTTTCTCGCAGTCAGCGTAAGATCATTGACTGCCGTCTTGATCGGATTTGTGGTTCTGGACTCTTTCATCTGCTTTTTATTCAACTTATACGTCTTTGTCAGATTCTTAATCTCAATCATACTTTTCCTCCCGGCTGTGCCTGGTGTGCTGTACACCTGTCGTATTATTGTATTATTTTCTTAATACAGCCATTATATTTCTTTTCCCTGCATCCGTCAATAGATTTTTTATAATCTGCCCTTTCCTTACAAGATAAAATCTATTACAATAAATACAAAAAGAGAGATAGGAGATTTCATCTGTATGAGAGAAAGCATTTTATTATTCCATATATCAGACAAAGAAGTAAAAAAGAAAGTGGAACGTGCACTGCTTCCGCTTCGTGTGCGCATCCGTCATATCGCACTTAAAGATTACAGCCAACCCCTTGGGGTGCTGGCAAATCTGCCGGACATGACACCTTCTGAAGAAATTTATAACGGAGAAGAGCTCTCCGATACAATGATTGTATTCTGCGGACTTTCCAACCAGAAGCTGGATCAGGCGCTTCTTGCTTTGAAAAAAAGCGGTGCGGGACCGTTTCCGTACAAAGCGATCCTCACACCGACCAATCAGCACTGGCTCGCAAAAGACTGTCTTGCAGAATTAAAACGCGAGCATGAATATATGACCGCCCGGGGAAATGCATGATCTCCCCGGGCTTTTTTCTAAGACGCAAACTGGCTTTCATACAGATTTTTATAAAATCCGCCTTTTTCTAACAACTCCTCATGGCTGCCCTGTTCAATAATATTTCCATCCTTCATCACAAGGATCACATCTGCCTCCCGAATAGTAGAAAGCTGATGTGCCACAATAAAGCTGGTGCGTCCCTTCATCATACTCTGGAACGCTTCCTGAATCTTCATTTCTGTACGGGTATCGATCGAAGAGGTTGCCTCATCCAGAATCAACATATCCGGAATTCTCAACATGACTCGAGCAATACACAAAAGCTGCTTCTGCCCCTGTGACAGGTTGCCGCCCTCTTCCTGGATCTCCGTATCGTATCCCTGCTCCATTCTCCGGATAAATCCATGTGCATGAGCAGCCTTTGCCGCTGTAATAATTTCTCCCCTTGTAGCATCCTCTTTTCCATACGCAATATTTTCTGCGATCGTTCCTGCTTTCAGCCAGGTCTCCTGCAGAACCATTCCAAAGTTGGCCCGCAAACTGTCTCTTGTAATATTCTGAATTCCAGTATTGCTGACACGGATCTCTCCACTTTGAATATCATAAAAACGCATCAGAAGATTGATCAGCGTCGTCTTTCCGCATCCCGTCGGTCCTACAATCGCAATTTTCTGACCCGGCTTTACATTCAGGTTCAGATCCTGTAAAAGCTTAATCTCCGGATTATAAGAAAAACTGACATGTTCCAGTGTCATACTGCCGTCCGGATTTTTCAGTTCGATCGCCGATGCCGCATCCGGCTCTTCCGGTTGTTCCTCAATAAAGTCAAATACCCGCCGTGCACATGCCAGTGCATTCTGAAGCTCTGTGACCACACTTGAGATTTCGTTAAACGGCTTTGTATACTGGTTCGCATAGCTTAAAAAACAGGACAACTGCCCCACCGTGATCCCGCCTCCGATTGCGGTAAACGCACCTGCAATGCTGACTCCTGTATACACCAGTCCGTTGACAAACCGGGTACTCGGATTCGTAATAGACGAAAAGAAAATCGCCTGCAGACTGACTTTCTGGAGCTTTTTGTTGATCGTATCAAACCTCTCCACTGCCCGGTCACCGTATCCAAATGCCTGCACAACCTTCTGATTTCCCACCATTTCATCGACAAGAGATGTCATCTGTGCTCTGGTCTCTGACTGTGCTTTAAAAAACACATAGGTCCTCTTCGCAATAAAGCTTGCCACAAACAAAGATACCGGCGTGATCAGGATCACAACCAACGCAATCTTCACATTGATCAGCAACATAAATACCAGGGTTCCCAGAATCGTTACCACTCCGGTAAAGAACTGCGTAAATCCCATGAGGAGCCCGTCCGAAAACTGCTCCACATCTGTGATGATCCGACTGATGGTCTCTCCATATGCATGGCTGTCTACATATTTCAGAGGAAGCTTCTGCAGCTTTGCAAATGCCTTTGTACGGACATCCTTAACTACCCGATACGTAATGTGGTTGTTGCACAGATTCATCAGCCACTGCGCAGCGCTGGTTATAACAATAATCCCTGCCAGCCTGAACAGAATCCTGCCGATCGCATCAAAATCCACACTTCCTTTTCCAAGAATCAGATCCACAGCATTACCGATCAGAATCGGAGCATACAATGTCAGCAACGCAGAAATAACCGCAAATACAAATGACAACATCAAAAAATGCAGATAGGGACGAATCAGCCAGAGTATCTTTTTCCATGCACTTTTTTTCTTTTTATGCATACTGGACCACCTCCTCTTTCGAAAACTGAGACCGGCAGATTTCCTGATAGACACCGCACTCTCCCAGCAGCTCTTCATGGTTGCCATATCCCACCATCTTTCCATCATCCAATACCAGGATCTTATCGGCATGCATGACAGAGGAAGCCCTTTGCGATACCAGAAATACGGTCATATTTTCCGTATCCTGGGACAATGCTTTTCGAAGTGCCGCATCTGTAGCGAAATCAAGCGCAGATGCACTGTCATCCAGAATCAGTATCTGTGGATTTTTCACCAGTGCTCTTGCGATCGTCAGCCTCTGTCTCTGCCCTCCCGACAGGTTTTTTCCGCCTTCACTGACAGGAGCATTCAGCCTTCCCGGCTTCTCCTCCACAAACTCCAAAGCCTGTGCGGTTTTTAATGCTGCATACATCTCCTGTTCAGATGCCTGCTCATTTCCCATTTGAAGATTACTCTTTATGGTACCGGAAAACAGCACTGCCTTCTGCGGAACCACTCCGATCTGTTTTCGAAGAGTCTCTGTCCGGTATTTCGAAATCTCCAGTCCATCGATCTCGGCTTTCCCCTCTGTCACATCATAAAACCGGGGAATGAGATTGACCAGAGTTGTCTTGCCGGAACCTGTCCCTCCAATGATTCCAATCGTCTCTCCTGCTTTCGCGGTAAAAGAAATATCCTCCAGCGCCGACTCCTGACTGCCCGGATAGCAGAATGTCACGTGTTCCATCTTTACTTTCACGGCTTCCGCTTTCGCCCCTGCTTTCTCCCACTCTCCGTCCACAAGCTCGGATCTGATTGCAAACACCTCATTCAGACGGGCTGCAGATGCTACTGCTTTTGTAAAGGAAACAATCAGATTCGCCAGCGCCACCAGCGCCAGAAGAATCTGGGACATATAATTGACCAGGGCGATTACCTCTCCCTGTGTCAGCAGCCCTTCATATACCTGTCCGCCCCCATACCAGACAACCGCAATAATCCCGGCGTTGACAATAATATATGTCATCGGATTCAACAGCGCTGAAATCCGTCCGGTCAGAAACTGCAGCTTCATCAGTATCTCACTCTTTGTATCAAACTCTTCCTGCTCTTTCTTCTGTGTACAAAACGCACGGATCACACGGATTCCCGCCAGATTTTCTCTGGTAGAGACAAGCACCTGATCCAGTGCTTTCTGCACTTTTTTATACAGAGGGATCGTCACGATCATAATACCGTAGATCACAAGCGCCAGAAGCGGAACTGTCACGACAAAGATCAATGCGATCTTTACATTGATCGTAAATGCCATAACCATTGCGCCTACCACAATAAACGGCGATCGCAGAAACAGACGAAGCACCAGATTGACGCCGGACTGTACCTGATTGATATCACTTGTGATCCTGACAACCAGCGTGGCGCTGCCAGCCTTATCCACTGCAGCATAAGAAAGCTGTTCAATGTGGCAGAACAGATCATGCCGAAGTTCTGTTCCGAAACCGACAGCTGCTTTTGCCGCAAAATACTGCGCCAGCAGGGAACACAAAAGTCCCATTACACCAAACGCCACCAGCAATGCCGCCATCTTCCAGATATACGGGATATCCCGGTTCTGAATTCCGATATCAATAATTCTTGCAGTGACTAATGGCACAATCAATTCAAATACCGCCTCTAAAAGTTTAAACAGCGGTCCGATAATACTTTCCTTTTTATAGTTTTTCAAATAAGGAATCAATTTTCTCAACTTTTCATCCTCCTTGTTCTATGGTTACTGTTCACAGCAATCTAAATTTTAGCAGATTTCAGGTTCTGTTGACAAGGTGCAAATCTTCTTTGACAGTTTGCCGTGAAGCAACTATAATAGGTCTATCATCAGAATCGGAGGAATCCTGTTATGTGGACAAGAAAACATCTGAAACATCAGGCAAAAAAATCACTAAAGAGCAACTATCAGAAAATGGTATCTATCTGTTTTCTGATCGCATTTTTAACGACCTCATTTGCATCTTCCACTTTCATTTTCAGGCAGTTTCGCCCGGGACTACAAACAATTTTTGTTCAGACACATCTGAATTTTCCGGATGTCTCCAATTCGTCGATCGCAGCAGACACGCTACACCACGTATTCCAGATTTCACTTTCCGGCTCACCGCTGGCAAGTCTGTTCGAACACATGCTCAATATATATACCAGTGGAAGATCTTTTCTCTTTGCCGCTTTAAAGGCAGTCAACGAGGCCTTTCATGATCCGTTTTCCACCTCGTTTTTTCTGCTTCTCCTGGGGGTATTGCTGTCTTTTCTCTATACTGTCTTCATTCAAAACGTGCTGCTTATCGGAGAAGCCCGTTTCTTTCTGGAGGCGCGCACTTACCAAAAGACAACGATCGGTAAGCTTTTCTTTCTTTACAAAGTGAACTTCTTTTCCCACCCTGCATGGATCATGACCTGCCGTTGTGTTTTTCAGACTTTCTGGAACCTGACGTTCATCGGCGGCATCATCAAAAAGTACGAATATAGCATGATTCCTTATATACTGGCTGAGAACCCGACAATGGGACGAAAGGATGCATTCTTTTTATCCAGACAGCTGATGCGCGGAAACAAATGGCGGATGTTTCTTCTGCATCTGTCTTTTATCGGATGGAGCATTCTTTCTCTCCTTACATTCGGTATTCTGGATTTTCTGTTTGTCAATCCTTATCAGACAGCCACCGATGCCGAATTATATATGACCCTGCGAAAAAATTATATCCGGTCCCGCGCTCCCCGTTACGAGCTGTTTAATGATCCACTTCTGGAACAGGAGCTTTCTGATGACGAGCTACTGATCCGCAAAGCGCTTTATGACGATTCCGAAGGACCTTATACAAAGATTGCCTATTTTGAGCCACATCAGTATCCGGCCTTTCTGTTTTCTGTTCAGCCGCCGGTCCGTGCTGTACATCAGCCTATGGCTCCGACCGCTTCCTATCACCCGCTGACACTGGCATCGCTGTTCTTTCTGTTTTCCATTCTTGGATGGATTCTGGAAACACTGAGCTATCTCACAATGGAAGGGGTCTTTTTGAACCGTAGTATTCTGCTTGGTCCATGGATTCCTCTTTATGGAATCTGCGGTGTTCTCAGCGTAACGATGCTGCACCGTTTTGCAAAAAATCCGATTCTGGCATTCTGTATGAACGGGTTGTTATACTCTGTGATTGGATACCTTTCAGATTTTACAGTCCAGATGATCTGGCACGCAGACCTGCACAAAATTTCTCAATACTTTTGTCCTTCTCTGCTGCCTCCGTTTTTTGCGGATGCCATGTTCCTTGGACTGATCGGATGCACCTGCCAGTATTTCATCGCACCAAAATGGAAACAGGTTACCAGAAAAATCCCGCTCTGGTTCCTGCTTTGCGTATGCGTTCTGCTGGGAATGCTGATGTTGCTGGATGTCTTCTTTGCCTTTTATCGATAATCCACAACTTCTGCGTGGAATAACGTTGCTTTTTTGTACGAAAAATAATATAATTTACTCATCACAATTATTTAACGAAAGGGATATGACTATGAAGAAAAGAGTTGTCGTTGCACTGGGACACCGTGCTCTTGGAACTACATTGCCGGAGCAGAAAGTCGCAGTAAAAAATACATCAAAAGTAATCGCAAATTTAATTGAAGCCGGATTTCAGGTTGCGATCACACACAGCAATGCTCCACAGGTAGGGATGATCCACACTGCCATGAATGAATTCGGACAGCGCCATGAAAATTATACAGCTGCACCGATGTCTGTATGTTCTGCCATGAGCCAGGGCTATATCGGATACGATCTCCAGAACGGAATCCGGGAAGAACTGATGAACCGCGGAATCTACCGTACAGTCAGCACTGTATTGACACAGGTGATCGTAGATCCTTATGACGAGGCTTTCTATACACCAACCAAAGTTCTCGGACGTTACATGAGCGCAGAAGAAGCCAACGAAGAGCGTAAAAAAGGAAATTATGTGATTGAAGAAGCCGGAAAAGGATTCCGACGAGTCGTTTCCGCTCCGCATCCTGTGAAGATCGTGGAACTGGATGCAGTCAACGCACTTCTGGATGCTGATCAGGTCGTAATCGCTGCCGGTGGAGGCGGAATTCCTGTACTGGAACAGGACAATCACTTAAAAGGTGCAAGCGCAGTCATTGAAAAGGACCTGACTGCCGGAAAACTTGCAGAAGGTGTCGATGCTGATCAACTGATCATCCTGACAAGTGTGGAGCAGGTATGTATCAATCTTGGAAAAGACAACGAAGAAAAACTAGGAGAAATCTCAGCTGCACAGGCAAAAGAATATATGGAGCAGGGACATTTCGGTGTTTACAATATGCTTCCAAAATTCCAGGCTGCCGTTGACTTTGTAGAGGAACGAGAAGGACGTACCGCTCTGATCACATCTTATGATAAGATCAACGATGCGCTCAAAGGTAAGACCGGAACTGTCATTCACTCCTAAACAAAAGCAAAACCACAGGAAAATCTTTGTTACAGAGAGTTTCCTGTGGTTTTTTATCCGAGATATTACAATAAAAAACATTACAAATAAAATCCTTCTTTCAGAAACGGAGCCTAATCCATGCAAAAAAATTATGAGCAACTAAAACAATATCTTCACTCAGAAAAAGCGAAGCCGGAAAAACAGATTTTAAAATCCAGAGAACTCTCCATGCATACAGATGAAAACAACATTGTCACCTCTTATCCAAATAAGGATGTACAAGAAGAACGTTTTGTCATCCGCCCAAAATATAGAAATATCCGGATTCCCAGACATCGTCACGAATACATTGAGCTTTCTTTCATGCTTGATGGTGAAATTTCAATGGAAATCGATGGAACGCCCATTAAAATGTCTTCCGGAGATATCTGTCTCATGAACAAAAATGTCATTCATTCCTCCGAAAAGATAGGGGATGATATTTGGATGTTTAATATTTTAATGACAGCTGATTTTTTTGATACCATTTTTATGTACCTGCTTTCCGAGGATAATTATATTTCAAACTACATCATCAACAGTTTGTACTCTGAAAGCAAAAAGAAAAATTACATTCTGTATCATCTTCCTAAAAACAGTTTTGAATCTACATTGATGGAGCAGATTCTTTGTGAATACTTTTTAGAAAAACCTAGAAACCAAGGAAAAATACTTTCCTGCCTTTTGATTCTTTTTATCGAGATTTCCCGCGCTGTAGGACCTGAAGATCAAAAAGCAATCAAGCAGAAACACTCCAAAATACAAAACGAGGTATTTGACTATTTGAAGCAGCATTACAAAGATGTTACCCTTCAATCTGTTGCTAAACATATGTGCTTTCATCCCAATTATTTGAGCTCTCTACTGAAAGCAGAAACAGGGAGGGGGGTTAAAGATATTCTTATAGACATTCGTATGACAGAAGCAGCAAACCTACTCAGAAACACCAATCGAAAAATCGAAGAAATCACATCTGATATAGGATATGCAAATGAAACCTACTTTTACAAATGTTTTCGTCAAAAATACGGAATATCTCCATATAATTATCGAAAAGCACAGAAAAACCTTAAAAAAGAACAGTAAAAACTTTGTTTTATATGTGAATTTTTCACAATCCTCCAACTATAATACTTTTAAACAAAAGTTATTGGAGGAAAATTATGAGTACAAAAGCAAACAACTCAAAAGCAGAAGCTGTCCGTGTCGTTATGACTCCGCTCGGTTCTGCAGCATCAAACGTGTTCAATATGTTGAACATGTCATTCTTTCTCGTATTCAGTACAGAAGCATTAGGACTGAATATTACAGCAATGGGCATTATCATGACCGTCATGAGAATTTTCGATGGAATTACTGACCCAATTATTGGTTCTATTATCGACAGAACTGAAACACGATTTGGTAAATTCCGTCCGTTCCTTGTAATCGGATCCCTGGTCATGCTGTTTGCAAGCTTTATGATTTACCTGTTCTCATTCGATATTCCACAATCTTATCGTATGGTTTGGGTAATTCTCTGGTATGCAATCTGGGTCATTGGTTACACATTTATGACAACTGTAAACAAATGTGTCCTTTCTATCGTTACAAAAAACCCGAAATACCGTCCACTCTCCGGTATTGCCGGCGGCTGCTATTCCACAATGCTTGGTTTGATCATGACAACACTGATCGTTCCGATTCTGCAGAAAAATGGTGGTCTTGGATCCCAAAAAGGCTGGACTCTAATCATTATCAGTGCGTTTGTCCTTCACGCAGTTCTTCTGCTTGGATGTCTGTTTGCAATCTCTGCAACAGATAAGCCTGAATTCTATCGCCAGGATCCAGATAAAAAAGAAGAGAAAATTTCAATTAAAGACAGTCTCAATGTACTGCGACTGAATCAGCCTCTTCGTATGTTGATCCTTGCTGCATCCACAGATAAAATTGCGTCCACGATCCAGACAGCAGTTATGACCTATTTCTATATCTATGCTGTTGGAAATCTGGATCTGCAGCCAATTGTTGGTGGCATCTCTACTCCAATGTCACTGATTGGAGCCTTCGTTGCAGGTTCTGTTGCTGTAAAATTCGGATGCAAAAGAGCTTCTTTAATCGGTGCAATTGCAAACTTCACATTGGAAGCAATCTTGATTATTTTCCGTCCTTTCGGAAAAGCAACTATCTTGGTATTTATTATTTTAATGTCTGCCAATATGCTGTTTAGAAGATTCTCTGCACAGAACGTAGATCCTATGATTGCGGAAATCATCGACTATCACAAGCTAAAAACCGGAAAATTCATGCCTGGATTTATTGGTGCTACATTTTCACTTGTAGACAAAGTTATCAGTGCATTTGGATCTTCTATTGTTGGTATCCTCATGGGACTTGCCGGATACAGCGCAGGTGCAGAACCTACAATGGCTCTGTATATCGCTACAATTGCTATGTATCTTGGTGCACCTCTTCTTGGAGATCTTGCAAGCATCATTGCTTTGAAACGATACCATATTACAGATGAAGAGTATACACAAATGTATGGAGAAAAAGCTATCTTAGAAAAAAAGAAAGCAAAAAATGCTTAGAATCAAAGGAGGTTCCGATTTGTCAGTAATTCTATTAAATGATAACTGGAGTTTTCACAAAGAAAACGAAAACGCTGAAACAATTTCCATTCCTCATACTTACAATGCGGTAGACGGACAAAATGGCACATCCATGTGGCGTGGAAAAGGTTTTTACACAAATGAGTTCACTCTTACAGAATCCGATCTGGAGCAGGACATCTACCTTGAGGTAGGTGCTGCTTCCATGATCAGTATAGTGTCCATCAATAATCAGAAAATTCATACCAACACCTGTCCATATTCTTTATATCGCGTTGCATTAAACGATTTCGTATCATCCGGCATAAACCGAATTACCATTGTAACAGATAACTCGCCAACAGATGCTGTCTACCCGCAAATGGCAGATTTTTCTTTCTATGGTGGACTCTACCGAAATGTTCGAATTATTTGTGCACCCAAACTACACTTTGACTACCTGGATGGAAGTCGTGACGGTGTCCGAATCCATACGCAAAAATTAGAAAACAATACTTGGGAGGTCGCCATTGAGGGATGTGTGATCAATCATCAGGAACCTTGTCATGGAGAAATTCGTGCCACTCTGCTAGATGAGAATCAAGTCATCGCACAACACACAACCTCAGCATATTTCCACGATCAAAATACGTTTCGCTTGTGCCTGAATGTTGCTAATCCTCATCTCTGGATGGGAACGGATGATCCACATCTTCATCAGTTGTCCATCGAACTTTGTACAGACAAAAAAGTCATAGAACACCGCAGCATCTCCATCGGATTTAGAAGCATTCAGATTACACCGGATCAGGGGCTCTTTTTAAATGGGAAACACGTAAAACTGCGTGGTGTCGCAAGACATCAGGATTTTGCCGGTGTTGGAAATGCTATTTCAGAAACTCAAATGGAGCAGGATATCCAACTCATAAAAGAGTTAGGGGCAAATTCTGTTCGACTTTCCCATTATCAACATGATGATTATTTTTATCGTCGCTGTGATGAAGAAGGACTCCTTGTGTGGGCAGAAGTTCCGTTTATCAGTATTATTTCGGAAAACGAATGCGCCAAATTCAATATCAAAGAACAAATGCGCCGTTTGATTTTGCAATGTGGAAATCACACCTCTGTATACTGTTGGGGTGTACAAAATGAAATTACCATTGCTGGAGAAACCCCAGAAATTCATGATCATGTAGAAGAATTATCCAAATACACGAAAGCTCTGGATCCTCACAGATATACCGCAGAAGCAAACATTTATTCCGTTGCAAATGAAAGTCCGATCAACAGTCTGACCGAACTGGTTGGCTATAACTTATATTATGGATGGTACTATGACACTATGACAGGACTTCAAGAACGCTTGGACTCATTCCATGCTGCACGTCCTGATATACCACTCATGGTGACAGAATATGGTGTTGATACAAACCCACAATATCACTCTTATGAGCCAAAGACAAAAGATTATTCCGAAGAATATCAGTTGCTTTTCTCAGACAATGCACTTCGTGCTTTTGAAGAACGCGACTATTTTGTAGGAAGTTATGTGTGGAACATGTGTGATTTTGGCAGCGCCAACCGAGATGAAGGTGGTAAACAGGGACAAAATCAGAAAGGACTTTTGACCATTGACCGAAGCATAAAAAAAGACGCATTTTATTTATACAAAGCGTACTGGTCCAAAGAATCTTTTGTCAAACTCGCCGGTAGCAGATTCGTTCATCGTCACAAAGAAAAGAATGCAATTACCGTACTTTCCAATCTTGAAAAACTAGAATTATATGTAAATAACCACCTTATTGCTCAATCATCAAACATCTTACCTATGACAACATTTAATGATATCCCTCTTCTAATGGGAAAAAATATCATAGCCGTCAAAGGATACTCCAAACATGGTACTGTATACCACGATGTGATGACTTTATATCGCGTAAAAGATAAAGATAAAAACTATGAATATATCAAAAAAGAAGACGGAAACAGCGTCATTAACTGGTTTGAAAAGTTTGACCTAACACAAATAAATAAGATTAAACTTGATCCAAATTGCTTCTCCAGTGCCGATAAAATTGGCGACATCATGAAAAACCCTGAAGGAGAAAAAATCATTTCAAAATATTTTGGAGAAATGGTGGAGCACCCGAAATTTGGCATGATGAAAATGATGACATTAGACGCTGTAGGAAAACTCAAAAATCTGGGAATTCCAAAAGAACTCATTGATTTAATCAACACAGAACTCAATACGATTACGAAATAATAAATCCCCCTGACCTCGGCAATTTTAAAAATTCACCAAGGTCAGGGGATCTTCTGTTTCAAATTTTCACTTCTTCTGCTTTTCTTACAATCTGCAGCATCCCGCTTTTTAATAACACCGGACGCAGTGCATTATACAGAACCGCCACCAGAATCGTAGATACGACTGCATTCACAAATGTGGTTGCTGTACTCCATTTTGCAAGTACTTCTGCCATCTGCTGCGGCTGTCCTAAAATATACTGTTTGTAGAAATATCCCACCAATGGATCCGCGATCACGTTAAATCCCAGTCCTGCAACGGATGCAAGGACACTCCAGCGAAATACATATTTCTTATCTGTACTTTCATTAATTTTCCCGATACGATGTGCCACAAATCCTACAATCAGACCAATACAGAGCTTCAACACAAATGTCTTTGGTGCTCCTACGATATAAATCGGATCCAGAACATCTGCGATCGTCATCCCGATTGCGCCGGCCAGTCCACCGTACCAACCCCCTAAGAGCAATGCTCCCAGAACACAAAATGCATTCCCGATATGAAGGGATGTAGCATCTCCACCCGGCATCGGGATCTTAATCTGCAAAAATGTAAATGATACAAAGCAAAGTGCTGCCAAAAGTGCTGTCTGTGCCAGTTTTACTACTGTCTGCTTTCTCTTTTCCATCGTTTTCCCTCTTTTCATTTTTGATGGTCTTATCCTACCACCAGAGTGGATAGATGAAAATGTCCAGTTATTGTATTTTTAACCAGTCCAGTTTGATTATTTCTGATTTGCCGGCTCTACCGCAACAGATTTTCCTTTGATTTTCGTATGATTCATTGCATTGAGTACATCTCGTGCATATTCTCTCGGAACTTCTACAAATGTATACTTATCAAACATATCGATCGTTCCGATCAGTTTTCCCGGAATTCCGCTTTCACCGGCAATTGCGCCCACGATATCTCCCGGTTTTGCTTTGTTTTTCTTACCAATATTAATAAATAGACGAACCATTCCGGCTTCTTCCGCCCCGGTATCTCCAAATTCCATATCTTTTTCTTCTGTCTCCTGCTGTCCGGAACAGTATTTCAAAAATGCTGCTGCCAGATCCATTGCAGTATAATCGGATTCATTGACACGTTCTTCAATGATCTGAAGGAATTTTGTCAGATCTTCATTTTCGATGATCTGTTCGATCTCTTCCAGCACATTTTCCATCTTTGTGTTGGCAACATCGTTCAAAGACGGAACCTTCTGCGCATAGATCTTCGTCTTGCAGTACCGCTGGATCTCCTTCAGCTTATAGACTTCTCTTCCGGAAACAAAAGAGAACGAACGTCCCACGCGTCCGGCACGTCCGGTTCTTCCGATACGGTGCACATAATATTCATCATCCTGCGGAAGATCATAATTAAATACCGCTTCCACATCATCCACATCGATTCCTCTTGCTGCTACGTCTGTACACACAAGAATATCTGTCTTTCCGGAACGGAATCCCTGCATCACACGGTCTCTCTGCGCCTGCTTCATGTCTCCATGAAGTCCTGCCGCAAAATATCCTCTTCCCAGCAGTCCATTCACAAGCAGATCTACCTGTTTCTTCGTATTACAAAATACAACGGAGAGTTTCGGTGTATAAATATCCAGAAGACGGGAAAGCACTTCCTCTTTATTCTTCGGTTTCACTTCATAGTAAAACTGTTCAATGTTCGGAACGGTGAGCTCTTTCTTCGTTACCTTCACCAGTTCCGCATTTGTCTGGAACTGTTTTGTGATCTCTAAGATTGCCTTTGGCATTGTCGCAGAAAAAAGCACTGTCTGGTGTTCCTGTGGAATTCCTTCCAAAATTGTCTCAATATCCTCACGGAATCCCATGTTGAGCATCTCATCCGCCTCATCCAGCACAATCGTATGCACATGATCCATTTTCATAGTTTTGCGGCGCATATGATCCATCACACGTCCCGGTGTTCCGATCACAAGCTGTGTGCCGCTTTTCAGAGAACGGATCTGTTTTACAATCTCCTGTCCTCCATAGATTGGCAGAACTTTTATCCCATGCATATATTTTGCAAGATTTCTGATTTCTTCTGCAACCTGGATTGCCAGCTCTCTTGTCGGGCAAAGAACAATCGCCTGAAGCTTTTTATTCTTCGGATCGATCTTTTCCAGAAGCGGGATTCCAAAGGCTGCTGTTTTTCCGGTTCCTGTCTGCGCCTGTCCGATCACATCTTTTCCGCTCATGATCACAGGAATCGCTTTGGACTGAATCGGTGATGCCTCTTCAAATCCCATATGTTTGACTGCTTTTAATATTTCAGGACACAACTCTAACTCTTCAAATTTTAATTCTTCCATAAATCTCCTTTTCTCAAAACAAAAATAGGGGACTGTATAACAGTCCCACAATACAATCTGAATTATCATATCAGAAATTTCTATTTCTGTCAAAATTTCTTTGGTTATAAAAATTTTTTAAAATCACTTGCATTCAAGGAATACAAGGTGTAATATACACATATACTTAATGTAGTTTTGAAAACTACATGTAATTTTCAAGTTTTAAGGAGGAAGATATCAATGAACAAAACACAACATTTAAAAGACCCCGGCAGTGCGATCACACATTTTATTGGTATGCTTATGGCAATCTGCGGCGCGATTCCTCTGTTGATAAAGGCAGCCCATGAACCGGGCAGGGTATCTCTCATTTCCCTTGCCGTATATGCGATCAGCCTGATCCTGCTGTATGCTGCCAGCACGACCTACCATACATTTGATATTTCTGCAAAAGTAAATACGATATTGAAAAAGATCGATCACATGATGATCTTTATCCTTATTGCCGGAAGCTATACTCCAATCTGTCTGATCACTTTGAAAGGACGTACCGGACTGATCCTGCTTTCCATTGTTTGGGGGATCGCTATTGTAGGAATTCTGATCAAGGCCTTCTGGGTCTATTGCCCGAAATGGGTATCTTCCATTCTCTATATCGGGATGGGATGGACCTGCGTACTGGCTTTCACACAGATTTTCCACTCATTATCGCCGGCGGCATTTGGCTGGCTTTTAGCAGGGGGAATCATCTACACGATCGGCGGTATTATCTACGCATTAAAGCTTCCGATCTTCAATAGTAAACATAAGAATTTCGGAAGCCACGAGATTTTTCATCTTTTTGTTATGGCCGGAAGTGCCTGCCACTTTATTGTCATGTATTGCTACCTGATCTAATTCATCGGTTTTCCATTCAGCATCGCTTTCAATAGCTTTCCATTTCCATCATAGATCAGTTTCAGAGAAAAGAATTCTTCCGATTCCTCCAGGAGTCGGAAGAATATTTTATCCCCTTCCCATAGATTGAGTCGGTCAATTTCTTTTTTATCTACCCACCTAAGTTCTCCCTCATCACAGGCAATCTGTTCTCCTGTAAATCCATCTGCTGTAAATAAGGACATATACTCTGTCACACCGTCACCTGACACAAATGTCACGATCGCACGATATTTCCAGGAAGTCAGAGTGTATCCTGTCTCCTCTTTCACTTCCCGCAGCAGACATTCCTCCGGACTTTCGTCTGCCTCAAAATGTCCGCCCACACCAATCCATTTATCTTTATTGACATCATTCTTTTTTACTGTTCGATGCAGCATCAGATATTTTCCGTCTTTTTCGATATAACATAGTGTACTTAATCCTGTCATTTCTTTTTATCCTTTCCCTTATCCAACCCGTTCTTCACTCCATTCCAGAAATGTTCCTGTGTTGGCGTCAATTTCAAAATCATATTCTTTTCCGTCATAAATAATGTCGCCTTCGTATTTCTGAACTCCATCGTCAAACTCCAACTGAATTCTCAAATCCTGTGCAGATGCCCCCGGCACTCTTTCCAACGCAAGGTTTGTTGCTTCTTCCTCTGAAATTGCTGCGTCTGTCTGATCTGCTGTGTTACTGCTTCCCTGCTGTGTGGAATTTTCAGAAGCGTTCTGATCCTGATTCTGCGTCGTACTCACACTTCCCTTCTCCATCTCTTTGTCAACCTGAAGTATGCTTCCATCTTCTGCTGAAATCTCATAATCATATTCTTCCCCTGTGGATGCAACTGTAAAATCAACCTCATAAATACTTCTTCCGTCATCGTGATCCTTGCTTACTTTCAGCCTTGTGATTTCGTCTTCTGTTACACCTGCATCTGAAAATGCTGCTGTTTTCGCTGCATCTTTTCCGATATCCTTTCCATCATTTCCTCCACATCCTGTAAACATGCTCATTGCCATCACACATACTGCTGCCGCTGCAAAATATCTTTTCTTCATCATATTTTAATTCCTCTCTTTCTATCAACTGCATTTCTACACTGTTATTCTTTGTTTGTAAGAATAATATATTCCATGAAGATTAAAATAAGATTAGAATTTTAATGAAATAAAAATTTTCCTATATTTAATATACTAACATATATCCATCGATCATTGACAGCATATTTTTAAATGCGCATAATATACGTATGATAAGAAAGGGGAGTGCTTAATGAATACATCCAGACACCAATGAAAGACTGGCACGAAGTATCATCAAAAAGCTGGCATCAACTATTCAAAAGTTCTTCAGGATGCAATCATAAATATCCTGGGGCTTAAAAAAATGCTCATTAATCTCAAAAAGGAGAGCACCTTGCCAGATGGCAGGGTACTCTTCTTATTCTCCGTAAAATTGATCATTGTTCCATACTCATATTCTGTGATATCATATTTCCATATTACTTAAGGAGGGAAAACCAATTGAAAAAACTAAAAGAAAGTACGGTTTGGATTATCATTTGGATTCTTATGTATTTAGCCGGATTTTTTACCAATGTATCTGATATATTCAGCAACCGTGGAATCCACATCATCAACGGGCAATATTACCGGTTTTTCACAGGACTGCTTCTACATACCGGACTTATCCACATTTTAGGAAATATTCTGGGGATTTATTTCACAGGAAAATTTTTAGATCACCAAATTTCACAGTGGAAACTTCTGCTAATCACAGTCTTTTCCGCAACTTCTGCAAATGCAATATTTTCTGTAATCGCACCAAACAGTATCAGCGTCGGCGGTTCTCCGATCGTATTTTCTTTAATCGGACTGGTCTGTGTATCTCAGTTCCTATGCAAAGATACACCCAGATTTCATTTCCGCACACAATACGGAGAATGGATCGTAGGATATGCAATTTTAAGTAATATTTCTCTGCTATTAGGGAATTTTTCCATTCTCATCATACATTTACTCCCATTCTTAATTGCCTTCCTTTTGGGATTCATTGGAATCAAATGCAAACTTTTAAAATTCAGATAGAATCGCACTCTGGTGATTCTATCTCTTTTTATTCTTCCACAGTCTTCAACTCAAATGTAAAGCAGCTGCCTTTTCCAAGCTCACTCTCCACCCGGACATTCCCTCCATGTGCCTGTGCGATCCATTTTGCCATGGAAAGTCCAAGGCCGGAGTGCGAACCATCTTCCTTTCCGGTTCGTGAGGCATCCACCCGGTAAAACCGCTCCCATATATGCACCTGATCATCTCTGCTGATTCCGATTCCGTCATCTTCTACCGTTCCCCGCACCCCTGACGGAATCTGATGAAGTGTCACTTTAATATTCCCACCTTCTTTTCCGTAAGAAACTGCATTCGAAATCAGATTATCCAACATACGGATATAAAAGGATTCATCCAGATAGCCTGTGATGTCTGGTTCTATCTCTGTATGAACCTCAATTTTACGCCTCTGCGCCAGCATCTTTTGTTCTTCCACAATTATTTCTGTCAATTCACTAATATTGATCTCTTCTTTATTTAACTGCTGCCGCCCCTGATCTGCCCGTGACAATAACAGAAGCTGAGAGATCATCTGAGACATTTCTCCTGCTTTTTTCCGGATCAGAAGAATTTCTTTCCTCTGCTCTTCTGACAAATCTGTGCGATTCAGAGATGCCTCGCACTGTGCCAGAATCACACTGACCGGTGTTCGCAGCTCATGGGAAACGTCCGATGTAAACTGCCGTTCCCTGAGAAACGCCTGTTCCAGGCTTTCCAGCATACCGTCAAATGTTCCTGCCAGCTGATAAAATTCATCCTTTCCGGTCTCTTGGCTGACTCCGATCCTGCGGCTTAAATCTCCATCTTTTTGAATCTCCTGTACGGTCTCTGTCATCTGCCGTACCGGAAGAAGAGTTCGCCTGATCAAACAATATACGATCAGTGCAGTCAGAATGACGATCATAGGCATCAGAATCACTGCAATCCGCACTGCCAAAAAAAATTCCTTCTGTGTCTCTGTAACAGAAACTACACCCCGGATGTAGAATTCCTGTCCGTTTTCCATCTCATATTGTACATCATACACATACCACTGCCCTGCTGCTTTTCTGATCGTCTGAATCTGCCCATCCTGAAACTGCGGCATTTCGTCAAGCCCTGGTGGAACCTTTCCATATAAGAAGTGCCCTTCTGCATCATAAAGCGCCAGATACACATTTTTATTCAGAGAATAAAACTCGGAATCAATTTCGAATTCCCCGTCTTCCAGCTCAATCTCATCCGCACTTTCATGGACACGTTCTCTCAAATGCATCTGTGCAGAGGTCAAAATTTCCTTCCCACTAAGAGAGAATAGAATCCCAAGACAAATGCAGGTCACCAGTACCATAAAAAACGAATACATAGCCGTCAGCTTTAATTTTAAAGAAAACCGTTCCATTACTCTTCCCTCATAACATAGCCCGCCCCACGCACAGTGTGGATCAGCTTCGTCTGTGCTCCGTCATCAATCTTTTTACGCAGATAACGGATATACACATCGATCACATTCGAACCGCCTGCATAATCATAATTCCACAAATGCTGCTCCAGACGGTCTCTGGAGAGCACAATTCCCGTATTCTGGATCATATAGCGCAGCAGCGCAAACTCCTTTCCGGAAAGCTTGATCTCATGCCCTGCACGCAGCACCTGATGGGTATCCAGATGTACTTCCAGATCATCCAGTCTGCAGACTGTCTGCGGCGCCTCCTTCGGTTTGCGCAGGAGCACCCGGATGCGCGCTAAAAGTTCTTCAAACGCGAACGGTTTCACCAGATAATCATTCGCTCCCGCATCCAGCCCGCGGACACGATCCTCTACACTGTCCTTCGCCGTCAAAAGCAAGACCGGAGTCTGACTCCCCTTTTGTCTCATCGTCTTTAAGACACTCAGACCGTCCAGAACCGGCATCATAATATCAAGGACCACCGCATCATATGGCGCCCCTTCCAGATAATCTAACGCCTCCTGTCCGTCAAAACAGGAGTCCACACTGTAATTCTCTGCTTTCAATCTGGCGCTCAGCAGACGGTTCAGGTCTTTTTCATCTTCTGCTACTAAAATCCGCATTGTTCTCACCTTCTTCTTTCTCTGAAAATCGTTTTACCTATTCCTTATGGTAACAGAATCACCGGCTCTTTTCAACGCCGCAGCCTCGTGCTAAAATAGACATTAGTTATGAATGTAGGAGGAAACAACATATGTCAAATAAAATTACAACAGATTTACTGGAATTTATAGAGAACAGTCCCAGCTGCTTTCATGCAGTACAGACTACCAAAGAAATTCTGACAAAACATGGATTTACAGAGCTGTCAGAAGATCAGACATGGAATTTAACACCTGGTAATGATTATTTTGTCACAAGAAACGGATCATCCATCATTGCGTTCTCCATTCCGGAATCTGTAGTTCTTCAAAATGGATTCCGTATCATTGCAAGCCACAGTGATTCGCCTTCCTTTAAGATCAAAGAAAATCCGGAGATGGCCGTAGAAGATCATTACATCAAATTAAACGTAGAACGCTATGGCGGTATGCTCTGTGCTCCATGGTTTGACCGTCCGCTTTCTGTTGCCGGACGCGTGATCGTAAAAGAAAACGGTACCTACTGTGCGAAACTGATCAACGCAGACCGGGATCTCCTTCTGATCCCGAATCTTGCCATTCATATGAACCGGGATGCCAACAGCGGATACGCTTATAATGCACAGACAGACTTGCTTCCATTATACGGGGATATTTCTGCAAAAGATACGTTCTTAGATACGATTTCAAAGTATGCTGATGTTGAAAAAGAAGAAATTTTGAGTCACGATCTCTTCCTCTACAATCGTCAGAAGGGGACTCTCTGGGGAGCGAACGAGGAATTTCTCTCTGCTCCACGTCTGGATGATCTCCAGTGTGCCTGCGCTTCTCTTTACGGCCTGCTTGGCGCAGACCGCAAACAGGCAGTTTCCGTTCACTGCGTTCTGGATAACGAAGAAGTCGGAAGTACAACAAAACAGGGCGCTGCATCTACGTTCCTCAGAGATACGCTGTTCCGTATCTGTACGGTATTCGGCATGGATACACAGGATTACTTTATCGCACTGTCCAAGAGTTTTATGATCTCTGCGGACAATGCCCATGCGGTTCATCCAAACCATACAGATAAAGCGGATCCTGTCAACCGTCCGTATTTAAATGAAGGAATCGTCATCAAATATAACGCCAACCAGAAATACTGCACAGACGGCATTTCTGCCGCTATGTTCAAGGATATCTGCAAGCAGGCAGATGTTCCGTATCAGACATTTACCAACCGTTCCGACATGGCAGGCGGCTCCACACTGGGCAATATTTCCAACACACAGGTTGCACTCAATACCGTAGATATCGGACTCCCTCAACTGGCAATGCATTCTCCATATGAAACTGCCGGAGTCAAGGATACCGAATATCTGCTCAAAGCTGCAAAAGCATTTTTTGCATAGATCACTGACCCAATCCAGGCTGCTGAAAAAGTACGCCTGGATTTTCTTGTTCTTCCTCGCTTTTTTCTGTTTTGTCCGCTTTCAAAAACAAGAAAAAGCCTGCCAGAAACATCACAGAAAGCGCTCCTACTCCCAGATTTACACTGCCTGTAATCTGGCTCACTGCAGACACCAGAATGGTTCCCATAAAAGAAGCTCCTTTTCCGCAAATATCATAAATTCCGAAGTATTCTCCGGATTTTTCTGCCGGAATGATCTTCGCATAGTAGGAACGGGACATGGACTGAACTGCTCCCTGAAAGCATCCCACACAGACTGCCAGAATCCAGAACTGATACTGCCGGTGAAGTCCGATTCCATACAGAGCGATCAGAAAATACGCAGAAATACATACCAGAATCAATCTCGATGCACTTACTTTTCTGGAAATCCTTCCAAACAACAGAGCCGCCGGAAATGCAACAATTTGTGTCAAAAGGAGTGCAAGCAAAAGACCTGTGGTATCCAGCCCCAAAGCAGTACCATATGCAGTTGCCATGTCAATGATCGTATATACCCCATCAATATAGAAGAAAAATGCTGCCAGAAAAAACAGCACTTTTTTGTCTTTTCTTAATTCAGAAACGATCTGTCCCAATCTTTGCGCACCGGACTGTCCTGCGTGTACTGCCGGTTTCCGACTGTGTGTCTGACGGTATGATTTCAGGAGCGGAACCGTCAGTGCAATCCACCAGACCGCTACCAGAAAAAACGAAATCCCCATCGCTGTCTGCATCGAAAGGCCCACTTTATCATAAAACAATACCAGCAACAGACTGCAAATAAACGGAACACAGCTTCCGATATACCCCCAGGCATATCCCTGGGCGGAGACTTCATCCATCCGTTCTTCCGATGTAATATCGGTAAGCATCGAATCGTAGATCACAAGACTTAAAGAATACGCTGATTTTGCAAATACAAACAACAACAAAAACCAAATCCAGGACTGCATAAATCCAAGAAATACACAGCCAAATGCTCCCGCTAACAGTGCGATCATGAAGATTTTCTTTTTTCTTCCCGCTGCATCAGAGACCGTTCCAAGGAGCGGTCCCAACACAGCTACGATTACGGTTGCCGCCGAGGTTGCATATCCCCAGTACGCCAGATAATTGACTTCTGAAATCCCGGCATCACCCGCCAGATAATTAAAATAAATCGGTATGATCGTAGAGATCAGAAGCGCAAATGCTGAATTCCCGATATCATAAAGAATCCATTTTTTCTCTATTGGCTTTAGTTTAAACTTCATTGCTCAAATCCTCCTGTCATGAGTCTGACGGAATAAAATTCCAATCGTTTTTTCCTGAGCAAGTTTAGCATAAACAATTTCTGGTTATGATCAAGCTTTCTTTAAGAGTTTGTAAAATTTATTTTTAGGCGATCTGATGTTAGAATCCTATACTAACCGATGATCAGGTTCTTTCCCCTCAAACACTGATATTAATGCTTTTGCTGTCACAATCGATGTTGTTTCACAATTTTCGTAAGTCTCTGCTGATACATGAGGTGTAACAATATAATTTTCAAATTGAAATAATTTCTCTGAAATATCAATTGGTTCTTTTTCAAACACATCTGTTCCAAATCCTCTTATTTTCCCTTCTTTCATTGCTTCTGCCACATCCTTTTCATTTACAATACTGCCTCTTGCGGTATTGATAAGAAAAACTCCCGTCTTCATTTTTTGAATATTTTCTTTACAAATCAGATGTTTCGTCTCTTCAAAAGCAGGCAGATGTATGGAGATAATATCTGACTTCCGCAACACCTCATTCAGTGATAGCATCTGAACACCTAATCTTTTTGCCTCGTCCCTGTTCGGATATTTGTCATACGCAATGAGATTTGGATGAAATCCTTTTAATCTTCCTGCAAGTTCTCTTGCTATAGCACCAAACCCGAGAAAACCAACTGTTCTGGTTTTTAATTCATGGAACATAGGTCTTGTCCATTCACCTCTCCGTACCGCTTGATTTAACTGTGGCACTTGTCTCATCAGGCTAAAAAGTAATGCCACTGCCTGTTCTGCCACCGCAGAAGAATTTATTCCAGGACTATTGCATACAATAACTCCATACTTCTTAGCAGCATTTAAATCAATATTGTCAACTCCTACCCCAAATCTTGCCAGGCATTTTAATTTTGGCGCTGATTGAAAAATTTCTTCATTCCAGGTGTCTACACCAACAATTACACCATCCATATCTCCTACTATTTCTTTTAACTCTGATGTTTTATACGGTCTTCCATTTGGATTTTCTACAATTTCGCACCCTGCCTGTTCTAATATCCGCTTTCCTGCCTGACAATATTGGGAATAATTAGTAGCAGTTACTAAGATTTTCATCCCTTGCTCCTCCATTCCTTTTGTCAACCAGTGATTTTTAGAAAGTCTCTCATAAACTCTGTCAGCCTCATCAACTGATCTACTTCTAACTTACCTGTATCATTTAATAATTCAGTATTTTTTGTTCTTGTAAACATTGATTGAAAATTACCAATTTTCTGTTGGCAATATTTTGCATTAACTGGATATACTTGCCTCTCAATAAGAGATGATATTGTCAGAAAATCAGCCAATATTCTTGATTTTTTCGAATCTGTTTTATAGTTTTTGCATAACCACACATATAAATCTGTGTGAAAATTTGCCATAACACCGCTAAATCCGCTGGCTCCCATTTGAAGAGTTTCAAGTAATGTAGATGAATTCGCATTAAACAACTTAATCGTACTTCCCTGAATTGCTTCTAATTTTTGTTTGATATTTTCTAAATTACAACTAGTATCTTTGATGAAGAAAAATCTTTTACTGTCTGCACACCACTTCAAAAGTTCTGGTGAAATGATACGTTTATAAGGATATGGGCATTCATAAAATCCAAGTGGGATTTCTTCTGGAATCATGGACATCAACTGTTTCAGATTCTTAAGCCATATCACATCATCCTCTTCCTCTCTTGCCATACGATTTGTTAAAAGGATCAGAGCATCTACACCTGTCTTTGCTATCCTATTTAATTCCCGTGCCTGTTCTTCGATCGAATCTGACACATGTCCAGATGCCACTACGGGTACCCTTTCCCCTGCTCTATTTTTCACAAACTCTGCAATTTCTGCTCTTTCTTCTAATGAAAGAAAAAACATCTCACTAGACTGACAATCTGCAAAAAGTCCTGCTGCCCCATTTTCAATATACCAGTCAACTAACCTACCCAGAGATTCATAATCTACTTTATTTTCATCTGTAAATGGTGTCAACATTACCGGCCAGACACCACCAGGAAATTCTTTTTTCATCCTTTTCTTCCTCCCACTTCTTATTCTGCTTTTTCAATCCAATACGATGGAGTCGTCAAAATTCCCATTTCTTCCAATTGATATTCATAACTCCACTTACATCCTGTTGTTCTCCACAGATTTGGGCCATACCAAGTTTCTGAACGATTTCCATTGTGAACAGGTCCGAATGCATTTGCACGGTTTCCATACACTTTTATTTGAATGGTATGTCTACCTTCAGATACTTCTCCGCAATTGACTCTATATGGTGCAAAAATTAAATTTCTTTTATATGATCCGTCAACTGTAACCTGTAGTAATGCACCTCTGTAATGCGAAGTTTCTACCCAAAGTATACCTTCCTCTGTCTCTATTTCAGTTTCATAAGTCAGATTTCCCGCATAAAACGGAAGTCCTTGTGTCACAAAATTTCCATAATAAAGTTGCTTTGGCATTCGTGTCAACACTTTTTTGCTTCCTAAAACTTTCACGCCAAAATCACCCAACAAGTAACACCATTCCATATTTGTCTTTATTCCAAAAGGAATCTGAAGTTCTAGAGTATTCATCCCTTCTTTCAACACAAAAGTTCCGCATATTCTGATACTTTCATCTACATACCACCCTAAATTTTTGTATTCCACCAATTCTCCATTACAAAAGATTTTTACATGTTCTGGATTTTCCATTGCCAGCTGCACTTCTTCTAATGCAATTTCTGACTCAATCAAAAATCTTAACTTCAAACTATGCTCTGCTTTTTTTTCATCCTGGTTCACCCATGGCTGTGCTAAAGCTTCCATTCGCAATGGATAACCTAATTTTTTCCTAAACCTATTGTCTATTCTGAGTATCTCTTCCTCTGAATTCCAGTCTTGATCATCAAAGGCATACTCCGCAAGATCTAGCAAACAGCAATTATCTTCTTCCAGGAGAAAATGTTTTGGTTGTGGAAAATATCGTTTTTCCTTTGGTGGAAAACTGTATTTCCATTGTTCTCCATCTTCGGACCGTCCCGGCACAAGCCGGAACAGAAAACTGTCATGAGCCGATCCGTATACTGTGATAATTGTATCACCTGAACTGTATACTGCTGCAATATTTGTAGTTTGTCCAGTCAATGTATCATAGAATACAGGTTTATATTCACCTCTAATCTGAATTTTTAATTCTTCCATAAACGTAATATGTTCATCGACCGGACGATTCACATGGCATACAAACAACCATCTGCACTCTTCCTCTTCTCTAATCTGATAAAACATATTATCTGTTCTGATTCCTTCTTCTTTTTGAACAATTCTAGTTGCATCAATTCCTTCTGCCTGTCTTATAAAAATATCTACACTTCGATACACTTCCAAATAATTCAACAAACTTTCGCAACTATAATCAATCTGACTACATTTTTCCGCCATCGCTGATACCCTTGAATCTTTAACACCATCTATATATTCTGGAATTGCTCCCATAAATACAAGATCCCCTCCGGCTTCCTGAAATGCTTTCAGTCTCTTATAAGTACTTTCCCGCAATGTAAAACAATCTGGAACCACAATTACCTGATATCTCATTTCTCCCATTATAAATTGATCGTGGCTCTGAGGCTGTGTCTCCTCTCCAAGTACGGCTTCTGAGATGAAATCAAAATCAATCAGTCCATATAACATCCATCTGATTATATTTTCAAACTCTGCTTCCAGTTTTTGACGAATAGTGGCTGTTTGTTTCTGATTTCCCCAATAACTCCAGTATGATTCTATCGGATGGATAATTCCCACAGCTACTTTTGGTTTCCCTCTAGTCATTGCAGTATTAAGTCTCGCAAAATGATCCTCAATATAAGAATATTCTTGATACCATGGTGATTGATATCCTATACTTGCCGGATAATCTCTTTTTGCCTCTCCCTCCATAGATACCCAGGAAAGATGTGGGACTCTTACTGTCACTCCTAATGCTGCCTGCCAGTCACCTGCAAGCTTATGATTCCGAAAATCAAAGTCCCATCCTGTCACTCCGTAAATCTCGCTCATCACACCTTCTCTTCCCATTTGACGTGCAATGCTCTGTACTTGTTTGGCTGTCGAAAGCTCTCTTCTGTCACATAGCATGTCCATCCCCGGAAGTGTAAAATATTTCATTGGTCTCATCACTTCACCAACAGCCATTGTTTGCGAATAGAGTGTCCATTCATTCATCATATGACCAGTCAGCGCAATATTATGATCTTCACACCATTTCCCTACATTATCCCCAAATGCTTCTGAAAAACGCTCACACAAATGGCGATGATAAAAATATCGTGCTTGTGATATTTCCCCATTTTCTCTTTCCCAAATTAATTCCGGAATGCACTCTAAAATTGAAAATCCATATCTTTTTTGAAATGTATCATCAAAATCGTCTGTAAACGGAAGAATAACCGCCTTTTTTTCAAATGGTTCAGATAATACCTCTTTATGACAGGTCTGAGGTTCATCAGTAAATATTGCAGGAATTGTTTTACCAAATTCATCAGCAAACCGTTTATAATATTCTTGATGAGTTATCTCTATAAATTGATTGATTGCATTCTTATCCAATGTATTTACATATGCCTGATTATTAAACCATGGTGTATCCCCTGAAACTTCCAACCATGCAGACCATATCTCACCTGCTTCATTCGGTTTTTCTGTTTTCAAACTCTGATAAGATTTCAACCGTCCCTCTTCATTCAAGATAATTCTGTAGCTTCCAAGAAGAAATCTATTCTTACTCCTTACTGCTTTGGCTGCCGACATGAACTCCTCTTTCTCTTCTTTATCCACGCCTTCTGGCTCAAACACCAAAAATCGTGACCTATACTGTACATTTTTTGTAACAATACCTCCCGCACTTCCAGATGGCCAGCGATCTTCATCATATAACCAACATAACATTTTTTCTTTCTTTAACTTTTCCTTGCAAGCCTCTACATTCTCAAAAAATTCTTCTCCCAGATAAGGCGTATCTAATCCAACTCTGCAATGGATATGAACGCCGCCCATTCCCATGTCTTTTATTTCTTCAATTTCCTTTAATAGAAGTTCCTTTTTCAATTTGCAGTTCCATGCCCAAAACGGTGCTCCTCTGTATTCACTAGTTGGAACCATAAATTGTCTTTCATCAAATTTCTGTTTTTTCTCTTTGTACAGCATTTTCATCCCCACTATTTTTATTCTGTTTTCTAAATTCAAGAGGTGTACATAAAACTATTTTTTTAAATATTTTGAAAAAGTACTTTGGATTTGCATATCCAATTTCTTCTGAAATACTTTCAATACTTAAGCTTGTATCTTTTAACAATTCTTTTGCTTTTTCAATACGAATCTCGCTAAGATACTCATTAAAACTTTTCCCCAGTTTTTCTTTTAAAATATGACTACACACAGTTGGTGCCACGTAAAATTTTTCAGAAATATCCTGTATCGTTATCTTTTTATAACAGTTATCTCGAATGTAAGATTCCATCTGCTCTGACAAATCACTTTCGCTATTCTCTTTCATCTCAATCGAATGCATAATCAACGCTACATATCCAGATAATTCTCGTTTCATTTTTTCCATATCATCACAAAATAAATATCTGTGATAAAAAACTGCCATAATATCGTCTGTGTCTACATTCTTTTTTATCGCATACTCATTTACCTTTGAAATCAAATTTCCACATACGATTCCAATATCTGCTAAAGACTTCTTGGACTGAAAAATTTCTTCCAGAAAATTACTCACAATTATTTTTGCTTTATTCTTATGATACTTGATTTCTCGGAACACACTCTGAATATATTCTTCGGAATATTCTTCTGGCTGCTTACATCTTTCATTGCTTATTTTTAATAATGTTTTTTCTGTTCCTAATTTAACATGACGAACCAATTTCTCTGCTTGTTTATACGCTTTATTCAAATCACTTGCTTTCTGCCAGAGATCTGTCAAACAGATATAATATTTCCTTTCATTCAACTGCACTTGAAGAGAAGATAGCAATCGTTCCGATAATATGAGAAATTTTTCCTTATACTTTTCATCTGTTTGAAGTAATATAAAATACTGTTTTTTAAATAATGGATTTTCAAAGCTGTAAAATGGTGTATTATGCAAAATATTTTTACATATTACTTCAATCTCTCCCATCAAATCTGTTTTCTGAACATATAAAACAATCAATTGAAATGTATCATTTTTCCTACACCCTTTTTTCAGAAGTTCTTCCTCTAATATTTCACTCCACGGTTCCATAATCACAGAGCGCAATATTTCATAATTTTTTCTTTGTTCAATCAAAACAATCTTTTCTTTCAACTTCTCCATATTCTGTTTTTGCTGAATCCTTGCAACGGCCTCCAATAGTTGTTTTCCTATCTCTTCTACAGAAAATGGTTTCAATACATACCCTATAACTCGATTCTCAATTGCTTTCTTCACATAATTAAAATCTTTATATCCACTGATCACAATCACAGGCTTTTCAGGAAACTGCTGGCCTAATTGTTCCAAAAACTCAATGCCACTCATTCTGTTCATTTTCATATCGGTAATCACGATATCAGGATTTTTTTGTTTTACTAATTCCATCCCCTGAAGTCCATTTCCAGCTTCTCCTACGCATTCCAATTCCATGGATGTAATACTATCAATTTTCCTGATTAACCCTTTTCTAATTAACATTTCATCATCTACTACTATATAACTGTACACATTCCAACCTCCCTTCTTAAGCTGAATCAGACACGTTCAGGTAAATGGATTAATATTTTCACGCCTCTCCCCTCTGCATTTTCAATATCAAGTCCATATGGATCGTGATATAAAAGTTGTATGCGCTTATGGATATTAGACAATCCAATACTTACATAACGAGAATCTGAAGACAATTCATCATAGGCATGAATCTTCTTTCTCACATTTTCTACAGCCTCTTCTGACATTCCTATACCATTGTCACAAACAGTAACTGTCACTCCTCCTCGATCTTTATATGCACTTAATCGGATAATCCACGGCAGATCTATCCCTGCTAAACCATGTTCAATAGAGTTCTCAACAATTGGTTGGAGCATGAACTTCAAAACCTTTGTTTCTTCTAATCCTTTTTCAATCTTTTTTTCCAAAAATATATGATTTCCAAATCTAATTTCCTGTATTTTTATGTATTGCTCAATATGCAAAATTTCCGTTTTAAGTTTTTCTTCATCCTTCTCATAATCAATACTATACCTCAACATATCTCCCAAAGATTTTGACATTGTTGCAATTTGCGCATTCTCTTCCAAATACGCAAGAGAACTAATATTTTCCAATGTATTGAATATAAAGTGGGCATTAATCTGAGACATAAGACTCTGTAATTTCGAATTCAAATATTTTATCTCACTCACATATTTTTCTTGAATTAACATGTGAATTTCTTTTATCATTTTTTCGTATCCACGATACAATGTACCAATCTCGTCTTCCCGCAAGCAGTCTCTCTGTGGCAATTTGAATTCTTCTTCAGCAGAATACTGCATAATCTCAGATAATGTCGTTAAAGGCTTTAAAAATTTCCTGTCCAGATAAAACACAAGGATGCTGACCAAAGTAATAATTATCACAAGTAGTATAAATAAATATATTGTGTTCTTTTGATACAACACTTCAAAATCATTGAATGAAATTTTCTCAACAATTTTCCAATTATTTATTTTGAGTGTTCCAAAAACATATGTATCATCTCTATTTTTTTGCGATAAAATTCCATTTTTTCTGGCACAGATTTCTTTTTTCTCTTCCTCTGACAGTTCTTCCCTCTCTCCATACAACGTATTTCCATTTTCATCTATAATAAACATCTGTCCATCTTCAGATATTTGTCTCAACACACTTTCATTACACACAACGACCAGAACACTTTTACCATTTGCACTGGGAAATACTCTTCCCATGATGATTGTACCTTTGGGAAAAACCTCATTCTTATATAATTGAACCATCTCAAAATCTCTACTTGCAAGAATTTCTTGATACCATTTTGAATGATAATAATCTTTCTCCATTCCCAACTCTTTATTTTTTACAAAAGAATACGTATATCCGCTTTCATTAAACAAATACACCCCATCTACATATTGATCTGTACCTATCAAATTATCTGATACGTATTCAAATTTTCTTGCATTCAAAAGACGTTCATATGCTGTCAGATTTTCTCCTTGTGTTTCCTGCGCACTAATTTCCAATATACAGCTCATATCGTCATATGTACTAAAAATCAATGCTGTCAATAGCTCTTGCAAATGTTCCGTTACTCTGTTTACTTCTGCCACTTTATTCTGTACTTCATGATTTCCCATCTCCGAAATCTGTGTTTGATAAAATCTGGAATTATTATGTAAAGTAAATAAAAATATAATAATTACCGGCAAAATAGAAACAGTTAGTAATACTCCCAGAAACAAAGTTCTAAAGCTTTTTTTACATTTCATGCAACTATACCACCTTTCACCACCACTGCTTCTATTCTACTGAAGATTTAGATATCCAACAACCCCACCTCTTCTCTGCTACATAATGTAACATCCTATCCTTTTACAGCTCCAACCGTCAGACCACTTACAAAATAGCGCTGTAAAAATACATAAATGATAAGAATAGGAATTGCACTCAGGAAACAAGCTGCAAATAACATATTCCATTGTGTAGCATTTTCCATATCACCTATAAAATTCAGCATGGTAAGTGGAAGTGTTTTCTTTTCCGGAGAAGACAAGAACAACATTCCAAAGAAAAAATCATTCCAAATCGGAACACCTTGTGTAATTACAATCGAGACCAATGCGGGTTTTGTCAATGGAATTACAATTCGGAAGAATGTATACGGTACACTTGCCCCATCAATACATGCTGATTCTTCCAATGCATAGGGTACACCTGATTTAATAAAATTCGTATACAGAAAAATTGAAAAAGGTAAAGCCGATGTTACATATAAACAAATTGGTGCTGCAATTGTATTTCCTATTCCAATACCATTCACAATTCGATACATCGGAATAATTGACATCTGTGCAGACACGATCATCCCCGCCAAAAAGAAGATTTGAAAAAAAGGTCCCATTTTTCCTTTTAACCGAGCAATTGCATAACCTGCCATAGAGCCTACGAGAAGTAATATTGTCACACTGATTACCGTAATCAAAACACTATTTTTAAGAGATCTGAAATAATTCATTTTCTCGAATGCTGTTCGATAACTTTCCAAACTGAAACTCTGAAAGATATTCAAATAAGAGCTTGTATCTTTTAATTCTCGAAATGATCCGGAAAGTGCAATTACAATCGGGGACAGAAACACGAGAAAGAAGATTGCAATTGCTACCGTAATCACTATTTCCTTTTTTACACCCTTTCTCATTATGCTTCAATCTCCTTTCGTTTCATAATTAAAAGTGTCACAACTGATATAGCTAGAATAAAAATAAATGCCACTGCTGCCAATGCTTCTGCTTTTCCAAACTGCCCTTCCATAAATGCCATTTTGTAAATGGAATACATCAATGTACTTGAAGAAGTGCCTGGGCCTCCACCTGTCAATGCAAATACATAATCAAACGATTTAAAGCCATTAATAAGTCCAAGCATGACATTAATTGTAATAGTATTCGCAAGCATCGGTATTTTTACCCGAATCGTTGATTGCCATGCAGAGCACCCATCAATTCTTGCCGATTCCATCACCTCTTCCGGAATATTCTGAAGCCCTGCAAGATAGATGATCGTCATTGTACCTGATGTTTTCCATGTCTCTACAAATGCTACTGCAATCAATGCAGTTGATGTACTTCCCAAAAGATTCAAATTTTCTCCTATTCCAACTTTTCCCAATACTTCATATAACATTCCATAATAAGGCGCATATACATAACTCCATATAAATGCTACTACAATCGTACTGAACAAAGCCGGTATATAGAAAATGGTCCGAAATGCACCTCTTGCCTTCAACTTCATGTTCAATAACAATGCAAGTGCAAGTGCCTGCAAGTTTCCCCAGACAACAACAATTACGGCATAAATGATCGTATTTCTCATAGAGTTAAAAAGCGTTCCTTCTTTTATTAAAAACTTAAAATTATCCAAACCAACAAAATCATAATCTCCCAGACCACTCCAGTTTGTAAGACCGTAAAAAAAAGACATTAAAACAGGTGAAATCCAGAAAACCAGATAGAAAACCAACGCTGGTACGATAAATAAAAACAAAATCCTTCGCTTTCTCTTATTAGCCATGATTTATTCCTTTCTGATTTACTTTTATGTCACCGTGTCGAAATTCATCGACACGGTAAACACAATTTTACTTGTTTAATTCTTCAAATTTATTCTGCATAGCCTGACAAACATCTTTTGCATCTGCATTTCCGGTAATCACTTCCTGGAATTTTGTACACATCGTATCACTGACACCCTCTGGCCATGCATTATTCAAATTATAAATACTAGCATTATCTTTATATCTCTCCAAATATTCTTTAATTAATTCTCTGGAATCTGTTACGCCTTCATAACAGGAAATGTCACTGGTCGTTGTAGTCCATTTTTCGAATAAAGGAGTCCCTTCTGTAAACCAGTATTCTAATACTTGATTAATTGCTTCCTGTTTTTCTGAATCTACACTTACAAACAAACCATTCGATGGTGTCAAATTATAAACTAATTCTTCTCCCGGCTCATTTGAAGGAAGTGCAAACATTCCTTTTTCAAATGATGCCGCACCGTCTTTATTTAAAGCATCATAACCAAAGCTTCCATCAAATGTCATCGCAGCCTTTCCGTCCAAATATGCCTGTCTGCTTTGTTCCTGAGATAATCCAAGAGAATTTTCAATTACATATCCATTCTCATACAACTCTTCAAACTTCGAAACAGTTTCTTCCCAACACTCATCTGTAAACTTTGTTTCCCCTGTAAACAGTTGATCGTCAAATTCTGGATTATCTGCATAGATTTGTGATGCTCCAATTTGATACATCCCAAACTGAATTACAAATGACTGCTTGTCTCCCGTCGCGATCGGTGTATACCCTGCTGATTTTAATTTTTCACAGCAGTCTAAAAATTTGTCCCAATTTTCAGGTAATTCTGTAATTCCTGCATCTTCAAACATGTCTTTGTTATACCATGTTGTAAGAAAACTTGATCCTAATGGAATTGCATATGTTTTACCATCAAATTCATATGAACTTGCGATATCTGAATTAAACTTTTCTAATAACGAGAAATCTGACATATCCCTGACATATCCAGCTTCAACTAAATCCTGAGCCTGAAGTCCAGGCCACCATGTAAAGATATCCGGTCCCTGACCACTGGCAAACTTTAGTCTTACCGTCTGTTTATATTGATCTGTTGGAAGTTGCTCCACTTCTATGTTGATATTCGGATATTTTTCTTTCACTAATTCAGGAAGCCAATCCAAATAAAAATCTTTTGCATCCGTTGTTGGCCTTGTTGTAACCATAACCGATAAAGTTACTTCTTCTCCCACAGATTTACTCTTGTCTTTATCAACATTATCAGCCCCTGATCCTTTACCACATGCTGCCATAGAAACTGTTAACACTACTGCCGTGAAAATACTAAGTAATTTCTTTCTCATTTCATTCCTCCTGATAAATCTTAAAGTTTTCTTGATTAAAAAGGCCTTTTCTTAACTTACATCCATAATATCATGCAGTAGAGTAACTTTTCTATTACGTATAAAGTAACTTTTTTGTCTATTTGTATTATATTCCCCTCCTATCCCCTCTCATCAGAAGTATAATTCTCTAGGCTTATACATCTTCTCCTCCCATTTAGTGATGGGTAGAATCTCTCCAATGCGGAACTGCACTTTTCATACATACTGCTTCCATATACCGAGGGATTACTTCGTGCTACTTACTGGCGATTACTGTGACTGTACCTGCAAATATAATCCAACTTTACGGTACACACATGATGAAAAAAGGAGTGTGAAAACTATTTTTCCCACTCCTATTAACTCGTACATACAACTTTCGTATCCAATCCTACAATTTACATTGCATCCTCTCTTAGATAATAGTTCACTCTCCTACCCTGTTGTATGTATTGTTCCAATATAACTTTTCTCAAATGTCCATTCACCATCCAGCGAAACACCCGTAAAATCCGCTTTCATATTTCCATATTCTCCCTGCCCCAACGTTAAATGATACACTCCATTTTCATAAGTCAGAGAATCTACTTTATTTAAAAATGTCACATCTTCTGATATTGTTTCCCAGGGCATTTCGATTTCTCGAAACTGGTTACCCGCATCATTGGTAACAAAGACTCGAGGCCAGGAATTATCCCCAAATTGACTGTCCATTGTAAGCATTCCATTTTGCATATCTGCGAATGCAAGTCCGGATAAAATCAATCCGCCTTCCACAGGAATCGACGTTGTTTTCCATGTAGTACCTCCATCGTGAGTCCATCCCACAAATGTCGCACCTCCTGTCCCCATAGACCAGTCTGTTCCCAGTCCTACATAGCCATTCTCCGGATCGAGGAAACGGACAATTCTTGATTTACAGAATCGAGGATAATTTTCTGCAAATTCAATGTCCTCCCACGTCTTACCGTCATCTTTCGACAAATGTAAAACTGGAACCTCTCCCCAAAACACAGCAAACATACCATTTCCGTCTGAATAAATACTATTTTCAGGAAGTAAGTTTCCTTTTCCATACACTTCCGTCGTACTTTCAATCTGTTCTTTTGTAAGCCCACTCGAAATCCAGGTTTCTCCGCTGTCATCCGTAAGAAACAATCCATCCTGAAGAAACTTATAATCTGTCTGCATAACGGTTTCAGAATTTCCAGGCAAAGCCTCCGCATCTTTCGGAGTACATGTATACCAGACGCATTCCCCTGTAATTACACTTCCATTCGTCAATGCAATGACAACCTGGGAACTTCCATCACTTACTCCCCCTGCCCCCTGCATATATTCATCCCACGTCAGGATTGGAAATGCCTCCTGATCCCGTCCATCTATCACCGGCATTCCTGCCTCTAATCTTCTGTCCTGCCGGTATTGTACTTTATATCTTTCAAAATCCAATGCTTTCATTTGCGCAATAAATGGAATACGTTTCATCTGGCTGTCCAGATAATCTACTTCTGCATTGGGATCATACTGGGTTTTTGTGATACGATTGATGTCCTCCTTTACATTCAGTTCCTTCCGTTCACTATCATAAATGTATAAAATGTCTTTCACATATTCGTTCTTATCATCAAATTCCTGAATCGAAAGTGTAAAACTATAGACCTCTCCCTTCTCACTCAAATCTGCATCCAGATCAGAAATCAGTATATCAGCAGGAACCGTTTCTTTTTCTGAGATCCAGTCGATCAATCCACTAATACCACTTTCTCCCAGTATCACATCTGTTCCTGATTTTGAAGCCTGTTCAAGATATTTCTCCAGAAAATGATACATTGTGGTACCTGATATAACAATGGATACAATTCCCAAAAAAACTATAGCAATCACTACTGCAATAAACAAATTTCTTTTTCCCTTACTCTTTTTCCCCATATCGTTTTTCCTTCCTTTTACATTTTTTACATTCCATGCAAAATCAACGGAGCTGTCTTTTTCATATTGATTCTGCATAGAGAAAGAGTTCCGCCCGCCTTCTCCACATCTTCATCTGTTGAGAATGTATAGTCTTTATTCAATACAAGCGTCCATTTCGGCGCATTTGCAGGAAACACAACAGCAAGTGTACCATATTGAATACATTCTTCTATTTCATAATGCTCTTTTCCATCCGGAGTCTGTATGTCTATTCCGCCATCCGGTCCTGTACCCACCGTTAATTTATACCCTCCATACTGACCTTCCGAAAGCCAGGTACCATACACCTCATTGATCACATAATAATAGGACTCATTTCCATCTCTAGCTCCATAAGTCGCTACATATTGATGTACATCATCATCTTCTGTCGATTCATACGTCAGAGTACACACATCATCTTCCAGCCATTGTACTTTCACATTTTCTTTTACTGTAAATGGAAACACATCTGCCTGACTTGCAAAAATTCCGCTTCGTTGTCTGTAAAATACGGCTCTGCCACTTTCATCAATTTTCAGGCATAATACCTCTGAAAAATCCGGTGAAATACGAATAATCTCTTTTTGGACAGGAGCTAAGAACCGACAAACTGCGATTCCTGAAAATAATAAAAGACTGAAAATCCAACGGCACGTTTTACTTTTCCACACTGGACGCAATTTTTTTACAAGTAATCCACCAAACCATAAAAAGAAAATCACCATTCCGTTCAAAAAATATGGTACCCATTTAGAAATATATTCAAGCCCAAGTTTTTTCCCTTGCATGAAATACCAGATTTGGATCATAATGAGCATAACTGCCGCCACAAAAAACAGTACGCCCAATACATCTTTCCAATCAATATTAGTCGCTTTTATTTTTTTCTCCAGACGTTCTGCCACTATATCTAATAAACTGCTCTCCTCTTCTCTGTCTCCCATTTCTTCAGATAACAGCTTTTTTTCCGCTTGCTTCTCTCCAGCTAAAAGCTCATCCACCGATATGTTCAATGCCTTACTCAATGCCGCCAGTACACTGACATCCGGCAATCCTTGTCCGGTTTCCCTTAGTTAAAAATATTACTCTTGTTGATTACTCAACTTTTCCGATAAATCGGTAATATATCTCAATTTCCTGTATTCTTTCGTTATCCTCATTCGTTGTCGCTTCATGTATGAGGATTTTTTCTATCATTGCATTTAATAACGGTGCTGTCAATTCCTTTGGTATGGAATATTCCTTGATTAACTCAATCCACTTTTCAGCACCTATCATATCCTGTTCCATTTTACTTAGTTCTTCTCTTAGGCTTGTTATCTGCTGTTCCAGTTCTATCTGTTCTTTTTGGTACTTGCTGGACAACATCACAAAATTTCGCTCTGTTATCTTCTCACAAGCTCTATCTTCATACATTTTCGCAAATAAACGGTCAATCTCACTTTGTCTGTTCTCGGCTTTCTTCAATGTACTTGCCTTTTTCTTCTTTTCCCGTATTCGCTCTGCATTGCCGACTTTCTGTATCTTGTTCAATGCCTTTTCTTCGTCCTGCTGTACTGCCTTAGCCCAATATTGCAATCGTTCCAATACGGCTTGATACAGCACATCATAGCGGATATAGTGCATAGAACAATTACCTTTGCCAAACTGCCCGTAGTAACTGCAAGCATAATAACTGTATGGCGTTTTATTTGCCTTATTCGTTCCAAATCTCATAGACCAGCCACAATCCGCACACTTGACAAGCCCTGCAAATATCGGCGTTGCCTTTTCCTTTGTCTGTCTGCGTCTTGATTTTATCTGCTCCTGCACACGATAGAACACTTCCTTGTCAATAATCGGCTCATGCGTGTTTTCTACTCGAAACCATTCACTTTCGGGTTTACGCACTTTCTTTTTACTCTTGAACGATACCGTAGACTGCATATTGTGGACACTGTTTCCGATATAGACTTCACTTTTCAATATCGCCTTGACATGAGCAATCGTCCACTCATAACGTTTACTTTCGGGGTTTCCCTCAAAGATATGTGCAAACGTACCATACCTTGTAAAATTCAGCCATGACGCTGTCGGAACTTTTTCTGCTCTTAACTGCTTTGTGATTTTTGCACTTCCGTAACCTTGATAGGCTAGAGAAAAGATTTTTTCAATAATCCATTTTGTTTCATCATCAATCAACAGTTTTCCTTTGATGTCAGGGTGTTTCTTATATCCTAACGGAGCATAAGCACCGTAATGAGCACCCTCCGCAAACTTTGTCTTAAATGCTGATTTGACTTTACGGCTTGTATCTCTTGCCACCCATTCATTGATGATGTTCTTAAATGGTGCAATCTCACTTTCGCCTTTTTCGCTGTCTACACCGTCATCAATCGCTATGTAGCGGACATTATGACTAGGGAAATACAATTCTGTATATTGTCCTGTCATAATATAATTTCTGCCAAGACGAGAAAGGTCTTTCGTTACAACACAGTTGATTTTTCCTGCCTCTATATCCTCAATCATTCTTTGAAAACTCGGTCTGTCAAAATTTGTTCCCGACCAGCCGTCATCAATATATTCATCAATGACATTCAAATGATGTTCTTTTGCATATAAACGCAACATACTTCTCTGTGTGATAATGCTGGAACTTTCGCCCTGTAATTCATCATCTCGGCTTAACCTAAGATAAAGTGCAGTATTGTAAATCTGTTGTTTCATTGTCAGTTATCCTCCTTTATAACTAACCCGTGTTTACAATACCTGCTTGCAAGTAAAGTATAACACGGGTACTTTTTGTCATTCAATCTATTTCTTACAACTGCACCGATTTTATGCGATTGTCTGCTTTGCTTTTTCCAGCATGACATCAGTTAGAAGTTCTTCCATTGTTTTGCCCTTTTCGGAAAAATGCTCTTTTACTACAATCTTTGTCTTTCCTCTGTTGCTAATGCCACACTTGCCATTTTTCTTTTGAATTGTTTTTACAGCATTATCAATAACACATACCCCCTTTCTGTAAAATCTTTCTAAGCAATTCAACGGCTTTTGTCATAGCCCACAGGAGTTCCACCTCTGCATAGTTCTTATGTAGCCGTACCCATTGCGTGCGACGCTCTGAACGCTCAAGCTGTGGCTGTACGGGAGTATCATTATCTGACAGCACAGGTCATGGCGATAAAAGAGGACAAGTCCTTTACAGGAACACAATAGGTTTTCGCTCGCTCTTGCAGGGGAAAGGTCGTGGCGTATTTGTTTCAACGGCTCGCTGTCTGTCAAACGTATTGAATTGCTTTATTCAGTTGTAAAAGAACGATTGAAAGAAGAAAATCGTCTTTCCTATATACCGCGTCGGAAAAGAGGGGAAACGTAACCAAAATCCAAAACTTTTTCCATTATTAGTACAAATGGAACGGTTCATTTTGGCAATCAACGGTTGATTTTCTCCTTTTTCATTACTATCTGTATAGCAAACGTCCATTTGCTAAGTTGAAATAGAAAAATTTTAACTTCTTTTCTTACACCATATAGGGACAGAAATTGTCGTTTTGCTAAGTTGATGATGAAAAAGATTATTTTTCTTCTCACACCCTAACTACCCATACAACACCGTTACTGCCAACTATGGAATGAAATATTTTCTTTGCACCATATAGGGAACGGAAACCATGAATTGTTAAGTTGAGAACAAAGTATTTTCATCTTTTCACATCAACACTCAACTGCTAATGCCTGTTTGAATACAAAATGATGATGTTTTTCCTCTTTTCATAGAACACTGTCCACTAATCACGAATTTCCGTCATTTTTTCAAAACTTTTTTCTCCTTTCACATCATATAGGGACAGCAAGACCCGATTTAATGACCTATTTTCAAAAAAAGTTTAGATTTCCTTTTCTCGCACCATATCTGTACGCAAGTAGCCGTTTTGTTGCAGATTTGATAAAAAATTTATTTTTCTTCTTTCACTTCACATAGGGAATGAAAACAGCTCTTTGCTGACTAAATCTGAAATTTTTCAATTACATTAAAAAATACCGTCATTCTCTTGTGGAACAGCGGTATCTATACGTTCTTCTATGGTTGATTTCTCTAATTGTAATAAATGTTTATGCTTGTCTTTAAGTTCTGCCTGCTCAATCATATCTTTCAGTATCGTTGTATGATTTTCTCTGTCTA
>OBZG01000192.1_pt1 | contig 76461 bp, 73 predicted proteins | sample 1550701 | NCBI WGS metagenome assembly OBZG01 (sample SAMEA2580229, study PRJEB22360) | human gut metagenome | biome: human gut; feature: human-associated habitat; material: faeces | place: Denmark | collected 2008/2010
ACGAACCCTCTCAGGCTCACTTCGTTCGCCAGCTCTCCCGAGGGGAGAGCCCTTGGCAAGGGCGTGAAGTTTCTGCTTTATACCGGTCAGCTGGTGAGGGCGATACCTTCCGTTTTCGCCAGAGCCTCCACCTTCGGGGGAGGTGGCATCGCCGTAAGGCGATGACGGAGAGGGTTCATCCCATAAGCCCCCCCTCCACTTTCAAAAACAAGATAAGCTATGGCAAGAAAAGCAAAGGAGAAAACCCATGAACAAACTGAAACGACTGGCTGCCCGGCTATGGGCAGCCCTCTGCCGACTGGGCTACACAGGCGGGGCACACGCCATCAGCGGCGGGCCGAGCCTGCCGCCGCCCCTGACCCCGGAACAGGAAAAAGCCTTGCTGGCACGCATGGCGCAGGGAGACCCCGCCGCACGGGATGAACTGATCACCCATAATCTGCGTCTGGTGGTGTACTTAGCCAAAAAATACGAGAGCAGCGGTCTGCCCTCGGAGGATATTGTGTCCATTGGCTCCATTGGACTGATCAAGGCGGTCAATACCTTTACGCCGGAGCGAAACATCAAGCTGGCTACCTACGCCAGCCGCTGCATCGGCAACGAGATCCTGATGTATCTGCGCAAAAGCTCCAACCGCCGCCAGGAAGCCAGCATCGACGAGCCTTTGAACGTGGACGGCGACGGCAACGAGCTGCTGCTCTCGGATGTACTGGGCACCGACGAGAATCAAGTGGGGCAGCGCCTGGAACAGGATGCCGAACGCACTGTGCTGCGCCGCTCGGTGGCAAAGCTCTCCCCACGGGAGCGGCAGATCATGGAGATGCGTTTTGGACTGCTGGACGGGGTGGAGCGCACCCAGAAAGAAGCCGCCGATGCGATCGGCATCAGCCAGAGCTATATCTCCCGGCTGGAAAAACGCATCATCCGCCAGCTTCGTCAGGAGCTGGAACAGTATGTATAGCTAAAGTCGTACTATCTTTGACGCCCTATATATAATGTAAGGGAGGGGGGCGACTGCGTGTGCGCATGGAAACCGTCTGTGCGCATTAAAGATGTGAAAGGCTGCTTGCGCCTGTATATAGAGCGGGTAAAAGGCACAGGGGTGAACGTCCACCTTTTGCCATGAATGATATCTGCGGGCAAGGCCCATACTTCCGGTGAATCCAAAACGGAAACCGGAGGGTGTGGATGTATAATAAGGTAGAACTCTGCGGGGTGAACACCTCTCAGCTGCCCGTGCTGACCGAGGAGGAAAAACGTGTTCTGCTCACCCGTGCGCGTGCCGGGGACGGGGACGCCCGCCGCCGGATGATCGAAGGCAATCTGCGTCTGGTGCTGAGCGTGGTGCAGAGGTTTGCACAGCGAGGGGAGAACCTGGACGATCTGTTTCAGGTGGGGTGCATTGGGCTGATCAAAGCCATTGACAACTTCGACCCCGCTCAGCCGGTGCGGTTCTCCACCTATGGGGTGCCGATGATCATTGGAGAGATCCGGCGATTTCTGCGGGACAACAATGCGCTGCGGGTCAGCCGCTCGCTGCGGGATGCGGCGTACCGCGCCATGCAGGCCAGAGAACGGCTGGAAAAACAGCTGGGACGAGAGCCGACTATGGACGAGATCGCTGCCGAAGCGGGTCTGGAACGGCGTGAAGTGGCCGCCGCTATGGAGTCGGTGGCAGAGCCGGTGAGCCTGGAGGAGCCGCTGTATACCGATGGCGGCGACGCTATGTATGTGATCGACCAGGTGAAGGATACCGATGGAGAGGAAAGCTGGATCAGCGCCCTGTCCTTTCGGCAGACGGTGGAAGCCTTGTCTCCGCGGGAAAAAAAGATCATGGAGCTGCGCTATCTCCGCGGCAAGACCCAAATGGAGGTGGCCCGTGAGATCGGCATCAGCCAGGCACAGGTCAGCCGCCTGGAAAAAGGCGCCCTGCGCCAGTTCCGCCCGGATGCGGAGCAGTAAGACCCCATAAAAATGCCGCCCTGCCTATGATCGAGGAAAGGGCGGCATTTTTATGGGTGGTATTTGCGCCGGGTGGCTGCGCCGCCCCGCAGATGCCGCTCGGCCTTGTTGCGGGCAAGCACAGCTCGTACCTGGATGAACAGCCCAGGGCTGACCGTGCGCAGCCGGGCAGAAACGTCTTTATGCACAGTGGATTTGCTCAGCCCAAAGACGGCGGCGGTGCTGCGCACGGTAGCGCTGTGCTGTACGATGTATTCCCCCAGCAGGACAGCCCGCCGTTCCGGATCACCTTTCATGCGGTTCCCTCCTGAACACACAAAAATCAGATACCATTAAAAAATATGTGCGGGAGAGGGGGCTTATGCCTTGACTTTTGGGGTAGTGCCGGGGTATACTAAGCCCGGACATAAAAACAGGGGCGCCGAAAGGCTGAGATTCGCATTTGCGGAGTACCCTCGAACCTGATCCGGGTAATGCCGGCGTAGGTAGTTTGCGGTAAGGTCCTTCTTTATCAACAAACACCCCGTGCGCCTGCAGTTTTGCAGGCGCATTTTTGTTTTTGTGTACTACAAGAAATGAGGAGAGAATCCCAACATGACCAAATCCAATTCCAAGACCCGTGTGCTGGTAGAAGGCGCATTGATGGTGGCTCTGTCCGCTGTGCTCAGCAAGATCGAGATCCCGCTGATGCCCCATGGCGGCTCCATCACCCTGTTCAGCATGGTGCCCATCCTGCTGATGAGCTACCGCAACGGGGTCAAGTGGGGCCTGATGACGGCCTTTGTCAATAGCCTGGTGCAGTTTGTGCAGGGCCTCAACAACCTGGCCTACTGCCAGACCCTGACCGCACAGATCGGCTGTGTGCTGCTGGACTACCTGCTGGCCTTTACCGTGCTGGGCCTGGCGGAGGGGATCCGTCAGCGTTTTTCCGGCTACCAGATGGGTGTGGGCGTCAGCGCATTCGTGGTCTGCCTGCTGCGGTACCTGTGCAGCTTCCTGTCCGGCTACATCGTCTGGAAAGACTATGACTATGCCTTCAGCTGGATGAGCGAGATCAACTTCCCCGGCATTGCGGACATGAGCGTGAACGGTCTGTGCTGGCTGTACAGTGCGGTGTACAATGCCACCTACATGATCCCGGAAGCGATCCTGACGACGGTCGTGGTGGTCCTGCTGGCCAAGACTGCGCCGCAGCTGTTCCATGCAGACAAAAAGGTCTAATATAACAACGCTGTTTTTCTTTCTCCTTGCTGCCGGGCGCTGCTTTTTGAGCCGCCCGGCGGTTTTTTTGCAAAAAAGTTTGCAAAAAGTGTTGACAATCCTACTACGGGCTGGTATAATAATCAACGTCGCCAGGGAGCGGCACACAAAACGCCAGCTTATGGGGGATTAGCTCAGCTGGGAGCCCAAGCAGTGCGCTCACGCACCCCCACAACTGAACTTCATAAAGTGTTTCTTGTTTGAGCATCTCTTTTCCAGAAGCGTCCACTTCTGGAAAATTATGGGGGATTAGCTCAGCTGGGAGAGCGCTTGCATGGCATGCAAGAGGTCACCGGTTCGATCCCGGTATTCTCCACCATTAGCTCAAATGAGAGTTAAGAACACCGTTGATTTCAAATCGAAGTCAACGGTGTTTTTGTGTTTGTCAGCAAGCAAGTTCATCGCTATTCTCCAAATACTGTGCAAGATCAAAGTTGAAGTCCACATGGATTTGGTATCCGCGATAAACGTCTACCCTGCGGATAAGCTGGCTGACGATCATCTTTTTTGCTTCAAAGCTGGCACTATCGTACAGGTCTGTGTAAGAGATCAATTCTTCGTACAGCTGTGATACGTTTGCCATCAATTCAGCGTTTCGCTCCAGTTCTGCACTGGCTTCTTCACACAGAGTTTCCAACTCCGTGTGCTTCTTTTCCTGTGCTGCGATCATCTCGGCAAGAGTGTCTTTCGGAAAAGCACTCTCCCCCTTGATTACAGCCAGAATCTCGGCTTTTAAGGCAAGCAGGTCTTTTTCGGCCTTGTCGCATTCTGCTTGAAGGGCTTGCAGATGATTCTTGCGCTCCGCAGTTTCCTTCGCATAGCGGCTGGTGATAAGCTGCTCTTTGGGGATGCCTCTCAAGCGGGAGAAAATCTGGCGAACCATCTTGTCGATGATTTCATCCAGAATGTGCATAGTGTAGCCGGTCTGCCCGGTGCAATCCGTCTGCTTGCGGAGTTTTCCGTAGCAGGTGTAGCGAATGCGGAGCGTATCGTCCAGAGTACCATCGGAGAGCTTACGCCATTTCCGGCTGGTCGTCAGGGCAAGCCTTGCACCACAGTGACCGCAGTAAACGTTGTTGGAAAGCAGTGCCTGTCCACGGGTACGAAGAGGAACATGATGTTCGGCTTCTTCCGCTGCGTGGGCAGAGCGATCTTCCCGGATACGCTGTGCAGCTTCAAACTCTTCCTGCGGGATGATCTGGAGTTCGGGCATCAATTCGGAGCGGGCATCTCCGCAGCGGAGAACGCCCATATAGGTCAGGTTGCCGACCATCCCTCGCAAGCTGCCCGGATGCCAGCACTTTCCAGAGCGGGCGCGGTATCCAGCATTGTTCAGATAGGTGGCGATTCGCTGTGCGCCGTAACCCTCGTATACATATTTATCGAAGATCAGCCGAACGATTTCGGCTTCCTGCTCGTTGATATGAAGTTCGTAGAGTTCGTGCTTGCGCTTGTTGATGCGGCCACTTTTCACAAGGTCATAACCATACGGCGCACTGCCGCCCTTGAAGTGTCCTTCTTCCACAAGCTGCCGCAGGCTGGTACGGGTACGGACAGAAGTTTTTTCGCTTTCGCCGTCTGCCTGCCAGAAGCGGATGTAGTTCAGCAATTTGTCGGTGTGGTTGTCGAATCGCTGCTCACCCTCTTGGGTACTCCATACCCGGATGCCGTTTCGTACAAACCATTCTACGACAAATGGCGTTTCATCTGCGATGCGTCCGATACGGTCGAACATGAACACCAGCAGAATATCAAATTTGCCCTTTCGGGCGTATTCCTTGATGATTTGCAGCTTGTCACGGGCTTCTGCGCGGACTTTGTGACCAGACACGCCTTCTTCTTGTTCTTCATGGACAATGACCCAGCCCTTTGCTTCGGCAAATTTGTGACACGCCTTGCGCTGCATGGGAAGGTCTGCTTCATGGTTCGAGTTGAAATCCACCTGCTTGTCGGTGGAAACACGGTACAGGCAGCAGACACGGTTTTTATTTTCAGTCATAGGGGGTTCCTCACTTTCGCTATAAAAGCGAGGATGAACGATATTCGGTTATCAAAGAACGGTTGGTCGTGGTTCATGGATTGCTCCGAATACCACTGCCATCCTCAGTATAGCGCGTTCTTTTGTCCTCGTCCACGATGTCAGCTGGTCTTTTTGGTATAGCTGGTGGCGAGCAGGATGTCACGGACACGCTCAAAGACACCCGGATTGGGTTCTTTTGCAAAATTGAGGACGACAGGATAGCCATTGATAACGGTATATCGGCGATTCGGGTCGTTATTGGTCACCGGAACGTTGCCAGCGACCTGCGAAAACTTATCGACCATTGTATCATCACTCCTATATATTGTAATTTTCAATATGTAACAAGGGACATCCGCAGCTTGCAGATGCCCCTTGGCAGAGAGAATATGTTTTAGAACTTCATCGGCAGAGCGTCCTTGCGACCTTTGCCGTTGTAGGCCATGTAGATGGGGAAAACGTATTTCTTCCATCCGGGCAGCTTGGCGGGATTATCCCTGCCGACACGGTAGATCTCCATAGGATGGACGCTGCCCAGCGCACGGATGAGCCGTTCTTCGCTGAACTCGCCGTGATACAGTTCCACGAAGTGCATCACGCCCCGCAGGACAGATGCACGGAACGAATCGGGCTTGCCCTCCCATGCGGCAACGATCAGCCGCAGCGATTCGCAGTAGATCTTCTCACCCATCTGGTTGTACAGCTTGAGCGCGGTGCCCACACAGCTGATGCGGTAGTCGCTCAGCTGCAGGCTGTCATAGTTGAACGCCAGACCAACCCGGTTGGTGGCTGCGAGAAACGCTTTGGAAGGAGCATCGCCGCCCACGACCTTGGCGCGCAGCTTGATGCCCGCTGTCAGGGGCGCGGCGTGGCCGTTCTGTTCAGCGAAGAACAGGGCTTCCTGCTCCATCGTCAGGCCGGTGTAGACCTTGCAGAGAATCGGCAAATCCTTGCCGCCATTGCGGAGGATGCGCCCCTCGATGGTGTGCTGACCGTCCACTACATAATACTTGCCGTTGCGGAAGCTGACCTTCGGTTCGTTCGCAACGTATTCGTTGAAGTCGGCAGCAATCATTTCCACCCGCTTGCGTTGTACACCCCGCTGATAAAGTTCACGGGGATAAATCAGCATCTTGCTGTGAAGCACCAGCATCTGGTAAGGCGGGGTGATATTGAAAGAAGCGGCAAAATTGTTCGTGTCGTTTTTCAGGCGCATCGCATTTCCTCCTTGATTCGCCAAATGTATTTTTCGGCTTCAGTCAAAATCTCAGCCACCTGCTTCTTACGCTTCGGGCTGGTGAGCAGGCTGGGATTAAAGGTGAAGCTGTATTCGAGCCGCTGAATCATGGCATGAACAGCGGATTGCAGTTCGGTGTATAACATCATTTCTTCGACCGTCCCTGCGTCCTCAAAATCGGATTTGATGGGTGTGTAGGGATAGACGGGCGGTTTACCGTCAACCACTTCAGGCGGTGCGTAAGCCGCCGTGGAGCGGATGATGGGTTTCAGCTTTTGGATACTCCCCATCGGGTTCAGGGCAAGGCTGATCTTCACGGCATCATCGACCCGGCTCATTTCTTCCGGGGTGAGGTGTCCTGCAAAATTTTGGATACGGCTCTTGTCGATGGTGAAGATCTGTTCAGCTTGAACGATGGAAGGCTCCAGCTTTTCCGGTTCCACCAGACAATGGGTCGGCTGCGCAGCTTTCTTTTCTGTCTTACTTGTCAAAGTCGCAACGATCAAAGTCGGTGAATAGGCATTGCCCACATCGTTTTGCAGGATGACTGCAGGGCGGGTTCCGCTTTGTTCGGAACCGGTGCCGCTGCCCAGTCGAATAAAGTAGATGTCTCCGCGTTGGAATTTCAAAGTGGATTCCAATTGCGAACCTCCGTTTGGATATGTAAGAAGCCCGCTGTACCTCCTAGGCAGTGGGCTTCTGTTAAAGTATGAAAGCGGTTTTACTTATACGGTACGCATCACCTCCCCGGTGATTGGAATGAAGCACCGGCATCAGCGGTGCATGACAACGTAATCGTGACCGCGCCGGGTTTGGCAGACGGTGCAAACATCCATGCTCTTGTCTGCGCTCGGTACGAGAGCGATTTTGAAAGCCTTGGCTTCTACGAAATGCCGCAGACAGGTCGCACAGAGGGTCCGGATGGACTTGATCATTTCCGGGGTCAGTTCCATTTCCTCGTAGATTTCCTGTTCGCGCACCGTAGAATTCAACTCATCCATTTGAGCAGTCCTCCGTATCGGTAAAAAGTGAATGGCGGATAAATATGTAAAAGAACAGGAGTGACCGGAGACCGAAAACGGCATCCGGCAGCTCCTGATAAAATATGTTAAGGTCTCGCATATTCGCCCTCGGCTCCCTGCGAGTGGGGAATCGTTCGGCAGCGGACTTGTACCGCTTCATTGGCATTTCAGCCACCCCGCCTACATTCTGACCGGGCCGCGAATTACGGAAGTATCATTATCGAAGTACCGAACAACTGAACTCTTCAATTTTCAAGGTTCGTGAGTGTGGACGTTTCGCCAGCGGAGAGAGCCACTTTTGAAATTGTCTCCTCACTAGGTAGCCGACGAAAATGGTCATTTCGCACCCTCAAAATCGAAGTTCTTCAAAAATTTAGTGATTCGTGCAATTCGCTTACTAATGTTTTGGTGAGCAATTCGATAGACTTTCGATAATTCAACAACACTATATCCTTCGTAGGCGTACAACGTGATAATTTCCAAATCCTCTTTTTTCAGATGTTCAAGTGCAGTAAGTAGACGTTCGTCCTCGATTTCCCCAATCCATGCAAAGCTGCTTTTGGTTTCGTGATATGTATCCACTATGGTTGTTGCTTCCATATATTTCTGCATTAGAGGTGATGTTTCATCCTCACTGCATTCAAACGATGAATTTGAAAGTTCCTGCGTTCGCTCAATGCAGGTACGTTCGGAATTGAACTGCTGGCGGTCATAGTCGTACATCTTCTGAATGGCATCATCCGCCATTCCCGCTTCTGCATACTCAATTCGCAGCTTTTCCCAGTGTGCTTCAAACTTTTTTAACTCATAGCCCTTATTAAAAGCCATCGTAAACCTCCAAATTTTCGATAAAGCGTGAAAAGTCGAAAATTCGGAGTTGCTAGGGATACCGTGCGGCCAGTTCCAGCCACGAAAAATGGGCAAAAAGAAACATGAAGTGTCCTTTCCGCCGGATGCGGAGGTTGAGGACACTTCACTGCTGGAAAGCTTGCGGGCTTTTCTTGGCAACAAAAAAGAGATGCACTAAAGAAAAGGGTACCGACACTGTTTTCCATCCGAAAATGGAAAGCGGTATAAGTATCCTCGGCCTTTAATGCATCTCAGGCTTCGATATGTTTTTGTTCTGACGCACCGAAGCCTATAAAAAAGAAAACCGCCGTGCGATCAGCTTTTGCAGGGCATCGATTCGTGCCCTGTAAGCATATCACACGACAGTGTTATGAAAGTCATCTGGCGGTGTTATGAAAGTGTTATAGAGCCATTTTTGCCCCTTTCTGAAAAATTTTAGGTGTTATGAAAGTCACATGAAGGTGTTACGAAAGTGTTATAGGAACCATTCTCACCAATTGGCTTCAAATGCAAGGATTTCTTCGTATTCTTCCGTAGTCAGATGTTCCTTTGCTGCGGCCAGCTCATTGGTGGCAAGTTCATTCATTCCCTGCGCTTTCAGGGAACGAATCAGCCAGCAGTATGCTTTCGGATTATCTGGTGCGATGGTCAGCGACTTCATGGCATACTGATTGAGCAGGTCATAAGAGTGCAAATAGTCCAGTTGCTTCAGCAATTCACTGACAGCACCCATATAGGAGAGATGGTATTTTGTGGAAAATTGGATAAGCCAATGCTCTCCATCTGCGGAAGACAAGATCTTTCCTCGATAGAGGTCAAGGGCATTTTTGAGGATGTCCACTTTGTTGATCACAGAGGATGCTCTGGCAGCAGAAGATACCAGTTCATCAAAACGCTGATAATCGGTCATGATGTGGAGTTCTGGGTTGAGTTGGTATCCGGACGCAGAGGACAAAATCAACGGCTCATCCGAAATAAGGCTGAACTTTTGGCGCAGGCGATAAATCAGTCCCTTGACGTTCTTGGCGGGATTGTCTGAATCATCCGGCCAGAGTGTTTGAGTGATCTCCTGCGGAGAAATAGCATTTTTGCGGGAGATCAGCAGATACGAAATCAGTCGGCTGATTCTCGGAGAATTAAAATCGGCTTCTTTCAGAACGCCTTTGGACGTACTGATGCTCAGTTCGCCAAACAGACTGACATAGATGTCCTTGCTGCTTTGAATCGAAGTAGGAATATACGCCATTTGGAGCCGATTCAGCATTTTCTGTTCGTTGTACGATGCAAGCAGCACATAGGCCAGAATCCGCAGCATACTGGTCTGCTGGATGTACCGTTTGGGATTGCGGACGGCGAGCAGCGCGACCGGGCGCGGTTCCAGAGAAACGGCAATAACAGACCGTATGCCAAGCCGCTGGTACAGGTCGTACTCCGCAGGATAGGTTTCTTTTGTCGCCTCGGCATCCGGAACGACCATCGGAATACCCTTACGGACAGCCTGTACCCACCGATCCAGAAATTCAGCGGATTCATATTCTTCGGTCAAAAGCATTGTTTTGTCCGTTGCACCCGTGTTGAACCACCAGAAAGGTGTCCACAAGTTCAAATCAAGATCGACCTGAATCAACCCACACCAGTCAGCATCGTAGAATTGACAGGTAGCTTTCAGCACCTGCTGGGCAACTTCTTTCGGGGAAAGACGCCGGTAATACAATTGCGATTCTAGGTCATTCATACTGTTATCAAAATCAATTGCACGTTGAATATCTCCAAAGCTCCGTTCTTCGTACTCATGATCAGACTGACGCATAAAATCTCACCTCGTATCAAATAAAGAAGCACAGCATCAGGGCTTCACTCGCTCTGTACGGTGAATCCCGATGCTGTGCTGGTATCAATCATGCAACCGCAAGAGCTGAACAAAGCTACATCGTGGTGTGGTTGGGCGGCTCAAGCAAAAATGAATCTCATTTCGTCAAAAATCAACCAGAAAATTATTAAAGGAGTCATTCAAATGAAACGAAATCAGAATTTCGACCATAATCACTCTCAAAAAGTGTTTTCCTGCCGCTACAACATGGACACCAACCGGGTGGAAGCCCGATTTGAAGATGGCACCACCCTTTCCATTGATTGTATCGCCATAGAGGACGAGTACAGCAACACTCCGGCGCAGCGGGCAGAACTGGACTGACTACTATACAGCAAGCCCTTGGAGTATACCCAGCTTGTGCTGGATGATGAAATTGAGCATTATCTCTCACTTGGCTGCGACCATGGTGGACTAGAAGATTAACTTTTAAATCCAAATATATTTACAGCAATTAATAACCCTCTATTTACAGTCTTCGCAAATAGAAGGCTATATTCCATTACCCGTTATAATACGCCGCTATTCCTACGAAACCTAACACTCATTGGTGGTATTGTGCTATAAATGACCTTCTCATCTTCTGTATCATACCAATCAAATCAATCAACCGGTTCTCAGAATATGAAATCTGACAGCTTTCAATTTCTTGGAGTTACACGAATAGGTTTGATTTAACAGAGTAATCGCAGCTATCCGTTCCAGTAAAGTAAGATACCTTTTCTTATTCTATAATCTGCCCATCCTCAATCCGAATGACCTGCTGCGCCTTCTGCGCAATTTCCGGGTTGTGGGTAACAACGATAAGCGTTTGTCCAAACTCCGCAGCACATTCCATTAGCAGCCGCATCGTATCCTCGCCCGTCCGTGTATCCAGATTTCCGGTAGGCTCGTCTGCGAAAACGATGCGGGGTTTTGCGATGAGCGCACGGGCGATCGCCACACGCTGCTGCTGTCCACCGGAAAGCTGTGCGGGGCGGGAATGCAGCTTGCCCGCAATGCCCAAGATCCCGGTCAGCTTATGGAGCATCTGTTCATCCGGTGCTCTATGGTCCAGATAAAATGGAATCAGAATATTATCCCGCACCGTGTACTCCGGGAACAGGCGGAAATCCTGAAAAATAAAGCCGATCTTTTGCCGCCGCACCTGTGCCAGCTGCTCCGCATTCATTGCATAAATGTCCTGACCATCCAGCAGCACCTTACCGGTGGTAGGCGGCAAGAGTCCTCCCAGAATTTTCAAGAGCGTGGATTTTCCGCTGCCGCTGGAACCGATGATGGACGCAAATGTACCGTTTTCCAGGGTCAGGTCGCTATTTCTGAGGGCGTGAACCGCGCTTTCTCCTTCCCTGTAGGTTTTGGAGATCTGCACCGCTTCCAGAATTTTATCTTTCATAAGATATCCCCCTTGGATGCTTTTTTACGAATAAAGGAGAAGATCGGCAGTAATGCTGCGGACAGCCAAAACACCATCAGCAGAATGCTGACCATGATCTGACTTCCCACAGGTTTATGGAACGCATACACCCGTCCGCTTGTATGGATACGGATCAGGTCGAGAATGCTCTGGATCGGAACGATACGCGAAACTGCCGCATAGACAACGATGTTCACAAGCAGCGTTGTCCCAACGATGACCGGGAGCAGCAGCTTTGCATAGGACAGCACCAGTTTTTTCGGGGAAACGCCCAGCGTCAAGAGAAGCGACAGCCGCTGCTGCTGGACTTCATAAGCCGAAAGATTCAAAACCACCAGCAGCGCACACCCCAGAAGGACCCCGAATACCGCAAGGATTCCGACAAGGAAAGCGCTCTGTGTGCCCTCGGTGTAGCTCTGGCTGATCAGGTCGTAGTTATCTGCACGCAGGATACCATTCCTGCGCGTCGCAATGGAGGAAATAGACCGCCGCAAAGAGAAATTGCTGCCAGCGGACAGTTTCACGTTCAGGCTGCTGTATCCTTCCTTTTCCATAAAGAAACTTCCTGCGCTCTCAAACATTTTATGGTAAAGAGCCGTACTGACAAAAATTGTGCCGCTGAAAAGGAGCCGGTCTGTTGTCAGCAGTGTGTAATTGCTTGCAGACTTTACGACACCGGCAATGGGCAGCTGGGCGGTGTACGTCCGGTAGACCTCATTCCCGGCTTCATCCTGCCCGGTATAACGCTGGTATTGGAGGCTCAACTTGTCTCCGGCCGCAAAAACCGGTTCAACCAACGTACTGCCATCCGGTTGGAAGCCCTGATAATATTCATCCGCAGCGGGGTCATAATAGCAATCTCCCCACAGGGTCAAAACAGAATCCCCGGACAGCAGCGTCTCTATTTTCTCGTCCGAAACGCCGACATCTGCGGCAATGCGGCGCAGTTCGTCCTCCGGCAAGGCGCAGACAGTCGTATTCAGCGTTCCTTTTGAGGCATTTTGCATTAAACTCGGGATGTCCGTATAAAAGCCGTTGTCCTTGACTCGAATATCGACGAGCATCTTGCTGGAGTGGATCTTGTCTGATGTCACGGTATAGGTATCGGTCAGATCAATTGCAGCGGAAACCTCTTCCACCCCGGGCAATGCAGCGAGATCCTCTTTCAGAGAAAACGGCATCCCGGAGGTCCCGTTCATCTTGATGGACAAACAGGCATACGGTGCATCCAGATCATACGGCAGCATGACACGCCAGCCGACATACAAACAGCTGACGGCGATCAGCAATACCGCGCAGCCGACACCGATCTGCGGTGCAAGCGGCAGCTGTGCCAAGCGGAATTTTTTTGCAGGATTCTCTTTGGGTTTTGCGGTCTGCGGGCGAACCAGCACCGCAGGCAAAAGTGCGCCCAGCAGTACGGAGAGCAGAAACAGCACCGACAACGGCACAAGAGATGCAGCGGGGATCACCAAGAACGAAAGGTGCTTCTGCAGCCCCAGACCGATGGCAGCGACGCCGCAGCCCAGTGCAAACCCAGCAGCAACTGCTGCAATCCCGGCAAAAAGCGCCTCCCACAGGCACATGAGCCGGAGATCCCAATTCTTAGCCCCCAGCGTCAGGAAGGTGTTGATGGTATGTACACGCTTGTGCAGAACGATCAGGAAATACTGCGCCACCGCAAAAAAGCTGACCATGATCGCTGCGACCAGTAAAAAGCGCAAAGAAGATGAAACGGTATCCTCCTGCGGGTAGGCATACTCGTTTGCCACTAAAGCAGGGTCGGTCGAAGCGGTCACGGGTGCGGCTGCATTCAAGTAATAAAACGTCTGGAACTTTTGCCCGTCCAAGACAAGCGGCTCTGTCACAATGCCGCTGACGGTCAGATTGCCGTTCAGATTCCAATAAACATCATAGGCAGGCAGAATACCGCACAGGGTATAGACTTTTTCCATCACTGCGCCGGAGCCTGCCAGCGGGTCGTAATCATTGGCAGCGACCTTCAGCGTGACCGTCTGCCCTACGTCATAGGAGCAGCCCAGCGCATCCAGCAGAGTCGTCGTCATGGCAATCTCATCGGACTGCGTGGGGAAATCACCGCTGATCGGCACGATACGTCCCAGCTGCGCAAAGGTATCGTCTACCGTTCCGATCCCGCCCGCCACGCCATCGTCTGCGCCGAGAACGATTCCATTCTGGATCACTGTGCTGACATGTGCGGATGCGGGCAAGGTGTTTTGTGCCTGTGCAGCGTCCGCAGCAGTATCCGACAAACGCAGGTACTGCCACGCGCCGTATAGTTCGCAGCGGGTGTCCTGCAATACCTGTGCAGAACTGACGGAGTAGATCACCGCCGCCGTCAGGAACGAGAAAACCAGTGTCAGCAAAAGCAGCAATAGGCCGGTCTGCTTCTTGCGGCCAATCATACCATGAAACGCTAGAATAATAGACGAACTTTCTTTAATTTTCATAAGGCATCTTCACTGTATAAACGAAAATACTCTGTCTGCCCACAAACTCCTGTGAACAGACAGAGATAGTTAGTATTTCTAAGAGGAACCCTATCTGTTTACACAGATAATATTAGCTATGATATCTGATTTCAGTCGTATAGTAGTATTCGCCGCACTTAGTGCAACGGTGGATATAGTCCTGTTCATGTGCATACATTTTCATAGTGGGATCATACACTTCACGAGGGCTTCCTACAGGTGATGTGACATACTTATGATCACATGCTGGGTAAGTGCCAGCCGAATCAACCGGGTCTACGATCTCTACTTCGGAAGCGCCCTCTGAGACAACATCATCCAGCATCGCCTCGTGTTCAGGCATAATAACCGCATCTTCTTCAATCGCATCCGCTACGGTATCGGTTTCACTCATGGCAACATCCGCATCGGGAGCGGTGTTCGACGGAACGGTGTCAGGCTCCAGTGCAAAGGAAGAAAGAGAAAGACAGGTAACCATCATCGAAAACAGCACAAAAAGTGCAAACGTCTTTTTCATAGATTTCATCGTTGTTTCCTCTGTATAAAATTTTTGCATAATATGAATTTTTCTGTTGTTATATCTGCATCGGAATCATCTCCATCGCAAATTCAACTTTATCTTTTAATTGTATTAAAGCACCTGAATCGATTGCTGTCCACGATTTTGTATCAAAGCAGAGAAAACTTGTAATGAAATCGGTGTGGCCGCAAATAATATAACCCTCAACACTGGGCATTCAGCATTGAGGGTCATATACAAGTAATCTTTTGCATTGTACTCGCACCGTATTGCAAGTCAATCGTTACCCGAAGGCTTTTATCATGTCATGAAGAATTTCCATCTGCTGTGGTGAAAGATCATTCCCTTTTTGACTTGGTGAAAGAAATTCATTACGGAGTTTAATTAAAGTTTTCTTTTGCGCACCAGTCAATCCAGAAAGAGATAGTACTTCTGGCGCATCCAGTCCTAGGAGTTCATCTGTTGAAATGCTAAATAAGGATGAAATGCTTGCAAGAACATCCAACGGAATTGCATGTGCATCACTTTCATATCCACTGATCGTGGATACAGCCTTATTTAACCGTTTAGCCAAATCTGCCTGCGTCCAGCCACGACTTTCCCTCAGCTTTTTTAACTTTTCTCCTAAATAATGCTCCATTCCCGTACACTCCCATCTTGTATAAAGTGTACTATTTGAAATTTCAACATAATCGTACTATACTATATATAATGTTCGATTGTGTTGAAATTTGATTGACTTGTGAGGAGCAGGGCTGTATGTTGTGTGATAAAAAGCATTCCCATGTGCAATGGAGGGATTTCAAAATGAATGTCTTGGTTTGTGATGATGACCAGCAGATCGTTGATTCTATTATTGAAGAACTCAAAAAGAAAAGCGAGGAAACTCATGTAGCATTAAGATTTTATGGTTTTTCTCAACCAAGTCAAATAGACTTATCACTTCCGTATGATATTGCGCTTCTGGATATTGATATGGGCGAAACAAATGGAATTGAGCTTGCCAGAAAGTTACGAGCAGAAAATGAAAACATTGTGATTATCTTCATTACGAATTTCATTCAGTATGCTCCAGAGGGATTTGAGGTTCAAGCCTTTCGATACTTACTAAAAGCAGATTTCTCTGCTAAACTTGATTCCTACTTTGATTCAGCCGTCCAAGAAGTGCTTCAACGGAAACAGCTTGTTACAATTTCGATAAACTCTGAAATTATTGATGTACCTGTAAATGACATTCTGTATTTAGAATCTCATCGAAGAATCATTGTTATGCACTTGTTGGACGAAAAACGCCCAGCATACCAATTTTACGGCAACATAACGGAGCTATCCGAAAAAATCGAGCCACTCGGTTTCCTTCGTATTCAAAAAAGCTATCTTGTCAATATGCACTATGTCGAAATCTTTCAATACAATAAAGTCCAATTGCGCGGTGGTCTTTGTCTGGCTCCAAGCGAAAAGAATTATAGTGAGCTAAAACAGAAATATTTACATTGGCGAGGTAAAAGTAGATGGATGCTTTAATCAGTTTGGTTTACACAATCATAGATTCAGTCTGCGTATGTCTGTTTTTAGACGCTTTTGCTTCGCACCGTTGGAGGGATCATAGATTTCTTGTTGGTGTAATAGTTCAAACTATTTTAATGTATGCATCCATTGAATTCAGTGTTATTGTCTTAAATCGAAACCAAATCGTCAAAATTTTTTTAATTCTACTATCCTGCTTTATTGTTGCCAGAACTCTATATGAGAATATCTCAGGAAGGTTTTTATTATTTCTTATTGTTGTAGAATATCTCTTGACTTATAGTTTATCTTTTGCAGTCGGAATGCTTGCAACTTCGGTTTGTGGGATGGATGCTCAGACGTTTCAAGCCAATAAGACTTTATCTCTAATCTATGGAATCTCTTATTATTCTGCTGAATTATTTATTATTGCACTGTTTCGTAAAATAATGCTTCAGCGCACGGCAAACAGACCAAGAAGCCATGCTCAACATTCGCAGCTGATTCTGTACTTTCTATTTCCATGTGCATCATTTGTAATGCTTGTGATCCTACTTTACGTTACAAGTGGTCACAATATAGAAGAGTTTGTTTCTGCTGGCTGTTGTATTCTCATTTTTATTTCAAACATCGCAGTCCTCTTCTTATTGGAGCGAATGGAATATGCCGCATCGGAAAGAGAACAGCTGCTGACACTTAATCAGCAGATTCAGTTACAATCGAAAAACATGACCTCAGCAAGCGAACTTTATTCAGCTCAAAGGAAGAAAGTTCATGACTTTCGGGCGCACCTGAATGTTCTAAATCAACTAATGAAAAGCCAAGAGTATTCTGCTGCTGAAGAATATCTTGGAAAAATCACCGAACAGCAAACAGATCGACTATTCCTTGTCAACACACACCATCCTATCTTGGATGCACTTTTCAACACAAAAGCTGCCGAAGCAACTCAAAAGAAGATCAGTATTGATTTTGAAGTGAATGATCTATCAAATCTTCCATTTGATGCCTCTGATATAGTAGTGCTTCTATCAAACCTCTTGGATAATGCCATTGAAGCGTGTCAACGGTACGATAGAGGTGACAAAACGATTCATGTCATGGCTGTTGCGCAACAAGACTTTTTTATCTCTGTCCGAAACACATCAGAACCTGTTACAATTATAAACAGTTCCATTCCAACTACAAAACCAGAACCACAACTGCATGGTTTTGGACTTGCGAACGTCCGACTGATTCTTGAAAAATACAGCGGCGAGTATACCATGTTCTATGAAAATGGGTGGTTCCAGTTCACCGCTGATATACCGCTCACTCCGATTTCGTGACAAAAAAAGTCTATTTCGTTACATTATTGTGGAAATTGTAGCTCAACTTGTGTATTCTTTCTTTCAAGAAAGTTCTTTTAATGAGGATTGTCGCAATGAAAGATTTTGCAATGCAATTAACGCAAAAGTGCGTGTCGATGGGATTGCTTGATGAATCTTATTCTGAATGGTTTGCATATAGCATCGAAAAAAAAGTGACAGCCTTATTCACTTGGCTTGTGCAGTGTCTGATTGGCGGTTTTTGCTTTGGCTGGACCTTAACGATTTCATTTTCTGTGTTCTTCCTCTTAATTCGGAAATACACAAACGGTTATCATGCTGCTACTTATAGTAAATGCCTGTTCTGTTCCATTTTATTAGAAGTAGTTCTTCTTGCTTCAATCTCCTACGTTTTCCGTACAGGCTTGGCGTTGCTTTTCTTAACTATAGTTTCTGATGTTACAATTTTGTGTATTGCACCTGTTAACAATGAAAGCATTCACTGGTCAACAGATGAATTTAAGGCTGCAAAAATAGCTGTCCGTTGGTTATTATTGATTCTAAATATTTTCGCAATTTTGTTGGTGGGAGTTCAAATTGCTCCTTCCATACTACAAGGGTTGGTCGCAGCATTGACTGCTGATGCAATAACACTATCCATTTCACGCTGTCAAAATTGAAAGGAGGGCATACAAATGAAAATTCAAGTCAAACAGTTCGTCAAAAAGAAAATTGAAGCTCTGGTGAAGAAGGATATGCAGGAGTGGCCTCCGGGTTGTGCGGGCTGGATGTATCAGCCGAAGCGCCCCTATGTACCGGAGAAGCATCTGCAAGAAAAACGAAAATAAGTTCAATCCTGAAATGGCATGGTCGCTTTCCTGTTTCAACAGAAAAAAGCACCATGTCATTTTTCTTTGTTGGCAACTCCGATTTTGTTACAAATTTCCTCCATCTTATTACAGAAATGTGGACAATATTACTTACTGTGTGTACAGTGTAAGAAAGGATGGCACAATGCACAAATCGAAAGGAGTTACTCCAATGCAGCAATATACCCTGATTCCTCTTGGGCTGGTGTTCTGGTAGATGCAACAAATCGCGTTGGCTGCTACTATGTTGTCAATATTGCTGCAAAGACCGGAAAGACTTGGTATGTTGAAATTTCAAATAATATCCGATAACCGTTTTTGAGCAAGGAGTTTTTATGCTACCGTTTTTTAATCAAAAAGAGTTGGTGGTTTGCTCAAATCAATCTCAATACCAAAAATACACATCTCTTTTAGAAAAAGAAGGAATCGGATATCGAACAAAAGTACGCGATTTATCATCGCCGTCTTTGTTTTCGATGGGAACCCGTGAAAGAGCTGGAACCGCATTTCAAAAGGTCAATTGTCAAACGATTTACACAATATACGTTCGCAAAGCTGATTACGAGCGCGCTGTTCACGTTATCATTGTTTGATTAAACCGCCAAAACCATATACGCTTTTCCTCGCCAAACAATCAGTTGCAAGCAGGGCTTTTGTCTATACAAATGCCATTTTTGCTTCGCAAAATGCTTGTTGGGCTGTGCCCAATCCCCTTCATTCTGCACCGTTCCGATGCAGGCTGCGCGTTTTTTCAAAACGCTTCTATTTATATTCGGTATTTTTCTGAGCCTTGCCGCAACGGTTTTTGCTACCGGACAACCTAGGCGGTATAACGAAAACAGCACCGTTAAGGGAACGATTTCTCAAAGCTTTTATCAAGTTAATGCAAAAACAGATGTTGCTGTAAAGAGCATTGCTGTCACTGGAACGCTGTATGAAAAAGGAACATTTGGTACATGGCAGAAGATAAGCAGCTGTTCTAACACAAGTGCATCTTCTTCCTGCTCAGCAAGCAGTAATTATAATACAAAACCCGGAAAATCGTATCGCCTTGAATGTTCAGCAACATTCACTTATTCAAATGGGCAGAGCGAAACTATCACATCAACTGCCAGCCATTAAATGATTTTATAAAAGAGCGATTTTGTTAAAAAGAGGTGATGCTAATACAGCATCTAAAGCGTTATTAAATGAAAGACTATTTTGATTGCCTATTTACCAGAAAGGAAAAACCATGAAAAAATTAATTGCTTTGTTGCTATCTGTACTCTTGGCCTTAACCAGTATGGCTCCTGCTTATGCAGCCAAACCATATTTGGAAAATCAAAATTTCTCTATTGAAGCATCAATTGATGAGTTGGCAGATGGAATTACGTTTGCAATAATCCAAGATGCAGACGGTTCACTTACCGTACAAAAGATAGAGCAGGGTGACATATCTTTACAAGCAAATCAACGAGTAGCCGGAAAGTTTCATTGTGGACTAACCTATCACAAAAATGCTAGTACAGCACACATCCACTGGACCGCTACTAGTTCACAATTAACAGCAGTAAGGGCACGTGTTTACTGCAAACCCACATATATTATCGGCGGCGATTATGGTAAATACTTCTTCTACGGAGATATTGATGAATATCGTGATTTGGGCGGACGATATAATACAGCAAATGGTGCTACAGACGACTTTGACATTGACAGTGGTCTGAAGAAAGTCAACATTGGCTGGACTAGTGCCTCTATCACGACAGTAAGGGGCGGTACACTTGCGCTACCGTCATCGATTGATACGGTTGAATTAAACTGAGTATCTACCAATCAATATGACAAAAGAAAAAATCATTTCCATGCTGTCAATGGAATTAAATAAAGAATGGACAAATGGAATCACCTGTTTAATGGTTGAGGATTCAGATGATTATATTCCAGTGATTGTTCATCATCAAAAAGATGGACTTATTGTTGAAGTGGGAGAACAAGACAAAAGGATCTTCCGAATTGGATGGAGTGAACTAAACAAACGATCTTAGTCCATGTCAAAACATGAAAACAAATAATGATTTGATGCCTAATGTATGAATATAAAATTGTTATAAGGTGATTCCGATGCAGAATTTAAAATATTAACCAATTCCTTGAATGAGGATACGATGTTTTACAAAAAAGGAGATGACCCAACATGACCACAACTAAAAGGTTTATATCATTATTAATGGCAGTGCTTATGACATTTTCACTCTTAGCAGTTAGTGCTTCTGCGGCAACTGCAAGGAGAGGCTTTAACGTGTCTTATCGGATGGATGGTGAAAATATTGTTGAAACCATCGTTTTTTCAGGTGCAACTATGATTCGTACGGTTACTCCTGCTGGAACAATGACAATTAAAACCATTGAAAATGGTTCAACATCGACTGCAAAGGTGAATGCAGATTATTCTGTTTACAAAAAAATTTGTGAAGCTCAGTATGGTGTTGCCACAATTGGATCTGATGTTACCGGGTCACAGTATAAACATCGTTATGTAGGAACTCCGGGTCCTGTTACAATAACAAAACAGGAAGTAGTTCAATGTCGTACTGCCGCAGCTCTTGCTAGAAAGATTCTCGGAAAAAGTAGTATACCGGCACTTGTTGCATTTTCAGTAGCCGAGTATATGTTGGGCAAAGCCGTTGATACTACAACATATGAAAAAGTTGTTGTTAATAGCCTTACCTATGAGGTGCTGTTTGTTCACGATAATTCGTATTATACGCATTGCTATCATCAAACTATGTCGTATTATAACAGTGGAGCATCCACGCCTTTCCGGACGGATACTGATTATTACCAAGCCGTTGGTGGCTAACGCATACGGTTTTACAGGTATAGACAATGAAGAAAACTTTATATACATTTTTGGGCTGGAATTTTCTGCTATTTGTAGCCGGTTTAAGTGATATTGTTTTTTACAGAGATCTTACATCGGCGGAAGCTATGGCAATAAGTTGGACCCAACCAGCTCTTGTAAGCATTACTTCATTTTTGATATTGCTTTCAATATATTATGGGATGCATCGGTTCCTCTTTGGGGAAAAAATTTATTTGAAGCTGGAAGTCAATCAGGAAGACGTTGATAAAATGCGAGATTCAATTTTCGCTTTTTTGAAAAAGGGAGAAATCAGCCCTAAAAACTTGCAGCAACACTTGAAATATTTGATAATTGCTGAAGTTGTTTTGTGGCTTGCGTTTATTGTATACCTTTTTATATCAACCTCTACTGTTCTTTGATTTCATAATATTCTGTGATCTTCCCCCATCGTTGTGTATTTGTGAGCAATTCATAGAAATCGATTTTCAAAAGCAAAAATCCGCCGAGGACTCCTCCCTACAAAAAACGGGAAGAATCCTCGGCGGATTTCGTTTATCGTATTTGTTCTTTTTCGGTTGTACTCTTTTTCTCTGCAAAGAATATCTCTACATTTTTCTGAGCCTTCATCAACTCCTGCATCTCATCTCGTGCCTTACGGTAATCTGGGTATGCTTCTTTCTTCTTTTTCAAAAGTTCAGCGTATTCGATGCTCAAGTCCTTGGCTTTTGGCAGCTTTTTCAATCCAGCTTCATCAAAAGCGGCTTTTGCAGCCTTGTGCAGCGTGATTTCTTCACGGTGGGCTCCGAGAAATTTCTTACTATACCCAGCCTTGCGGTAGGCATCATAAACCGGACGTGTCCGGGCGTAATTGACGATGTGCGTCCGCAGCACGGCAATCTCGGCCATGCGGGTTTCTGCGGCTTTGATGGAATCGCCCAACTCATGATAGCGAGCGGTGGCAGCATCCACGCGCTTCTGCATTTCTTCAATGCTCCCGATTTTGTTTTCCTGTAAGAAAATTAGCGTCTTGGATATCTCTTTCAGATTATATCGTTTTGCCCAGCGAGCATACCCCATGCTCTTTCCCTCGGCCAGCTTTGCCTGAATGTCCACCAGCATCTGAAACTTTTGTTCCGGTACGATGCGCTTCTGCTTCTGCCGGGGATGGTGTTCGGCTTCCCCAGAGATAACAGCTTTCAGTTCTTCTTCACTATATCCTGCGCCCAAAGTGCGGAACCGGATGAATCGTTTCTGCCGTGTGCCTTTGACGGAGGTGTATTTCCCTCGCTTGACCTCGTATCCCTGCTGCTCCAGCTTTTGCAGAAAATCTTCGTAGTCTTTGGGTTTTTCCGCCAGAATGTTGTCGATCACGCCGCATAGACAGTCACGATTGCTTTCTTTGGGCGGGTAGAGTGTGCGCTTCTGCCGCTCCCGGTAGGGTTTCTTCTCAATGACGGAAAGCTGATGCTCTAAGCAGATCAGATCGCTCAACCGTTGCACAGCCAGCCCGGACAATAAAAAATCCCGGAATTTCCGGGTGCTGTCCAACGCAGTGGAGTTGTAGATAATGTGATTATGAATGTGTTCCCGGTCCGTGTGGGTTGCAACGATAAACGCATACTTGCCTTTGGTGAAACGCATTGCCAGCTCATAACCCACCTTGTTGGCTTCTTCGGCGGTGATCTCGCCGGGTTTGAACGACTGCCGGATCTGATAGGCAATCACGTCACTTTTTTGTCTGCGCCCAGTGACAAGTTCATACTGCCGTTTGGACAGCATAAATTCTTCATCCACCGTCAAAGGACTACATTCGTAGCTGCTAATCAGTTCGCCATGCTCAGTCTTATCGGGATTCTGTACATAGTCTGTACGGCTTTTCAGACAGGCCGCAACCGACTTGCCTTTGTTTTTGTGCAGCGCGATCAGCCGTGTTGCGGCCATCCTAAATCACCCCCATAAAAGAAAAATCCGCCCGAAGACGGCAAAAGATTGAAAATGCTCCTTACAGTTCGGCCAACCACTCACTGAACCGCCCGATGCCCTCGGTGATGGCAGTTGCGCCGAAAAAGAGGACAAAGCAGAGGAATTCGGCTACCAGCAAGATAAGGAACTGATTCCAAGTCTGACGGTAAGCAGTGTAGATGCCGCAGCCGAAGATGTAGAGCATCAGCGGAGCAACTACATAGCTGGACAGGGTTAGCAGCCACCTTGCCATCAGAGCTAGAAACGCCACAAAGAGAGAAATCGGGAAAAGAACAATTTTCTTCAGCATAGACATCATATCGGGCACTTCCTTTCTGTTCACCCTTATTATAAAGGTATCGACTACTACCTTGCAAGGATGTCAAACATTATATGTACACCCGCAGTCCTCCAACTGCGGGAATTTTTATAGCTCTGCCAGCTGGGAAAGAATTTGCTTGCCAATGTCAATCAGTTCATCCAGACGCTGCCGCAGATCTTCCATGTCGGCGGCGTAGACCTTGCCGCACTCGTTGGCACGCTTGGCGTACTGATTCAGATTGTTGCTACAATTCTGGAGCAGATAAGCCATTCGGCGTAGCTGCGGCAGGTCGAGGTTCAGGCAGTAACCATCCAGTGCCATCTTGCGGATATAGGCACTCAGACTACGGATGCCCATACTGAGCATCTTTTCATAGATACGGTTCTTTTCTGTTTTGCTCAAGCGCAGGATGATGGTTTCATCCCGCTTTTCTTTCATCGTGCATCACCATCCTTATCATAATAGCTACGGAACGGTTTGACAGGCTCCGGCTGATTGGTCTTTTCCCCCAGTGCAGCCAGCACAGACGGACGAGTTGCGGGTGCTTCGGTTTCCTTGGATTCTTCGGGAGTATCCTGCGAGGAACTGCGGTCACGGTCGATGTTTAGCAAGGCGTTCAATTCAGCAAGGCGGGCAGACTTTTCGGCCAGTTCCTCCTCCTGTGCAAAGGGCTTTGCCACTTCGACCTCTGCGGCCTGCTTCTGCTGTTCAAGGTTTTGCAGAGCATTTTCGGCATCTGCAATACGGTCAGCGAAATTGTCGATGGCATTGTCCAGACGAGTGATATTGCCGCGCGCATCATCGCCCAGCGACACCGGGTAACTCAACTCTGCCCGGAGTACGGCCTGATGCTCATTTTTGAAGCTGTCGAATCGAATGTTCAGTTCAAAGCCACGGTAGGTGCCCAGCAGCATCATATCAGCATTGGGCATCTCCTGCCGAGCCAGCAGCAGCCGTTCGCCTGCAGCCTTTTTGTCATCGTACACCATGCCCTTGATGGTCATGCCGCAGAAGTTTTCTTTGTCCTGCGGGTGTGCTGCTGCAATCTGTGAGTCCTGTTGTAAAGCAGCAATGCGGGTTTTCTGTTTCTGGATCTCCTCCGGGAAAGTTTTGAGCAGCTTATCCTCCAGACGGTATTTCTGATTCTGGAAGTCACCGCGCAGCACCTTCAATTTTGCTACCTGCACGTCCAAGTCCATCTTTTCCCGGATGCGAGGGTCGCCTGCACACAGAGCCTTGATTTCTGCGTAAGATAAAGCCTGTTCGTCAATATCATCGCAAGATCGCATAGGCGATTTGCTCGTCATGATCTGCGAGATAAACTTCTGTTTATTCTCAAGGGTCTGGTAGAGGTAGGCGTCAAATGTCGATTCCGTGACATAGTTATAGACGTAGACTTGTTTGTTTTGATTTCCTTGGCGGATGATTCTGCCGTTGCGCTGGGTCATATCAGACGGACGCCAGCCTACATCCAGATGATGCACCGCCACAAGCAGCGTCTGGACGTTGGTGCCAGCTCCCATTTTGGCAGTGCTGCCCAGTAGCACACGCACCTGTCCGCTGCGTACCTTGGAGAAAAGTTCTGCTTTCTTGTTCTCCGTATCTGCGTTGTGGATGAACTCAATCTCCTGTTCGGGCACACCGGCATTGAGCAGCTTGGAGCGGATATCATCATAGACGTTGAACGAACCGTCCCCCTTGGGAGTAGACATATCGCAGAAAATCAGCTGGGTCAGCTTCTGCTCTTTGGTGTCGTTCCAGATGCGCAGGACGTTGTTGACGCAGGCATTTAACTTGCTGTTGGGGTCATCGGGCAGAGCGGAATTCATCAACCGCTGGTCAAGACCAATTTTGCGACCATCCGACGTGATTTTCAACATATTATCCACAGAGGGGTCAACAGAACCGCTGTGGACTTCGGCTGCACGTTCGCTCAACGCCTGCACCATGTCCTGTTGGATTTCCGAAGGCTTGACCACTACGGTTTCAAATTTAGCTTGGGGCACTGGCAGGTTCAACTGATCGCTGGTCTTGATATCCGCCGCTTCTTTGAACATCGCCATCAGTTCAGGAAGGTTGAAGAACTTAGCGAATCTTGTTCTTGCCCGGTAGCCGGTGCCTTCTGGGGCAAGTTCGATGGCGGTAGTAGTTTCGCCAAAAGTCGATGCCCATGCGTCAAAATGGGTCAATCCTTTCTGTTGCAAGGTGTTGTACTGGAGATAGCGCATGAGAGTGTACATCTCGGTCATGCTGTTACTCAGGGGCGTACCCGTTGCGAAAATCACGCCACGGCCTCCGGTGATTTCATCCAGATAGCGGCACTTGCCGAACATATCGCTGGATTTTTGTGCCTCGCTCGTACTCAAACCTGCGACATTACGCATTTTCGTGTACAAGTAGAGGTTCTTAAACGCTTGGCTCTCATCCACAAACAACCTGTCTACGCCCAATTGTTCAAACGTAACCACATCATCTTTACGGTCTGCGCCTTGCAGCTTTTCCAGTTTCTGTTTCAGAGACTTGCGCAACTTTTCCAGCTGCTTTACTGTAAAATGCTCGCCAACCTGTGCTTTCGCTTCTTCGATGGCCTCCTCGATTTCATCCATCTGTTCCTGAATCAGACGCTCCTGTCGTTCTGCGGACAAGGGTATCTTTTCAAACTGGCTGTGTCCGATGATAACTGCATCATAATCACCGGTCGCAATTCTCGCACAGAATTTTTTTCGATTACCGGGTTCAAAATCTTTTTTGCTGGTGACCAGCAGCTTTGCATTGGGGTACAGGCGTAAAAATTCGCTGGCCCATTGTTCCGTCAAATGGTTTGGTACGACAAAAAGACTTTTCTGGCACAAGCCCAGACGTTTCAGTTCCATAGCGGAAGCCGCCATCTCAAAACTCTTGCCAGCACCGACTTCGTGCGCCAAAAGGGTGTTGTACCCATACAGCACATGGGCAACCGCATTGCGCTGATGCTCTCGCAAATTGATCTCCGGGTTCATGCCCACAAAATGAATGTGGGAACCATCGTATTCACGGGGGCGGGTGCTGTTAAAAAGCTCGTTGTACTTCTTCACCAATAAGGCACGCCGCTGAGGGTCTTTCCAGACCCAGCCAGCGAAAGCATCCTTGATGGCCTGCTGTTTCTGCTGGGCGAGGGTGGTTTCGTTTTGATTCAGCACACGCTTCTCTTTCCCATCCTCCTCGATGGTATCATAGACGCGGCTGTCGCGCAAGTTCAGGGTATCCTCTAAAATCTTGTATGCGTTGGCTCGGCGGGTACCGTAGGTTTCGGTGGCCATAATGTCACCGAAGCCAGTAGCAGATTTATTGCTGATCCGCCATTCGGAAGTATAAGGGGAGTAGCGAACGGTGATGGCGTTGTTGTAGCGGATACGATAGGGCGGCTGAAAAGTTTCCATCATAAACTGCTGCACGATGGAGGGCGCAAGCCAAGTGGCACCCAAACGCACATCAATTTCAGATGCCTCCAGATCTTTGGGCTGTGCCTTGGTCAGTGCGTCCACATTAACCTTGAACTCCGGGTGACTTTCCGCAGCAAGCTGTGCCATCCGCAGCTTATCACGTACATTACCCGAAAGGTATTCGTCCGCAGTCTGCCAGCCTGCTTCCGGGTCGTCAGCATCCACAGCAGGGTCTTTGAAAATCACGCCGGACAATTCGGTGATGATGCGCTCATAGTTACCGGGAGTGCCCAGCAGTTCTGCCATATAAGGCAGGTCTACTTTACCGTGTTCTCCGATGGACACCGCCAACGCTTCGCTGGGGGTATCCACGCTGGTGACGGTACTCTCCGGGCGAATGGTGCGCTTAGTGAACATATCTGCCTTGGACTTGAGATTTTTATTCTCGTCCAGATTCTCCAGTGAGCAGAGCAGATAGTAGGAACTGTCATCATCGAACATGCGGGCATTTTTCTTGTCGTTGATCAGCCCGTATTTTGCAGTAAAGGCATCGTAGGCGGCGTTCAATTTTGCTTGCGATGCCTTAATGTCCTCGTCCGGGAAGTCGTTCAACTGCTGCTGAATCAGTTCATTGACGATCTGCCGCAACTCCACCATACCAGCTACACGGCCTTTGGCGTTGTCGGACAGTTCGATCTGCGTCATGATAGAGTTTTCTCGGTAGTAGATCTCGCCATCAACAACCGTATAGCTAAAATTCTTCACAGTCGGGTCTGCGGGCAGCGTTTTGCGCTGTGCTTCCGCATCTGCGACGTCCGGGGCAGCAATCTCCACCGCAGTGTAATTGCCCTCGATGTGCTGCACCGCCTCGGCAAGCTGGTCTGCAAGGCTGGTGCCCTCGATGGGTACAACGGTCAGGTCGTGACCATATTGGGTGCTTTCCAGTTCCAAATTTCCCAGCACCATTTCCGGGTGGCCTACAAAATAGCTGTTGAGAGTAAATCCATCCTCAGTCTGCCCTAACTGCACCCATGCAGGTTCGATGTCCGCAGGGCGGTCACGCTTTTGCAGGAAGATAATATCCGAAACGACCTCGGTGCCTGCATTAGCCTTGAACGCATTATTCGGCAGGCGGATAGCACCCAGCAAGTCGGCACGCTCTGCCATGTGCTTGCGGGCAGAAGAATCCTTGCTGTCCAGCGTGTAGCGGCTGGTAACAAAGGCCACGATGCCGCCCGGACGCACTTGGTCGATGGCTTTTGCAAAGAAATAATTGTGGATAGAAAATCCCAGCTTGTTGTACGCCTTGTCGTTGACTTTATAATTGCCAAATGGCACATTGCCCACGGCAAGGTCATAGAAATCGCGGCGGTCAGTGGTTTCAAATCCGGCAACTTTTATGCTAGCTTCCGGGTAGAGCTTTTGCGCAATGCGACCTGTAATGCTGTCCAGTTCTACACCGTACAGGCGGCTGTCTGCCATGCTGTCCGGCAACAGGCCAAAAAAATTACCAACGCCCATGGAGGGTTCCAATATATTGCCGCTGCGGAAGCCCATGCGCTCCGCAGCATCATAGATGGCACGAATAACCACTGGAGAGGTGTAGTGGGCGTTCAGGGTGCTGGAACGGGCGGCGGCGTATTCGTCCTCGGAGAGCAGCCCTTTCAGTTCGGCGTATTCCTTTGCCCAACTGTCTTTACCGGGGTCAAAGGCATCTGCCAGACCGCCCCAGCCCACATACTGCGAAAGCACCTGCTGCTCCTCGGCGGTGGCACCACGGTGCTCCTGCTCCAAAGTGCGCAAGGTCTGGATGGCTTCAATATTGCGGGCGAATTTCTGCTTGGGGCCTCCGACACCCAAATTATCATCCGTGATGTGAAAATTTCCTGCGGCTTCCGGCATCGGTTCAGGGTTCAGGGCTTCGTCTGCGGCAGCAGCATCCGGAAAGGTCTGCCACTCGCCATTGACCTCCACAGAGATAGGCAACTTGTCCAGTTCCTCATCAGGTGTAGGTTCATCCCGCCGCAGACCGTCCTCGAATTGCTGCTTGTTGAGTACCTCGTTATCCCACGACTGCCCATGCGCGCTGGTGTCGATGCGCACATCGGTTTCGCCAACATAGCCGATTTTGCCTTCGATGGTTCGGGTGGGGAGGTCAACAACAACTTCGTCACCGACCTTGTAATCAACAGCCTTTTCAGGAGAAACGTCAATAATTTCATCCTGCTGCTGTTCATACAGTTCCCGGATATTGGGCAACCGTTCAACCCGGAAGATGGGCTGTCCGCTGTTGGTCAAGTCCATGTCCTGCAAGCTGACGGATTTGAACATGAAGTTGACGTGATCCACACGGAAATCCCGGCCATCTAGCTTGATGATGATGCCGATCGGCAGATAATCTTCCTCTCGCAGATATTTTGTCTGATGGTGGGTACCATCTCCGCCCTGTCCGGCTAGATAGATGCTGTTGCCCTCGGCCCACAGCTTCTGCGATTTTGCTACCCACTCTCTGCGCAAAAAGCCGGTCACTTTGACTTTTCCCAGCGCATTTTCCTGTGACAGCAAATTAGAACGAAAAACTTCCTTTACAGTGATTGCATCTTTGTCATAGAACAGAAAATATCCGCCCAGTTCAAAGCCAATCAGGGTATTGGGGTACTGCTCTTTCAGAGCATTGTATTCGGCAGCGGCATCACCATCCAGCATTGGGAGCTGTCGTTCCGCTTCCTGCACGGCGGCACGATGCTCTTTTTCCTTATCGGTCAGGTAGCGGTCAGACTGAATCATCAGGTCGATGTATTTCTCGACCTGTGTCCAGCTTAACGTAACCTTTTGATGATCCGGGTAGTGGTCAAATTCAAGTCCTTTTCCATCATGATTTACAAAACCGCTGCTGCCATCCAGAAAATCCTGCGAATGTCCGCCGATGCCGTACTCTTTCGCCAATGCTTTAGCGCGGAGTTTGCGGTCGGGCTGTGTCTGGTACAGTTCGATGATCCGCTGCTTGCCATCCTGAAAACCGGAACCATGCTTGCGCAGTTCATTCTCAATTTCAGCCTGCGACAAAACAAAAGCGGAGGGCGATTTTTCGCTCTCCGCTCGGTCGATATGTTCAATTTGCTGGGCTTCGGTGGGGATGACGGCATCCAGAAAACTTAGCTGTAGATCAGTTCCGTCCGAATCACTTCCTCGATCTGCTCCTGTAGGCTGTTCATGTGCTGTACCCACGCCATCTGATTCTTCTCCTTGTCCGGGGCCGGGTTCTTCGCCAGCAGATCGGCCATCAGTTGCTTCTTCATCGCTGCTGCGGTCTGCTCCAGTTCGGTCAGGGTCGGGTACAAGCTCCCGTTCAGGAGCATCGTGTGGTACAGAACCGGGTGCTGCTGTTTCAGAAAGTTCAGGCGCATCCTGCCGTACTTGCCCAGCGGGTTCTTCGGCTGATGCAGAGTCAGGTTCGGGAGAAGATAATCCCCGGTCTGCGTGTAGTTCAGATTGCTGCTCATATTCATGCTGGCTCCTTTCATTGTTTCGGCGGCGGATGGTCGTTTTGACTGCCCGCTCGACGGTGCGCAGGACTTCGCGGCTGATGTCGCTGACTGCGGCACCGAGTGTGTAGACAGTGTCCGGGGTAGAAAAATCGTAGATGGCCTGAAAACTGTCTTTGTCAAAATAGCCATCCGGCTCAAATCCACAGCGTTCCAGCAGCGTGTAGGTGACGCTAATGGCGGCGGCAGACTTGAACTGCATCTCCACCCCGGCTTCATCATAATCCATCAGCAGCGAACCGTCAACGATGGCGCTGATGTCCTCGCTGTTGTTGTCCCAGTAATCCGCCACCAGTTTCCCGGCAACATCCGCAAGCTGCTGGCTGACACGCTCTCCGCTGATGCCGTAGGTGGCGGCGAGCATTTCTGAAACCGGCTGTTTCAGTTCATCGTTGTACTGCCACAGGTCGGGGTCACGGGAATTACGGCGTACCCCGGTGTCCGACACATCGAAAACGTAGTGCAGGCGCGGGAATCCGCTGGATTCGTCCAGCAGAGCGATGCCCTTAGAGCCACGTCTGACATAGCGGTTCATCCGGTTGTTCCAAACATCATAGTCAGCGCAGGCGGTGGCATCCGGGCGCTGGGCGTAGATCATCAGCTGGTCTGCAAAGGGGTACTTGTACAGACGCGATGCAGTCGTCAGATAGTCCGCCCAGCTTTCCCAATACCGGGTAAGACCGTTCGCCGTGCGCTGGGCAAGGGCAAGATATTCTTCGGTTTTGCTTGGCATTTTACACTCCTTTTATATTTGTAATTGTGAGGTTTGGGCTGATGTGCTAAAATATAAAAAGCAGGAGGTATATATAATGAATGAACTATTGTATTATCCGGGATTTGAAATAAAAAATAAGAAATGGCTCAAATTTGCACTTCTCTATCTGGACCACATCCATCCCATCATTCCTTATATGTGTAAATCGTATGATACGTATTTTAGTAAAACATTTTTGAAAATTAGCCAAAAAACAGATTTGATTCAAATTGAACGACCAGAATATAGCGATACTCAACAAGCTGGCCATAAGGCGATTTGTGAGCTGGAAAGTGAACTAAACTATTTAAGCAGAAGTCGCCACTATAAACAAATTGGAACAGATCCGCTGCAACGGTGGCGGATGACTGAAAAGCAAAGCCGATACTTTACGCTTTATGATGGAAAGTACGATAAAACTTTTTTTGACTACTGTATTGACGAGAGATTGGGCGAAGAAACAAAAGAAGGACTACTATTGTCTAGTGATGTTGCCGAATTTTATATGAGTTGTTTGGCCGAAGCAGTTTCTATGCGTACAGGATTAGAGATGATTTCAAACACAGGAGTACACGAGAAAAGTTTAATGCGTAGCGAATACTGGAATACAGATGATATAAAAAAAGAATTAAAAGTGGCACAAGATGAGTTGAGTATTCTAGTTCCAATAGACCTTGACAAAATACCCTTAGAGCAAATTATTGAGTTGCGAGGACGGTCGGATTTTGTAAATGAACGAAAAGCATACATTAAAGCCACAAAAGAGCTTATTGAACTAAGAGAGCATGGTCAAATAGACTATTCGATGGAAGAAATGCTTCAGACAAACCGTACAATAGTTCGACTTTTGCATCAGTCCCTAAATATTGCAAATGATGTAATTCAGATTCCACTTAAAATTATTCATGGTGTTGGTATTGCACCATTGATTGAAGGAGCATTATCAGTTGCAGAACTCCCCAAACATATAAAAGAAACAGCACATACATTGGAAACTGTAGGAACGAATCATTATGCGAATAGGTATTTAATTTCGCTGCGAAATTTATCTAACTATTATAGCCCTGCGCCGCAATAGTTTTATCTGGATAGAGCGCATATACTAACCAACAATGGCAAAAGCTAGTCGAGCGGAAATTCCAGCTCGGAAAATTCTGCATCGGTCAGCAGTTTCAGCTTCTCGATGACCTGTTCGGACAGTTCCCGCAGAGCAGTCTCATCGGGCATCAGGTAGCACTGCATCAGCCGCAGTTCGTGGATAAGCCCCAGTCGGGTGCCGGTGTTGTAAAGCATCATCAGGGTCAATTCCTCGTGGTCAAAGTTCATGTCTATCCCTCGCTTTCCGGCAGACGGTAGGATTGCACTCCGGGGCATCGCACTTTTCCTTGAGATTCATCAGCACCGAAGGGCGTTCCGGCTGCTTGTCCAGAAACCCCTGTAAATCTTTGAAGCCGATGCTGTCCACATAATGCACAGACACCTCGCCATTGCGTTTAAGCGCGATCACATCGCTGACCGACAGGCTGTGTCCCTCAAAATCCTGCGGACGGGAGAGGTTGAACACTTGAAACAGTTCATCCAAAACCTCGTTGTCCGGCACATCCTGCCACATGGCGGGCAGATCAGCATAGTAGGTGACCTCGTAATGCGCCGGGTCGGGCGTTTTGCCCCAACGATTCAACTCCCGCATAGAAGCAAATCTTTCATCAAGGATTTTTTCGTCATGCCGCAGCTGCATCACCATATAAACATCGCACCCTGCGTTCAGAAACTTCTGCGGGATGTCCGTCATGGGTTCACCGTCAAAATTCTGGTTCCATTTTTGCTGCATCGTCCACCTCACAGTTCCGGTGCAGAACGTGCAGAGGATTTTGGCGCAGACGTATCACTTGCCAGCTCTGCCAGATTTTCCAGTGTGGAAGGGCGATGGTCTGCACTCAGTTCCTCGGCTTCCGCAACTTTATCCATGACGGCATCGTAGTCCTGCAACAGCCGCCGCCCCTTTTCCATGTGGTGTGCTTCCAGAATCTGCTCACGGGCTTCCTGAATGGTCAGTTCCGGGGCATCCAACTGCCCGCCCTCCATCACGGAAAAATCGCTGTGGTAAATGGTGTAGTCCCATCCATCCTCACAGGACTGGATGGCAAGATAACCTTTGCCACCCAGTTCCCATGCGGCCTGCTCGTCCTGTGTCTGAATTTCGGGGTAGAAGTCGGCATGGTTCCGCTCCATGACCTCGGCAAACTGGCAGATGTGGAACACATTGCCCAGACCGCCCATGTCAAAGTGATAATCATCCAGATGTTCCACCCGTGCCGTAAAACTGCGCCCATCCGGGTAATCCACCTGAATCACGCCGCCATCTGGAATGCGATAGAGGTCATCATAGTGGCTGTTGATGAGACGAATATCCTTCGGCAGCGTTTCCGGCTCCCAGATGCGCCGTCTGCCGATGCCCGCCTGCGGGATGTTTTCGAGGATCTTTACGCTTTCCTGTTGGATGACCTTGCGGTCATCGTCCGAAAGTTCAAACAGATACCAGTTCCGGGCGGCAGGGATGGTGTTTTGTCCATCTGGCGGCAGGTTCCTTTCCGAGATCTGCCCGCTTTCCAGCGGCTCGCCAGTTACCTTGTTATAAGTGGCAAAGCCGACCCCTGCACCGTTTTCCCGGAGGTGGAGATAGCGTTCATCGTTAATAAGGTAAACCGCTTCTTTTTTCTGCTCCATCAGCAACCACCCTCAAATTCCAGAGAAAACTTGCTGCGGCCATCCGCTTCGGTGCCCAGCAGCACGGTTGCATTGTAGGTCTTGCCCTTGGCGCTCTTGCAGTCCTTCAGCCGGACACGGCCATCCCGCAGCAGCTTGTCCGCCATTCGGCCATCCAAACGCTTGCCCAGACGCTTAAAGAACGCATTGTCCTTCCACAGCACGAAACGGCAAGGGTTGGATTCACAGAACCAGCCTTTTTCACGCTCTACAACATTTGCACCGCAATTCGGGCAGACACCAATAATTTTGTTTTTCATAAGCGCATTCGCTCCTTTTTTCATTTCCGTGTTCTTTACAAGTTCGGTAATCATCGTATTTATCTCGGTCATAAATTCGCTCGGCTCCATTTCGCCACGTTCGATTTGCAGCAGCTTTGTTTCCCAATCGGCGGTCATTTCCGGGGATTGGATTTCTTCGGGCATCACAGTGATAAGGGCTTTTCCCTTATCCGTGGGCAGCAGCACCTTGGTTTTCTTGTTGCCCTTGCGCTCCAGAAAACCCTTCTGCACCAGTTTTTCAATGGTGGCAGCTCTGGTTGCCGGGGTGCCGATGCCCTGACGTTCCACACCCTCCGGCATACTGTCTGCACTGGCGGTTTCCATCGCATGAAGCAGAAGGTCCTCGGTGAAATGCTTCGGCGGTGACGTCTGCCCCTCTTTCAGTTCGGCACCAGCAACGCTGCACCGGTTCTGCTCCTGCACATCGGGCAGAACAGCCGGTTCTTTCTGCTTGCCCAGTAGTTCGCCCAGCATTTTCCGCTCTACTACTTTCCATCCCTCGGACAGCACCACTTTGCCTTTTGCGGAGAACTCCTCCCCGGTGCAGATGGTGGTGAGCGTAGTTTCTGCATAGCGGTGCGGTTCGCCCACGGCACAGAGCAGCCGTGCGGCAATCAGCCGCAGGATATTCCGCTCCCCGGCAGGGAGGGCGGCAAGATCTGCGTTTGCCATGCTTTTCGTAGGCAGCAGCGCATGGTGGTCGGTAACCTTGCTGCCGTTGATGACCTGCTGCACATGGATGGGAATCGGCTCCTCTACGGCAAACGCCCTGCCCGTGTCCGTCACCAGCCCCGGAAGGGATGCCGCCATATCCTCCGTCAAAAAGCGGCTGTCCGTGCGGGGGTAGGTGATGAGCCGTTTTTCGTAAAGGCTTTGGGCATAATCCAAGGTCTGCTGTGCTGTAAATTCCAGCAGACGGTTGGCATCCCGCTGCAATGCGGTAAGGTCATAGAGTTGCGGTGGGCTTTCGGACTTTTCCTTGCGTTCCATCTTTTGCACCGTGGCACGCCCCTCCTTTCGGCATTTGGAAAGCAGCAGTTCAGCATCCGCTTTCTGTGCAAATCGTTTGCTGGATACAGTGCCGCCGTCTGCAAGGGTCAGGGCAACCGTGTAGAATTTCTCTGGCGTGAAGGCGGCAATGGCAGCTTCCCGCACCACCGTCATGGCAAGCACCGGGGTCATAACACGCCCCACCGCCAAAGGCTGGTTGTACAGGCACGAAAAAAGCCGGGACGCATTGATACCGACCATCCAGTCGGCACGTTCTCGGCAGAGTGCTGCATTGTACAGCGCATCGTATTCAGTTGACGGTTTGAGATGGGCGAAGCCCTCCCGGATGGCAGATTCCTCCATGCTGGACAGCCACAGACGGGAAAAGGGCTTTTTGCACCCAGCCTGCTGGTACACCAAGCGGAAGATCAGTTCTCCCTCGCGCCCTGCGTCGCAGCTGTTCACAATGCTCTCCACATCCGGGCGGTGCATCAGCTTTTGCAGAATGCCAAACTGCTTTTTGGTGGACGCAGACACCAGATACTGCCACTTTTGCGGCAGGATGGGCAAGTCTGCAATGCTCCACTTGGTGTACTTGGCATCGTAGACATTGGGTGGAGCCAGCTCTACCAAATGCCCAACACACCAGCTTACCAGATAGCCGTTGCCCTCCAGATAACCGTCCTGACGGCTAGTCGCACCGAGGACTTTGGCATAGGACATGGCGACGGACGGTTTCTCCGCCACGATCAATTTTGCGATAAGAATCCCTCCAATCTGTTTCGGATTGCAATATGTAAGGCGGCAAACGCCGCCAATAGAATTATTCTTCTGCGTTATCCTCCTCGCCGGTCTCCTCCGGCTCATCCTCCACAGGGATTTCAAAGTCACCCTTGTCCTCAGTGTAGTTTGCATCGGGGTCAAGGGCTTCTTTTTCTGCCTGCTTTTTCTGCTTCTGCTTCATAAAGGTGTAAATGCCACCGCCAGCAACCAAACCGACCAGTGCCAGTACGCCTAAGAACGTAGCAGCATACTTCGTAACTTTGTTGCCACCAGTCTGTTCAGAACCGGATGCCGCCGCTTCTTCCGCAGCCTTTTTCGCATCCTCCTCGGCCTGTTTGCGCTCCTGTTCTGCCTGCGCCGCCGCTTCTTTTTCAGCGGTGTAGGCATCGGCATCTTCATCTTCCATCAGGGAAAGAAGGTCGGCTTCGTCCACAAGATTCATGAAATGAACGGTGTTTTCCCCCTTGTCGTTGCGGTCGATGACCAGATAGAATGTGTTGCCAGACTTCGACACCAGCGTGATGAACTGCTGGCCAGAGCCATCCGAATAACTGGTGTGGTAATCGTCCACCAGCGTCAGATTGCCCTCCGGGGTCAGAGCACCGGTTTCCTCATCGGTCACGGTGACCACATCTTCTTCATCGGTGGTAGAAGTCAGGACGGGCTGTTCCACTTCCTCCACAGGCTCACCGCCATAGGCAAAAGCGGGAGCCGCCATGCCAGCGCACAGTGCCACCGACAGCACCAGCGCACAAACCTTATTCATCATCTTCATTGGAATCGTCCTCCTTATTAAAGGTAGCACCGACCGCGGACAGCGCAGCCGGGGTCGGGGTGGAAGTTGCAGACTGGCGCAGCAGGGCGGCAAGCTGTTCCGGCGTGACCTTGGCGGTGCGCACCATCTCGTTGACCTCGGCAGCTTCTGCTTCCTGAATCCGCCGCTCAAGGCTTTCAATGCGAGTGTTGATCTTAATGCGACGCTCCCTTTCCTTTTCCAGAGAAGCGCGCAGTTTATCGAGTTTTTCGCTCATGTTTTCCTCCAATCATTTTGAGAGCCGCCCAAAACCGGACAGATATTTCTGCCAGTAGGACGAGTGAATGTTTGCGTACTTGATGGGGTCGCCGGCGGACACCATCATCCCGTTTCCAAGGTAGATTCCGACATGACTTTTTCCCGGAGTATCGTAGGTTCCCTCGAAGAAAACAAGGTCACCGGGCTTTGTTTCTGCCTCGCTGATGTGCTGGCTCTTGTTCCATAGGCCGTTGGCGGTGGTGCGTCCCACATCGTAGCCGTTCTGGTTGTAGACCCAACAAACGTAGCCTGAACAGTCAAAGCCAGTTTCCGGGGTAGAGCCGCCCCACACATAGGGCGTACCCACATACTTTTGGGCTTCCTTGTAGATGGCGGCAAATTCCTCATCCGTCAGGGCTTCCGCTGGAACCTGATAATCAATGCCCGGCGCGCCGGAGCCATCGGAGCCACCGGGCGGCAGTCCGCCATTAAAGAGGTAAGGTCTGCCACCCAAGGTACCTTGAAAAATTTCGTACCGTTTCCACTGGTCGTTGTCCAGTTCCTCCCGGATAACGACCTCCAGCCCTTTATTCACCAGCTTTGTGTGAAAAATTCGATACTCATAGGGGACTTGCACGGTGTAGGGGATGCCAGTAAAAATGTCGATCATCACTACCGTGCGGTACCGGGTCTGGACTTCCACCCATGTGGTCAGCTTGTATTGCTTGGCAAACGTCTCCTTGAGTTTTGCCTGCACCTCGCTGCGGGTGTAGTCGTCATAGAGCGTGGTCAGGAACGAAGTCAACTGCCACGGGTCGTGCTCAATAGCATCCAGATGGTATCGGTATTCGTCATAGCCGGGGTGGTCGGTGGGGGTACGCTTGATCTTTTTATCCAGTTCCTTTTCCAGCTTCTTGTAGTCGGTTTCGGCTCCCCGGATGTCCCGGTCCTCTGCGGTGTAAATGGTCTGCCCAGATACCTGCGTGGTGCCGGAGAACAGAATGGAACAGGACGAAAACGCTGACATGACCAGCAGCAGGAGCAAAAGAAAAACGCCCACGATCAAAAGAACGTGTGCGTTGCTCTTTGCAAAATTGGCAATGCCGTTGACTGCGGTGCTGACCACCGATCTTCCTTTGTCGATGACCTGCTCCATGCCGGACTTTGCAGCATTGGTGCCATTGGATGCCGCTTTGCCGCCTGCGGTCTGCGCCGCTGTGCCCGAATGGGCGGCGGCATAGTAACTTTGCCGGATGTCCTGTTTCTGCCGCCATCGGGAGAGCCAGTTGGAGCCACCCTCGCCGGTGCAGGATGCGCCTGCATTTTGTGCTGCAGTCGGCTTCTGTGGGGAAGATTGTGCGGTTTTGGCACCCTTCTTGCCCTGCATCTTGGCTTTCTTTTTCAGCTTCCGGGCATAGATGCTCTTGGAAATATCCCGGACATTTCCTGCTGCCTTTTCGCCCTCGCTTAAAGCCTGCGTGCCCACATTATCGTCCTCGTACTGGTCAACCTCCCGATGCACCGCAGACCGGGCGGCAGCAGCGGCATACATAGCACGTTTCTGCTGCTTTGTCATGCGGGATGCTTCATCCGGGGTGATCTCGGCTTTGCCAAAACGCAGGTGCTGCGCCTTTTCCGCTGCTTTGTCTGCATCCTGTTTCAGTTTCCGCTTTTTGGGCACCGACTGCTCCACTTTAGACTTTTTCGGAGGGGAGCGTGTAGCCGTGCACTCCTTTTCCTCCTCGAATTTCAGCTTCGGCTGTTTCTCACTCATGCTTTTGCGCCTCCGCAACTTCGGAAAGGCGTGTCGTAAGGATGCGGTAGAGTTCAAGGTCTTTCGGGAAGTGGTCAACAAAGGGCAGGATCACGTTACCGAAAAACAGCAGCCCTTCACCTTCGCCGGAGTGGGTCACATAGGAAAGCTGATGGGGCGAGATGTTGAGCTGCTTTGCGAGAATCTGTCGGTCTCCGTTGGCCTGATTGAGCATATACACAAAGTCCGAGTTCTCAAAAATATTCGATACTTCGGGACTTGCCAGCAGATCTTTGACGTTCTGCGTTAGGGCTGTCGGGATGCCGCCCCACTTACGGAAACGCTTCCAAATCTCCACAGAATAAGCGGCAGTCTGCTCTTCCTTCAAGAGCAAATGGAACTCGTCTGCATAGTACCGGGTGGATTTTCCGGCACTGCGGTTGGCGGTCACGCGCCCCCACACGGCATCCTGTACGATAAGCATACCGAGTTTCTTCAACTGCTTGCCAAGCTGCTTGATGTCAAAACAGACAATGCGGTTATTGATATCCACGTTGGTGTGGTGGTTAAAAATGTTCAAACTGCCCTTGACGTAGATTTCCAGCGCAGCCGCCACATGGCGTGCTTCCGGTTCGTCTTGCGTCAGCAGGGCGTTGTACAGATCTTCCAACAGCGGCATATTTTCTGGGGTGGGATTCTCGAAATACTTGCGATAGATTACATGGACGCAGCGGTCAATGACCGTCTTTTCCACCGGCTGCAACCCTTCTTTGCCGCCCACCACCAGTTCGCACAGGGACAGTACAAAGTCGGCTTTCAAAGCCAGCGGGTTATCCTCTTCCGAATAGTTGCTGTTGATGTCCATAGGGTTGATATACTGGGTGCTGGCAGGGCTGATGTGGATGACCTGCCCATGCAGACGCTCCACCAGCGGAGCGTACTCTGCTTCCGGGTCGCAGATGATGATATCATCGTCCGTCACGAGGAACGCATTGCAGATCTCACGCTTTGCGCTGAAGGATTTACCGGAACCGGGAGTGCCCAAAATCAGACCGTTGGGGTTCTTCAGCTTTTTGCGGTCAATCATAATCAGGTTGTTGGACAGGGCGTTCAAGCCATAATACAGGCTTTCCTTGCCGTTATCGAACAGTTCCTGCGTGGTAAACGGCACAAAAATTGCCGTACTGCTGGTGGTCAGGCCGCGCTGGATCTCGATCTGGCAGTCTGCCAGCGGCAGGCTGCTCATCAGCCCCTGCTCCTGCTGAAAATCAAGGCGGCATAATTCGCAGTTGTGCTTCTGCGCAATGCTGACCGCCTGAAACACGTTGGTTTCCAGTTCCTGCTCAGTCTTGCCGGTGTTCAGGACAAGGAACGTCACCAAAAACATTCTCTCGTTCTGACTCTGCAATTCTTTCAGCAGGGCTTTTGCGTCCCGCCCATAAGTCGCCAAATCAGACGGCAGCACGTCCATGTCGTATCCGGCGCGAACAGCTTTTTTCTGCTCTTCGATCTTGCTGCGGTCGAGTTCGGTGATGGTGTGCTTGATGGTTTTGATGGCCTTGTTCTGGTCAACAGACTGGATGTGCATGGTAACGATCTGGCTGGAATCCATGTCCAGAAAATCCTTCAGCAACTGGTCACTCAGGTCAGAAGCCGTGATATTCAGGAAGCTGACCGCCCCGAAGATGCCGCCCATCTGAAAGGTACGGCTGTTCTTAAACGCCAGCGCAGTGGGGGCGATAGCATCCTTTACAGACAGACCACTGGGCACAAGGTCTTTCCAGTTGAAGTGGAACTTGTTGGCTCCATCCATGTTCAGCATCCCGTGCATCAGCCGCAGACGCTCCGCACCGTCCAGCGGCTTTGCCAGAACGCCCAGCCGGTGGAAGTTGTTCATCAGGTCGTTCTGGATGTGCTCCAGCCGAGGTTTGACCTGCGCCATGCTACCTCCCTCGATGCCGTAGGTCAGGAATTTGGTCTTGGTCAGACCATTGTTGCCCTTGGAAAGCTGCTGCCGCAACATCTGGCTGTACTCGGCGCGCACATCATCAAAGCCATCCTGCTGGTAAGGGATGCGGATGGACTTTTCGAAGTCTGCTGAATCGGTGGCGGTATTCACAAAGGACAGCTCAAAGTGGATAGAGCTATCGAAAAAGTTGAGAAAACTGCACCATTCCTCAAAGATGGCGGTCTTGTCCTCCTGCTGCGCCAACTGATAGTTGATATCCTGATACTGGATGGTGCGGGTGTAGTAGCCGGGACGGACACGGCAGGTACCGTCCTCAAACATCCGCTGGAACGGGATGCTTTCCTGTGCCGTGTGGGGCACTGTGGGCTTGGGCGGCTTCTTGCCGTCCTTATTCTTTTTCAGAAACGGAATCATGGGCGTCATCTCCCTTCATGAGCAGTGCATAGTAATTGCGGGTCTGGTACGAACGCACCTTCGGACGAACAAAACGCGCCTGAAGGTAGTACCGCAGGATCTTTTCGGCGGGCTGACCGTTCTTCTGGTACATGGCCAGAAAAAACATGGGCAGCATCACCGCCATCATACCGAGGGTAGCACCGGAATTGCCTGCGGTATCCCGCAGAACAAAGAACAGCGGCACGCCCACGACTGCCGCTGCACCAAAACAAATAAGCTGCCGAGCGGTCAGATTGAAAGCCACTTTGGACTTCACCTTGCTGAAATCGCGCGGCACGGAAATATAAGCTGCCAATCAAACACCTCCTTTAATGCGCTCCGAGGACAGATTTCGTCACGGAGCTGGTCTTGAACAGGCTGAAACAGAGCAGAACGGTGTAGCCCACAATGCTCCAAATGGAGTTGATAGCATCCCCGGAAATCGCCACGCTCTGGATCAGCACGGCATAAATTGCTACGCAGATGAGGATGAGAAAGCCTTGAAAGCCCAATGCGAACAGGCATTTCAGGTAGTTCTGCCCCATGTGCGAATGCTCGTGGTTGCCGAAGGTTGCCATGGGGATGGGTGCAAGGCTCACCATGCAGTAGATTTCAATCATGCGCCCATACACGATGACAAAAATGATGATGCTCAAGATCCGCATGGTGATGCCGATGAAGAAACTTTGCAGGAAAAGCCCGAACAGGGGGCCTACGTCCATCTGCATCATGCTGGATTGCAGCATAGAAAGCCCAACGTCGTTGACCCTTGTGTTGCCGCTGATGATGCCACTGGAATTAGCCACCACCTGCTGCGTCACATCGAACACCGCCATGATGATGTCAAACGTATTCGAGATCATCCAGACCGAAATGGCAGTTTTGAAGATCCATTTCATCAGCAGCGCAGGTTCAAATTGGGCCATGTTGTTGTGCTGGGTGATCATCTCGATCAGTTCGTAGCAGGCAATGAAGGTCAAAATCACGCCTGCAATGGGCAGCACCACATTGCGGGACAACGCTTCGATCATGGCGAAAACGCGCGGCTCAAAACTGGATGGTTTAGTGCCGACCTGCTGTGCGATGTTGCCCACTTGGGTGTTCACATCATCGAACAGGCCGGAAAGATTGGACATGATTGCCGCTGTCAGCAGCGACTTGATCCAATCAGAGATCGCTTTGAGAACTGTTTCCACTCAGCGCCACCACCTATCAAGAAAAATGGTTGATAAGGGTCTTGAGCAGGTTGAGCAGAAAAATAAGGTGAGTCAAAATCTGCATAATAGCACCGTCCTTTCAGAATAAAGGTGAATATTCGATTTGCAATGCGTTTCCTCTTGTGATAAGAATCCGTTTGCCACGGAGGGGCTGGAAGCACTTGCAAGTAAATATGTACAGGGCGGCAATCGCCGCCCGAAAAAGATCAGCCGAACAGACCGCTCAGCAGGGGGATCAAGGTGATACCAATCAGGGCAACACCGCCGCCAGCCATCAGCTGCTTCATGCCCTGACTCTTGGCAGAAGGGTTATCACCGCCATAACCTTCCATGAGGTTCACGGCACCCCACACACCCAGACCGGCACCCAGAGCAACCACCAGAGTCTTCAGAACGTCCACTGCACTGTTAAAGAATTCCATAGTAAAATCTCCTTTGGTTTGAAAAAAGCGACCCTGCACACATCTGAAATCCATTTGTTAAAGCACCGTAAGCTGCGGCGAGAGTTAATTTACTGGTGTACTTATGGGTCAAACTGTGTTTATTGCGAGAGCGAATTAGCCGAACAGACCGGACAGCAGGGGCACCAGAGTGATACCGATCAGGGCAACGCCGCCGCCGGCCATCAGCTGCTTCATACCCTGACTTTTTGCGGAGGGGTTATCGCCGCCGTAACCCTCCATCAGGTTGACGGCACCCCACACGCCCAGACCGGCACCCAATGCTACAACCAGAGTCTTCAGAACGTCCACTGCGCTGTTAAAGAATTCCATAGAAAAATCTCCTTTATTTTGAAAAAGTGACCCTGCACACACCTGAAATCCGTTTGCAAAAAGCCGAAAACCACGGCGAAGGCTGATTTTCCGGTGTACCTGTTGGGTCAATGGGTAAAAAATAACCGCTCGTCTTATCAGGCGAGCGGGAGTGAATCGGCATCTACCATGATGAAGGTATCATCCGGGTGGATTTTTTCTTTTCGGTTCAAGAACTTCTCGATATCGAGGGCGTTCTTAGGGTCATAATCGGAGGTGTACTTGTAGTTCGGGTGCTGGGTCAGGTCGTATTTGTCCGAAAGGAAAGGTCTGACGCCACGCAGCTGCAGGATGCACTTGTCGCCATCCAGCACAGCTATTTCATCGCGGCTCAATAATTCATGACCAAGTTTCTGGTAATTTGTGCCGTAAGATGGTGAGTTTCCTCTGGTGTCGGAATTGTTGTAGCTGTCGATTGTTTCTTTCCCTAGTGCTTCAGACAACTCTTTCAGGGTGGTAGGCTCGCTGCCGCCGAGAAAAATCTGGCTGTCCATGTTGCCCACGATGGTATCCGCATTATCCTTGTAGATGGCTTTCAACTGGCTGCGGGTCTGCAAGACCAGACACGCCGAGATCTCACGGCTGCGGATGGTAGCCACCAGCTTTTCCAGCTGCGGAATCTGACCGATGTTAGCACACTCATCGATCAGGCACCGCACATGGACTGGCAGTTTGCCGCCGTATTGGTCATCTGCCTTATCGCAGAGCAGATTGAAAAGCTGGGTGTAGATCATGGAAATCAGAAAGTTAAAGGTGCTGTCCGTATCGCTCATGATAAGGAACAGCGCCGTTTTCCGGTCACCCAGCTTGTCCAGTTCCAGCTCATCGTACATGGTGGCATCCCGGACTTCCTGAATATCGAAGGGTGCGAGCCGGGCACCGCAGGAAATAAGAATCGACTTGGCCGTTTTGCCGGCAGCTAGCTTGTAAAGTTTGTACTGCCGCACAGCAAAGGATTTTGGCTTCTTCTTGCCCAGATCCTCAAACAGTAGGTCAACTGGATTCTGATAGGTTTCATCATCTTCCGAAACCTGCATGGTATTCAACATTTCCAACAGTGTTGCGAAGTTTTGCTCCTCAACCGGGGCTTCGTAGTGGAGGTACGCGATCAGTGAAACCAGCAAAAGCCGTTCAGCCCTGTCCCAGAAAGGGTCGCCACCTTGACCCTCACCTTTGGTGTTGGTCATCAGTGCGGTGACGAGCTTCAGAATGTCCTTTTCACTGTGGATGTACGCCATGGGGTTATAGCGCATACTCTTGGAAAAGTTGATGGTGTTGAAAATCTTTAGCTTGTAGCCCTTTTGTAACAGGGCATTGCCGCACTCGACTACGATACTGCCTTTCGGGAGTGTTCTGTCAAGATAGATGAAGGGAATATCTCGGCAATTTTGTATTAAAAATTTGCTGACTTCACATCGTCCTTCATCAATCGCTTCATTTTGTCCTCCAGCGTGTCCTTTGCGGTCTGGCTGAAATGAACGCCCACCACATAGGTGGTGTTTCCCAGCTTCATGTTGAATGTGCCTGCCGGATTTGCCGGTGGCACCTTTTCTTTGTCTACTGCCTGTTCCATGTGCGACACCTCCTGTAAAAAAGCCCGACAAAGGAAAGGCTGACAACGAAGTCCTGACAACGGACATCAGAAAACCTTAAAACTCTGTCGGGCAGATGCTCTATTTTCTTTTTCTTCTTTTTTTATAAAAGTCGGTTGTCATGGTTGTCAGTAGAGAGAAAACGCCCGTCAAATCAGGGGTTTTCAGACTTTCGCCCGACAACCAGACCGACAACCGGCTCGACAACAAAACGGCAACCGGCACTGATTTTTTACTTTAGCCACTCAGGGGGAAGTTCCAGCTGCTCCACTTCCTCCGGCGTCAATTCCTGAAAATCTCCGCCTCCGTTGTCGGGCTGGATGCGCTCCCAGCCTTTCTGCCGCCCATAGGGGCTGCGGAAGTACCGTGGATTGGAAAATGCCCTCCAACCGGTCACGCTGTTGTTCATAATGTCGTTGATCTCCCGGATTTCCCATTGCTTCGGCTCGTCAAAGCTGTGTCCCAGGGCTTCCCGGAACAGCTGCTTGGAGCAGACCATGTTATCCGAACAATTTTCCAGATACTCAATGATTTGTCCGGCTTTGGTATCCTCCGGCATGAAGTCACGCTGGTGGACTTTCAGATACTCGTTCATTGCCGGGCTGAACCTGAGCTTGAAGTTTCCGCTGCGGTAAATCTCCATTGCTTCTGCCCACACCTGTTTGAGATACTCCCTTGCTGCCGGTTCATCGTCCAGAATGTGGATTTCTGCCAGCTCTGGATGTACCATGACCGGCACAAAACGGCGGTTGCCGGTGCGGTCAAGGGGCAGGAAGTCCAGCGTGTTGGAAGTGCCGCAGAACACACACTGCCGTTTTCGGTCAGCCGGGTGGGTTTCGTATGGCACTTTATAGGTTTCCTTCTGGCGGCTGAGAAAGGATTTGATTTCCTCAATGCTCTTGGCATTGGCGGTGGCAATCATCTCCGACATCTCGATCAGCCAGTGTCCCTGCATCTTGCGGTACACATTTTCATCGTCCAACTTTTTCAGGTCATCGGAAAACCAGTCATCCTGAACTGCCAGCAGCCGAAAGAACGAGGACTTTCCAGCTCCCTGGCCGCCCACCAGACAGAGCATGATTTCAAATTTACAGCCGGGACGGAACGCCCGTGAGATTGCTCCCAGCAGGAACAACCGCATGGCTTCACAGGTGTAATCATCGGCATCAGCTCCCAGAAACCGGTGCAGACAATAGCGGATGCGCTCCGTACCGTCCCACTGCAAAGCATTGAGAAAATCCCGGACAGGGTGATAGCGGTTTTCGTTGGCAATCACCATCACGGCATCCTGTATCTTTTTCTCAATGGTCAGTCCATAGTTTTCCTCAAAATACAAGAGCAGATATTTGATGTCCACATCGGTCAGGGTCGGGCTGTCCCGATACCAGCCGAGGGGCTTCACAATATCCACTCGTTCTGTCAGCAGATTTTTTCGGATAGCTCCTTTCAGCAGAGGGTCAAGCTGAAACACTCGTTTATAGTTGGCTGCGGCATTGGATACTTTACCTTTCTCGGTCTGTTCCAGGCTGCTTCTGACCTGTTCCACGGTGCAGAGTTCCGGCTGCTGTCCATTCTGCAATTCGCTGCTCAAGTTTCATCACCTCTTTTCCTTGCTGTGCTACAAGCTCCCGGCGTTCTTCCGGCGATCCGTCCAGAAAACTATCCAGCAGATACTCTGTGTAGGATTTCCTTTGCAGGGCTTCCACAAAGAGCGGATGCAGGTCATCCTCCGGCGTTTGCGGGGCATACTGCTGTTCCCATTTCTGGAGAAGGTGGAAGTATTCGCATAAGACCTTGTAGCAGTGCATTTCTTCCTGCCTGTATTTCTGCTCCGGGGTAGGTTTCCTGATATGGGGTTTGACGGTCGGCTTCTGCCCGTTGTCATAGGCAATCTCAAAATCATCAGCCAGCTTCATGGCGGCTTCCTTGCTGGGCAGCTGAAACAGCCGGGAAACAAAATCCACTGCATCCCCATCAGCCTGACAGCCAAAGCAGTGAAAACGCCTGTCCAGTTTCATGCTGGGGTTTTTGTCGTTGTGAAAAGGGCAGACCGCCATGCCATTTCTGCTGACAGTGATGCCGTACAGCTCCGCTGCCTGTCTGGTGGTCACATTCTGTTTGACCGCTTCAAATACATTCAAAATTCCACCTCCTGACAAAACAAAAGGCACCTGATTTCTTTTGAAAATCAGATGCCTTACCGTTCCATATTCTGTTTTTTCTCCTTCCGGTGCTGCTCGTCCTTTTTTCTGGATTCCTTCCGATAATCCTGAATCTGTTCGGTGACAGAATGCTTCGGCTCCGGCTTCTTTTTTACCTCTGCCTGTTCCGGGGCGAGTACCTTGCTGACCCAGTAACGGATTTCTTTCAGCGGCTTCAATTCCTCCTGCACTGCCGCCAGCTGCCCGGTATATTCTGCGTGAGAAGTTTGCAGCTGTTCATACTCCGCTTGCAGGGCTTCCAGATCAACATTCAAGTCAACACCATGCTTTTTCAAGAAGCGGTACGCCTTGTTGTATGCGTCCAGCTCGTCCCGGTGGCTCTCCGCATAGATGGACTGTGCCGTTTTCCAACCAATCCGCACATACTTGTCGTGGACGGCTTGATGCTGCTGGCAATCGGCAACGGCGTTCTGAATGCCGGTAATCACCTTCATGCGGCGCTCGGCTGTCCTCATGCTGGTGCGGATACCGTTGGACTTCTGCTTCACTTCCTCCAATGCGCTGTCCAGCTTTTCCAGCGTAAAAATCTCATGCTCTTTCAGATAGTTTGTGGCGGTCACAAACGATTTCAAATCCTTGCTCGTTCCTTTTTGCTGTCCATACCTTGACCAGTCCCGGCGCTCCGCCTTACGCAGATTGAGATAGTCCCGCAGCAGATTGATCAGGTCGTGAGAGGTGTCCCGTGGCGTTTTCTCTGCCAGCAGTTCCTGTCTGGCTTTCAGAATGTCGCTGAGCCAGTCACGCAGATTCTGAATGGTGCTGCGGATGGCGGTCATCATGCGGTTAGCGGCTTTGATGTCCCGGTTCAGATTGCCGATGTTGGTCTGGATGCCACGGCGCTCCATCTGGGTAACAGCAGCGCCCATGTGGACGGTGGGGATGATGTCCAGCCCCTGCTTCTCATAGGAGCGAAGGTCAACACGGACGGGACTGTTTACCATCTCCAGATAACGGTTCTGTACTGTTTCCCAGCCGGTGCGCCATTCCTGTCCATGAGATTGTTCGTTCCAGTCAACGGTGTCCTCCTTGTGGCTTTTCCATCTGCCAGACGGGAGCCGGATGCGCTCTCCATTCTCGTCAAGGTCATAAACCTTTCTGGCTTTGGGGAGCCAGCGCCCTTGTTCGTCCAGCGCCCGCATGGTCAGCATCACATGACAATGGGGGTTGTGTCCCGGCGGCTTGGGGTCGTGGATGGCAAAATCTACAATCATACCCTTGGAGACAAAAAACTGATTGCAGTAGTCCTGCACCATCTGCGGATACAGTTCCTTCGGCACTTCTCTGGGCAGCGCCAACTCAAACCGCCGGGCAAGCTGGGAGTTCCATTGGCTCTCCACGGATTCCACCGAGTTCCAAAGCTGTTCCCGGTCAGCGTATGACCGTGGGGCATGGGATGGCAGCATGACTTCTGTGTAAACCACACCTTTCTTTCTGCGGTAGTCTTTGTGCTTCTGGTCGTACTCGGAGAACAGGTTCTCGCCGCTCTGGTAGGCAGCTCCGGCAACGGCAGATTTCCCTTTGCTGCGCTGGACAATCGTAATCTTAAAGTGCGGGTTCGCCACCTTCATCACTTCCTTTCACAAAACAAAAGACCGTCTGCAAAGCTGCAAGCGGTCAGGTCATAGGAATATAAACTTGTCGTCCGGGACTGCTTGCCCGGCAAGGAGTGTCGGGCGGCAAGTCCGCAAAGGGGTAGCTGGCGCAGCCAGCGCAGGGGAAGCGCAGCGTCCCCTGGATGATGGGCATGGAGAGCTTGCTCGGAATGGCAATCATCAGCTCCCTGCAAGGGGCCTTCGGCAGAACGCAATGCGCCACCCTTGGGTGGTGTATAATTGCGCCCTTGTTCTCACAAGGGTTCTCCCTCGCTGCCCGTTGTCAGCGTTTTTCTTCGTTCTGCTATCAGCGTGTCCAGCTTCTTTTGGGCGGCTTCGCCGTGAAAGAGGAAGGTCAGCAGCTCCATCACATCGTCATCGGTCAGCAGGGTAGGCTCCCGGAGAAAGGTTTCCAGCATACCGGCACGAGTACAGAGCCGGTGGGTTCTCTCGCTCCGTGTCAGGCGTTTCAGCTCATGCTCCAGTTGCTTCTCCTTGTGCTGGGCGGCAACCAGCTTTTTCTCGGCTGCGGTTTTCTGGCGGTTCAACTTTTCCAGTTTTTCGTTCATAGCTATCACTTCCTTTGATGCAAGTTGGGACAAAAAAAACCGCCTACCTTTTACGATAGGCGGTTAAACGAGAAGATTTAGTAAGATGATCTACAATCCTTACACCAGGATTGATTTCTAATCTCACCATTTTCCATTTGTCTGAAACCAAATTCGCTTAGCGGCTTTTCTTTTTGGCAATTAGGACAAATGCGAGTAGGCTCACTCCCATTGTAGCCGTGGGATTGAATTTTGGGCCTTTGCGGATTTTGCTGACTTGCCATGGCAATTAACCTCCCCTCTGCATCGTTTATACCATTGACCATCAATTATCTCAATCATCAATGATACTCAAAATCCAATTTGTCCAGCCGACAATAGTGGAAGAACGCCTGAAATAAGTGCTTTCAGCACCAACATTATACAAATTTGAGTTTTTCATGATTTGTACAACAGTATTTTTATCAGGCATAACACCATTTTGAAGATGTAATTTAAGCGTTTCTCGGAAAGGCTTATGCTCCAATATTTGCGAAACTATAGCAAGCTGACGCTCTCGATAAGCCAAATTCATAATGCGATGCCCTTTTTCTGAAAGCTGGAACAGAATGTTGTTATCCTCATCTCGTCCCTTATCGATAAGCCCTAAATATCTCCCAGCATCAGTATAGTAGTTTGTTTGTCGTGCATCAAAGGCATATTCCGTTGTAATGCTGTTCCGAGTCATCGGCTTTTCATGCAACAATTCAATAAGGTTGATAATGCGAGACATACTATCTGCTTGCGGAAAAGAGATTTCTGGCTCTTGAACCTCAAGGACGGTTCCTAACAGATTTTCAATATCTGATAAACAAATCTCCGTTGCAATTACATAGTTCTTTTGTTTAACCAATCTGAGCGAATTGTAATTCTGCGGATCATCAAATTGGTATTGATAGAGGTTAAAAATTCCGTTGGAAAAAATGAGAAAAACCGGCTTAACTGTCTTAGTAACCCTGTTGCTCCAAACACGAAATGGATAATATAGCTGGCGTACGAGAAAATCATCTGACAAATCCCTTTTGGCTTCAAATAGGGAAAGATAGTTAATCCCTTCGTATGCAGCATCAATTTCGATCTGGGAGTTAGTTACAGACACCGCTCTCGTTCCTGATGCCGAATCGATGTTAAAGTTAAACTCACCTGAACTCATGCGCCCGCTAACCGTTGCTACCAACGCTTCATCTTCCAGAAAATCTTCCAAAATTCCACAAGCGTTTGCACAGTTCAACGCAATAGCTTCACTTACAAGAAACTGAGGCATCAAACTTTGGATGTGTGCTGGAATTGAAATTCGCTGAACATCTGTGGACGGTTGTTCAAACTCTTTGTATGCTGAAAATGACGAGATAACATAATCGCCACGAGTAACTGGCAAAATCGCTAATTGATTTTCAGCGAAAATAGTTGGTAGATTGACTTTGTGGTCAAACTTGGTCATCAACCTTGGCTCACGAAATTCCTTAATCTGATTGGCTGAAATAGTAAACTGACCATTTCTTTCAATTTCAGCAAGTATATGGTACTTATCAAAAAGGTTCTCCCAGGCGGTATCATTCAGTCCCATAATTTCTGATAAGCACCTCCTCGATGGCTCCACGCTTGCTTGCATCAGAGTTAATTGCTCGTTTCGCTTTTACTATGGTAATTTCATACTCTCCGTACAATTCTTTGATAAACTCTGTTGCAGAATTGGAAAGCATAAACTTGACACCACGCCGAGTTAACTCATCGCAACATTGTTTTAGGCGAATCTGTTCATTTCTGTCAAAACCGCCTTTGTTGTATCCGGTGAAACTTGCTGTATCAGAAACAGGATCGTATGGGGGATCAAGATAAACAAACCCGCCTTTTCGTACCCGTTTCAGCGTTTCGGCAAAATCCTCACTATAAAATGTGATGTTACTTGTACTAAAATACTTGCTAACAGCTCTTAGTATAGGTTCATTAACAATGTTAGGGTTCTTGTAATGTCCAAACGGAGAGTTAAATTCACCCGATAAATTTACTCTAAATAATCCATTATAGCAAGTCTTGTTGAGATATATCAGTCTTGAAGCCCGTTCAATCTTCGACATGGATTGATACACTTCTTTATCTCTGTCCATATCTCGGATAGCGTAGAAGTATTCAGCGGTGTTTTCGTGTTTTTTAAGGGATTCAAGCAAACTTTCAACATCGTCACGAATAACTTCATAGACTGTTATTAAATCTTGGTTCAAATCATTTACAATTGCTTTTGTAGGCTGGATTGAAAAAAGTACCGCTCCACCGCCTAAAAAAGGTTCACAATATGATGTTATCCGCTTAGGAAGCAAAGGGGTAATTTCGTCCAAAAGCTGACGCTTACCTCCAACCCATTTTACCACTGGGGCTACCAGTTTATTTTTTGCCATAGTCTATACCTCCTTCGCAGATCATTTCACTTTATTATACCATAGAAGTCGCTGTCTATCAACTACCTTTTGTTTGTTATATAGCGGTCAGAACATCGGGTACAGACCCGACATTCTGACCGCAAATCGCCCCTTATCGCTACATTACTTGCTCTTATCGTTGAAACCGTTTTGCCGGGCGCACTGGCTGGCTTTCTGCCTGCGCTCCTCGCTGTACGGCGGCTGCAAGCGGATGGACAGGCGGGACTTGTCAATCAGGTAGGACACGCCGCCCAGATGCTCCGGCTTCTCCAGACGGCACAGCTCTGGATACTTCCTGCTAAACGCTGCCAGCCGCTTTTTCAGGCTGGCATTGTAGGTGTAGATGCTCGCCATGCTCTCGCCCTCGTTGAACAGGATGATGGTTTCTTTCTCAATCTTCGTCAGTCTCGTCATCGTCCAGCACCTCCATACTGCTGTTGCGGATGCGCTCCAGAACCGCCTTGTGGTAGAAGTAGGCTTCCATTTCCAGACGCATATTGTAAAAGAAGCAGCGGTACCACTCGTCCACGCCCTCTCCGTTCAGCTTGTCAGCCAGGGCGATCAGGGCTTTCTTTACCGTCAGTTCCGGGGAGAGGTCTGCCACCAGACGCAACCGCTGTACGGTGGCTTCACGGCTGGGACAGCCAAAGGCAAACAGGGCTTTCTTCTCATGGATGGTCATTTTCATAATCTTTGTCCTCCTTGAAATTGATAAAATAAAAGCGGCAGATACCGCCCGTAGGGATACCTGTCGCTTTGCAGATAGTGTGAAATCGTTGGTTCTGGACTGGATAAAATCATGTAGGATACTGCTACTTCTTCCCATTGACCAGCTCGCAGGCTTCCTGGTGGACAATCAGACCGGCAGAAAAGCCATACTCGAAGTGGCTCTCGTTCTCCTCACATTGGGCGGTGGCGATCTGTGCCTGGAGTTCCTGCACCAGCGCATAGTCCTCGGTGTTCAGCCGCTGAGCTAACTGCTCCATCAGCTTCTCACAGGCTTTGATTGCCTTGCGGTACTCCGGCGATGTAGGCACCACCGTTTCGCAGGGGTAGAAATCCCCGCTATACATAGCTTCCAAAATCATAATGACACCTCCCCTCAACAGTAAATCAGTTCTGCCTTGATGATTTCCTCTGCCCGGTTGCGGATGGAGTTCATGGACTGTACCCACAACATCTGATTGTCCGCTTTCATGGCTTCGGTCACGCCCTCGGCTTCCGCCATCTGGCGGATAATCAGGTTCAGCCTGTCCGTTGCCTGCTCGTTCAGATCGGCAAGGACGGTGTGGAGTTTGCCCGACAAGAGCAGGTCGTTGTAGAGCATGGGGCGATACTGCTTGAGGTAGGTCTGGTGCAGCCGCCCCCATCGCCCAATGGGGCGGCGCTCCTCCGGCAGCGCCCAGTCCGGCACATAGTCTATGCCGTTCTCGTGGATTCTCGGTTTTAACTCTTTCATGCGGAAACATCCTCCTTACTCTGTTTCTTCTTGTGATAATCCTCCCTGCGCTTGGCAAGGTGGGCTTCATAACGTCTGATTGCTTCGGGGTCACCGGCTTCTGCATCGGCTCTCATTTTCTGATAGCTCCTGACCGTTGCTTCACTCTGATACTTTCGCTTTTCAGCCAACTGCTGGGCGGCTGCGGGGTCGGTTTTGGCAAGCTCAACCAGTGCATCATGCTCGGCTTTTCGCTTGGCTGTCCTTGTGCGGGTATATTCTGCCTTGCGCTCTGCCATCATGGTGGCATACTCCGGGTCTGCCGCCATGCGGGTTTCCTCACGCTCCTTTTTGCGCTGTCTGGCTTCGGCTTCTTTGGCTTTCATCGCCGCCCATTGCTCGGCTGCTTCCGGGTCAGTTTTGGCTTTTTCTTTCAGTTCCGCCCGTGACAGCTTCTTTTTCTGGGTGGCTCGTTCCATACGCTTACGCTCACTTTCCAGCAGCTTTTCCTGCCGGATACGCTCTTTTTCATCTAACTGCCGGAGATATTCCGGGTCAGCTTCTCTGGCTTCCCGCACCTTCTGGCGGTACTTCTGGTTGCGCTCCCGCTGGCTGTTCAGATATTGCTCATACTGAACAATCGCTTCTGAGTCACCGGCTTCTGCCGCCAACCGCAGGGCGTCCAGCTTCTCCTTTCTGCGAGCAGCAGCCCGTCTGCCTTTTTCCTGCTTCTTTTGCTTCTGCGCCGCATCAATGGCGGCAATCCGTTCTTCCTCGGATATGGTTTCAACAGGCGGGTAGTAGCTGCCAATAAAGTTGAAGTGGATGTCGATATGCTGCTGACGATAGATGGTGCGCCCTCCGGTAGCCGCATGAACCTCCACCCGGTCGATGAAGGAGTAGAGCATGGCGTCAGTCAGCTCGGCGCAGTCACGGTATTTTCTGACCAGCGCCAGAAAACGCTCGGTGTCTGCTTTCTTTACAGTTTCCTGCTGGATCTGGCTTTCCAGCTCCTGCACACGCCGTTCCAGAAGAATCTGTTCTTCATCGTACTGTTGAATCATGCGCTGCGCCTGTCGCTCCGGCAACACACCCTTTACGGAGCTTTCATACAGGTTCTGAATCATGGCGTCCAGCTCTGCCATGCGCTTTCTGGCTTCGTCCAACTCCTGCTGTCCGCTGTCTGTGCTTTTACTCTGGTTTTCCTCCCAGACCCCTTTGAGGTCAGCAACAAATTCGGCTTCATTTTCAAGGGCATACCTGCTGACTGCTTGAATTGCCCGTAAAATTGCCGCTTCCAGAACCGATGTTTTGACAAAGTGGGAGACACATTGAGTGGTGGTACTCCGATAGTTGCCGCACTGAAACGCTGAGGATGAATCGTACTGTTTGCCGCTTTTCACACTGTCCGGGCTGCAAAAGCTCATTCGTGCGCCGCAGTCTGCACAGTACACCAGACCCGACAGGCGGTGTGTGTAGGTGCCATTGGCGGCTTTCGGGCGCTTCTGCAAGCGCAGCTTGTGGGCAATATCCCATGTGTCCTGGTCGATGATGGCTTCATGGGTATCCGGGAAAATCATCAGCTCATCGGCTGTGGCGGCTCTGCGCTGTCTGGTCTTGAAGTTCTCGCAGATGGACTTGCCCAACACGGTATGCCCCAGATATTCCTGCCTGTCCAGAATATAGCCCACGGTGGTGGCGCTCCAGCGACAGGGGTCTGCAACCTCGCTGTGTCTGCAATTCTCTGGAGAATACCTGGCAGCATAGGCGGATGGAATCAGCACCTTTTCCGCTGTCAGCCTATCGGCAATGGCGGTCACGCCGATGCCACGACACGCCAGCCGGAAAATCTCTCTGACAACCTCGGCTGCCGGTTCGTCTACAATAAGCTGCTGCTTGTCCTCTTTGGTGCGCTTGTAGCCATAGGGGATCGAGCCGCTGCACCTCATACCGTTCTTCATCCGAGCCTTGAACACTGCCTTGATCTTGTTGCTTGTGTCACGGCTATAAAATTCGTTCATGATATTAAGAAACGGCGTAAAGTCATTCTCGGAAGGCTTGGCGCTGTCTACACCGTTGTTGATGGCAATAAACCGGATACCCTTTTTCGGGAATAGAATCTCGGTGTAGTAGCCGACTTGCAGATAGTTTCTTCCAAACCGGCTGAGGTCTTTTACAATCAGGGTGGCAACATGACCGGCTTCGATTTCTGCCAGAAGGGACTGAAAGCCGGGGCGGTTGAAGTTGGTGCCGCTGTATCCGTCATCCCAAAAGTGCCGGATATTGCGCAGCCCCTGTTGACGGGCATATTCTTCCAGGTACATTTTTTGGTTCTGGATGGAGTTTGATTCTCCAACCTGTTCATCATCTCTGGATAGTCGCTCATACAGTGCGGTGATTTTGATTTCTTCATTCTTTGCCACGGCTTTAACCTCCCTTCGTGATGTACTTTTATCTCGTGCGACGCACCCTTTCTCTATCCTCTCTAAGTATAGCCCTTCGGATCGGTGACCACATAGGAACTGTGACATTGTAAAAGGTTGGGCTTGAGCCAAAACCGGGTCTTGCCGCTGCCGGAGCCGCCGACTACCAGCACGTTTTTGTTCCGAGCATTCTTCGGATTAGGCGGGCGGTTGGACATCATCAAGCGTTCCGTTTTGGTCAAGATGATATTATCCTCGAATTTCGGAGCCATGAACGGTTCGATATCTTTGGGTCCACCCCACCGGGCAGAACCGTACTCCATACCGTGGCGGTACTTCTTGGCGTTTTTGCCTTTCAGGTACACCGCCAGCCGCATCGCGGCACCGCAGCATAAGCCCACCAGCAGATCCAGCGGATGCAGGCTGGGCAGCGGATTTGAATATGCAGCCGGGAGAGTATCCATTAGCGATACGATTTTGTCGCCCAGTTCCTTGCCCACGGCCAGCCGCCATGCCTCGCCCAGATTGGTTGCCAGCAAGCCGATCGCCACATAGGGCAGATAGAGCGCCAGCAGCTTAGAAAGCTTCTTTTTACTCATAGGCCGCGCTCCTCCTGCTTGTGCCGCACCTTGTCCGGCAGGCTTGCAACGGACTGCGCCAAATCGTGCAGCTTTGCCAGCACGGAAGGCCGCTTGGTTTTATCCAGTACCGATGCCGAATATTCCTTGAATGCTGCGCTCAAAGCGTCCGTGTCCTGTGCCTTGAAGTAAATCAGATACCGGGGCGGCGTGCAGGACAGGTCTTTCTGGATGGAGTAGTCGATGTGATACCGCTTGGCATAACGGTCAAAGTCCTTGATGCCAGTTTTCTGAATCTCCACATTGGTCACGCCACGGTTCTGCTGCACCAGCCGCTTCATGGACTGCTTGCCCTGCGAAGCGTGCTTGTCGTACTGCCGCAGCAGAAACTGCATCCCGCGCAGCAGGGTGCGGGCAGACAGTTTTGTGGTCGAGATGGCAAGGTTGACCGTCTTATGCTCGATTTCTTCCTGCATCGTTACCACCTCCTGTGCAGAAAATCGTCTTAGCGGTCATGTTCCACCGGGGGCTTGTTTACAGCCTTTTCTGCATCACTCTGAACTGATTCATCCGGAACCGGAATGACCATCAGGCGACGCCCCAGAGGGAGAAAGGCTTCGGGTTGATGGAATTCTTCTTCATACTTCTGCGCCAGCTCCGGGGAGAGCGATACAAAATCTTCCTCGCCTAAGCCAACCACCAAAAAGGTTCCGGCAATGACATCGTACATCAGCCCGTCCTCGTCCCACAGGGCACGGTTCAGCGGCAGACCCATGAGCTTGCCGTCATCGTTGTAGACGATGGCAACCGGATTTTCAAAAGGATAGCTTGCGCCGATGGAGCCGCCCACCGCCTGCTGCAAGGCTTTCAGGTCGTTATCAATCTCGACCTGCTGCGGATACTGTCCCGGTGCAATTTTCAGCACCGACAGGGTGTTCTCTTCCATGTGAATCCTCCTTTTTTCTGTTCAGCCCGATTTCGCCGCTCCGTGCCGCCTGCATCAAAGCCGCCGCGAAGAAACCGAAAAAGGCACCAGCTTCAAAAAATGCGAAGCCGATAAAAAAGTTCAGCATGACACACCTCAGTCGATGCAGATGCAGGGCAACTTCTGGTCGTCTGCCATCAGGGTGATGCTGTGGCTTGCCAGATACTTCTGGAACAGGTAGACCTCATCAATGGTCAGCGAGATGACCTCGCCGTCCATGTTGGTGCGGACCAGAATCACCGGGCCGGTCAGGTAGTGCTTGCCGCCCATCTTCAGCACTTGCGCCGGATTGTAGCAGAGCAGCAGTGAGGTATCAGGGAGGTTCAGGCAAACATCATCCTCCTCAAAGCAGGGCAGGATGCCGGGAGCCTCATCCAGCGTGATGACGGTCAGCTCCATATCCGGGGCAATGGCTGCGAGGTAGACCTCGCCGCCCCGGTTTGCCGCCAGTGCAGCGCAGATGCGCACATCAATGGTGATCTCCTCGGAGCGGATGGTGCGGGTAACGTTGTTTTTCATAGGCGTTTCTCCTTTGTTTGCAAAAGAAAAAGACCCCATCGGGTCTTGCGTTACGGTATAAGTCAGCGTTCGTTCTGCCGCTGCTGTTTTCGCTGCCACTGTTCCAGCAGCTTGATGATGGTGTCCTCCATCTGTTTCGGGGTATAGCTGCGCGGGAAATACTTCCGCAGGGTGTCGTTTTTGATGACCACCTTGTCCAGCTCGTCCTTTTTCTCTTCTCCCATGACCGCAAAAGCAACGTCATACGAGAAGTGCCCTTCCTGCGCCAGCTTTTTGAGCCGCTGCGCTTGGGAAAGGGACGGCGCATTCTGGGTGTCGTTCATTGCTTCTAAAAAATCCCGCTGTTGGCTTTCGTCCAGATAGGACAGCTCCACAGCGGGATTGAAGGCAATTTTCTTTTCGTCTACCATGTCCAGTAGTTCGGGAACAAGGTTGGTCAGGCGGATGAATCGGTGAACCTGACGTTCACTTTCGTTTGCGTCCGTACTTACTTGCGACACGCTCCACAACTTCTCGCCAACTTGGCGAGAAGTTAAATCCGACCTGGCACCTTGATTTTTTAGAGCTTCCAGCTTCATTTTGTAGGCAAAAGCCCTTTCACTGGGCAGGATGTTCTCACGCTGAAGATTGCTGTCCACCATGAGCAAAACAGCGGCATCATCATCCATGTTGCGGACAATGACCGGCAGCGCATCCAGCCCGGCAAGCTGTGCAGCGTGCTGACGGCGGTGCCCGGAGATGATCTCGTAGCCGCCTTCCGGGCGTGGGCGTGCAATCAGCGGAGACAGCACGCCGTACTGTTCTACGCTCTCTACGGTGCGCTGCATGGACTCGTCGTCCAAGACCTTAAAGGGGTGATTCTTGAAAGGGAACAGCTCTCCAATGGGGATCTGCTGCACCTGCTCCCGCTGCTGTTCCTGCCGGGATTCCTCGGTGGAGAAAATGTCATCTGCCCCTTTCAGCGACACGTTTAAGCTGTTTTTCGGCATTAGCCAGCACCTCCTTCGTTAGAGACTGGTAGGCTTCTGCCACCTTGCCTTTGGGGTCATGCTGGAAGATGCTTTTGCCCACAGCACTGATTTCCGCAGCACGGACAGACCGGGGAATGGTCTGGTCGAACACCTTGATTTTGCTGCCGTAGGCACCTCGAATCAAATTGTCGATCTGCTGTCCGTAGTTGGTGCGGCTGTCGGTCATGGTCAGCAGGATGCCCTCGATTTTCAATTTCGGGTTGATCTGCCGCCGGACCTTCTGCACAGTCTGCAAAAGCTGTTCCAGACCCTTTGCGGAAAGGTACTGCGCTTGCACCGGAATCAGGGTGGTGTCTGCCGCTGCCAAGGCATTGACGGTCAGCATCCCAAGGGAAGGGGTGCAATCCAACAGGATAAAGTCGTACTCTCGTTTTGCACCGTCCAACACCTGCTTGAGCATCTTTTCCCGGTTCATGCAGTTGACAAGGGAAACTTCCAGCCCTGCCAGTTCGATGTTTGCCGGAATCAGGTCAACGCCCTCCGCATGGTGCAGAACGCCCTCGCCGGGCGGAATGCTCTGGTCGTTCATGGCTTTTGCCATCAAGGTGGAAAGGGTGGTGGGCAGTTCATCGGGCTGTTGCCAGCCCATGCTAATGGTCAAGCTGCCCTGCGGGTCAGCGTCCACCAACAGGACTTTCTTACCTTCCATCGCCAGCCCGATGCCTAGATTTTCACAGGTGGTGGTCTTGCCGGTGCCGCCTTTCTGGTTGACGATAGCGATTGTGGTACATTTCTTTGCGATAAAATCACCCCCTCGGCGAATCATGCGCAAAGTCATGGTTCATTTGATTTTGATAGGTTAGCTGCATCGTGGTCGGTGCGTTGTACAGAGAAGCGAGCAGGTATTGTTTCATGTTACGAATCGGGCTGCTGTTCTCTGCAAGGCACTTGAGCACAAAACGGATATGGTCGGCGTTCAGCTTCATAAACCGGCTGCGTACCACCTCGGCGGGCTTATCGTCCCCGGCAATGTGTAGCAGCTTGCGGTGGGTGGCACAGGTATCCACCAGCAAATCTACAATCTGATAGATGGTGTCCTCATCGTCCGGGCAAAGACGGAGTAGAAGTTCTACCTCCAAAGACTGAGAAAAGTACTCTTTCAGTTGTTCGCGTTTGCTCATCTCATCTGCTTCTTCTGAATAGAGAGGATACGTTTCACTCTTTTCAGTATTATTTTCATCAGTCTTATTACATCGTGATTTTGCAGGGTCTTGACTTGCGCTTTTGAAGCCTCCAGAATCGTGAAAATCACGATTCTGGAATATTGATTTTGACGATTCTGCTGAAAAGTTCTTCACATACACCAAACTTGGCTTTCCCAGACCTCTGCGTTTTCGTTCAATCAAACCAAACTTTTCAAGTTCCCGGAGCAACTTGGTTGCTTTGTTGTCTGCGCAACACAACGCCCTCTTGACATCCTCAATGGTGAAGATGATGAACACCCGGCCCTGCTCGTCCAGCCAGCCATTTTTGACGGAAAGGCTCATGCGGTCAAGCAGGATGCCGTAGAGTGTTTTGGCATCGGTTGACAAAGTCTGGAACTGTGGCTTCTGAAACAGTGCTTTGGGGATACGGTAGAAAGCGAAAAGCTCTCCGGCTTGTCCATAGAAGTAATCAAGGGTCATGTTGCAGTACTTTGAAATAGTGGCAATACGAAATTGACATTGGAGAGAACCTCCTTGCGATAAATTTGCGCTTTTCGACTTACAAACAGAAAAATTTGTGGTATGATAAAATGGAAAATGCACATGATATGCGATTCATTTTCTATCACAAGCGAAACATTGATGAGGGAAGAGATAGCGTATATACTTTTGTGAATATGCTGGAACAGGCGCAGATTGATGTTGTAGACAGAGCTGTGTTAAAGCATTCATACGAAGAAGAAGATTTCGTAGATGAAGAAATGCTGCATTTGATTCTTGAGACACTTGATATTCACATACCAATTCAGTATACACCACGGTGCAGGAGGACGATGAATGCTGAAGCATATGGACCAACTGAGCCGGGAATTTTGATTGACGAATTGTTTGAGTATACGATTATTTCGTTTCTCTTTACGATGTATTCTCTTGCATATGACCAAAGCGAAGAAAATACGATACGCTGTATGAAGAATTTTTACGTGATTGAAGATCTTCAGCGGAGACAGCACCAGTTTGGAACGCATAATCAGGAACAACTTTATCGGATGTCGATGTTACCAGAAAATTTGATACATACAGCAATGGACAATTACTGGACAATTTGGACGTTTGTTGTGGGACACGAATTGTATCATCTTATGAATCCAGAGGATCAGGAAGGAAAAAAGACCGAATTTCGTGCGGATCGATATGCGTACCAGTTACTTATTAAGCTTATCATGAAGCAGAAGGCAGGAGAAATCCCGGAACAATTAAGGGTTTTCTATGAATGTCAGTATTTGGCACCAGCTATCTTGTTTGAAATGTTTCGTCTGTTTGATGTATATTCAGAACTGAGAGGTTTGGAGGTGAACCTATCAAGCCATCCAGCTCCAATAGAACGGCAGAAAAATATTTTGGAGTTGTCAGACACAGATGTTCCGGAGGAAATGGAAACAAAGGATGGAAACTTGCTGCTGAACTGTATTTTGGACAGTAGTGAAATGGCTGAAAACTGGCTGCGAGATAAAATTCGAAAAGGAAAACTGCATCCATTGGATACACTTGGATAAAACAAGCCGAAATTTTCAAAGTTACTGCAGCTAACAGAAAGTCTTACACGGTTGTGTCAAGGGCTGAAACCGACAGTGATGCAGAAACATTGTAAAACCTCCGCTGAAAAAAATTTATTGAGAAATGAAAAAGGCGCAACTTCGATTTTGCAGGTCGAAATTGCGCTATGTAATTAGAAATGGAAAAATATTGCCTTGCTCTAGTGCCATAAATTGCACGAAACGTCTTGACAGCAAGTATATCTAACCGTAGAATACAATTCAATAAGTCTTTGCTCTTTGAAATTGTCTTTATTGCTGGTTGGATTCCAAGGCCAAATTACACTTTTGTGGAAATGAAACGAGTCAACGCTAAATATCGTCCATCCTCGCACCTTTGTGTGGGGGTGCGTGAGTGCGTGGTTCGGGAGAGCGCTTGCATGGCATGCAAGAGGTCACCGGTTCGATCCCGGTATTCTCCACCAAAACAAGAGTCGGATGAAGGGTAGGCTTCATCCGGCTCTTGTTCTTTTATGCTTTTGGGCCGGACGGACTCGGACTGCGTTTTGCAGCAGAGTGGTCCGGCTTTTTGCTGGGAACAGTTTTATAAAAACCGATGTGCCTGGTACACGTCTTGCGACCAGCGAGAGGCCGGCATAAAGAGCAACGTGCTTGAAGAGCGCTGCTGCATTGGGACTGCAGAAAAGAATAGAGGAACAGCCCCTCCCGTACAACGGAAGGGGCTGTTTTTGTGCAATAAAGGGAAGACTCAGTGCCGGCCCAGCTGCCAGAAGGCGACGGCACTGGCGGCGGCTACATTCAGTGAATCCACTCCATGGGACATGGGGATCTTTACGGTATAGTCGCAGCTGGCAATGGTGTCTGCTGCAAGGCCGTCGCCCTCCGTTCCCAGCAGGATAGCAAGTTTGGGCTCTGCGGTCAAGGCAGGGTCGTCAATGGATACCGAGCGGTCGCTCAGCGCCAGAGCAGCTGTACGGAAACCCAGCTCCTGCAGCTGTTCCATGCCCGGGCCGGGCCAGTCAGCGGCGGTGTGGCCGATCTGCGTCCACGGTACTTGGAACACAGTCCCCATGCTGACCCGCACCGCCCGGCGGCACAAGGGGTCGCAGCAAGTGGGGGTGGTCAGCACGGCGTCTATGCCCAATGCTGCAGCACTGCGGAAGATGGCTCCAATGTTGGTGGAGTCCACCACGCCCTCCAATACAGCGATGCGTGTGGCGTTTTTGCACAGCTGGGCGGGGTTCGGCAGCACCGGGCGGGGGAAAGCGCACAGCACACCACGGGTCAGGGTGTAGCCGGTCAAAGATTCCAGGACCTCCCGAGGGGCGGTGTATACCGGGGCCTGACCACACCGTTCCAGGATCTGCCGGGCCGGACCGGTGATCTGCCGCTCCTCCATCAAAAGAGACAGGGGACGCAGTCCGGCGTCCAGCGCACGGGAGATGACCTTGGGGCTTTCCGCAATAAAGACCCCCTTTTCCGGCTCCAGCCGGTTGCGCAGCTGCGCCTGGGTCAGGCGGGCGTAGATGTCCAGCTCTGGCGCGGCCAGGTCGGTGATCTGGATAATGTTGGGCATAAGGTGGGAACTCCTCCTCTGTATCGAGATAACACCATTGTAACACAAGCCTGACCGGGAAACAAGAAATGGGCGCTGCCCTGCGGCAGCGCCCATTGAAATCTTATTTGCTGCGGATGTACTCGTCAATGGCCTTGGCAGCAGCCTTGCCTGCGCCCATGGCCTTGATGACGGTAGCGGCGCCGGTCACAGCGTCGCCGCCGGCATACACACCCTCGCGGCTGGTCTTGCCGTCGTCGCCAGCGGTGACGATGCAGCCGTGGCGGTTGGTCTCCAGACCCGGGGTGGTGGAGCGGATCAGCGGGTTGGGGCTGGTGCCCAGGCTCATGATCACGGTGTCCACATCCAGCGTGAACTCGCTGCCCTTCTTCTCGATGGGACGGCGGCGGCCAGACTCATCCGGCTCGCCCAGCTCCATCTCGATGCAGGTGATGGACTTTACAAACCCGTCATCGCCGCCCTGGATGGAGACCGGGTTGCACAGGGTCTTAAAGACGATGCCCTCTTCCTCGGCGTGCTCAACTTCTTCCAGACGGGCAGGCAGCTCGGCCATGCCGCGGCGGTAAACGATGTAAACGGTCTCTGCACCCAGACGCAGGGCGCTGCGGGCAGCGTCCATGGCCACGTTGCCGCCGCCCACAACAGCGACCTTGCTGCCGGTGCGGATGGGGGTGTGGCTGGTGGGCAGATAAGCCTTCATCAGGTTGGAACGGGTCAGGAACTCGTTGGCAGAGTACACACCGTTCAGGCTCTCGCCGGGGATGCCCATAAAGCGGGGCAGGCCAGCGCCGGAGCCTACGAACACGGCCTCGTAGCCGTACTCGCCCATCAGTTCGTCAATGGTCAGCACCTTGCCGATGACCATATTGCACTCAAAGTCCACGCCCATCTTCTTCAGGCCGTCGATCTCCTGCTGGACGATGGCCTTGGGCAGACGGAACTCCGGGATGCCGTACATCAGCACGCCGCCAGCCACATGCAGTGCCTCGTACACGGTGACCTTGTAGCCCAGCTTGGCCAGGTCGCCGGCGGCGGTCAGGCCGGCAGGGCCAGCGCCGATGATGGCCACTTTATGACCATTGGGGGCGGGGACGATGGGGGCGGTGTGGACATTCTCCCGGTGCCAGTCTGCTACAAAACGCTCCAGACGGCCAATGGCCACCGGCTCGTTCTTGATGCCGCGGGTGCACTTGCCCTCACACTGGGTCTCCTGGGGGCAGACACGGCCGCAGACGGCGGGCAGTGCGGAGTCCCGTGCGATGACCTGGTAAGCGGCTTCAAAGTCGCCCTCAGCCACCTGCGCAATAAAATCAGGGATATTGATGCCTACCGGGCAGCCGTCCTGGCAGGGCTTGTTTTTGCAGTGGATGCAGCGCTTAGCCTCGTTGATGGCCATCTCTGCGGTGTAACCCAGAGCCACCTCGTCAAAGTTTTTGTTACGGACATTGGGGTCCTGGGTGGGCATCGGGCACTTTTTGGGGTCCATATTGAAAGCCATCTTACTTTACCTCCTGGTTGAACAGATTGCAGGATTCCTCCCGGGCGTGGGCCTCAAAGGGGCGGTACATGCCGCTGCGGGCCATTGCCTCGTCAAAATCCACCAGGTCGCCGTCAAAGTCGGGGCCGTCCACGCAGGCAAACTTGGTCTGTCCGCCCACGGTCAGGCGGCAGCCGCCGCACATGCCGGTGCCATCGATCATGATGGGGTTCATGGAGACGACGCTCTTCAGACCGTGCTTCTGGCAGGTCTTTACCACAAATTTCATCATGATCAGCGGTCCGATGGTGATCACTTCATCGTACTGGTTGCCGGCGGCTACCAGATCCTCCAGGGCGGCGGTCACAACACCCTTGGTGCCGTAGCTGCCGTCGTCGGTCATCACCCGCAGTTCCTCGCTGCAGGCACGGAACTCGTCCTCCAGGATCAGAAGATCCTTGTTGCGGAAGCCGATCACGCTGTGGACTACACAGCCCTGTTCATGCAGAGCACGGGCCACCGGCAGCGCAATGGCGCAGCCTACGCCGCCGCCTACTACGCAGACCTTTTTCAGGCCTTCGGTCTCGGTGGCGCGGCCCAGGGGACCAACAAAGTCATGGACGCAGTCACCGACATTCAGCCGGTTCAGCTCCATGGTGGTGCCGCCCACGATCTGGAAAATGATATCCACAGTGCCCTTTTCCCGGTCGTAACCGGCCACAGTCAGGGGGATGCGCTCGCTGTCTTCAAACGGGCGCACGATGATGAACTGGCCCGGCAGTGCCTTTTTGGCAATCAACGGCGCCTGGATCGACATCTTGACCACGGTGGGGTTCAGCGCGACCTTTTCGATGATTTGATACATTGCGGTTGCTCCTTTTACTTGTGTATTCCCAAACTCTCCCTGCACAAAACACAGTGTGCAGACACACGCCGCTTGCGGGTGCGCGACAGTTTATCACCTATTATTATATCGGCTTTCCAGTTGGATTGCAATATTTTCAAACCTGTGGTGTGGAAAAAACCGACATTGCAGACAACCTGACAAAAATTTTAAATTTGTAGTTGACAACAGGCGAAGCTTGCGGTATAATAATCGACGTCGCCGGGTGATGCCCGGCACGCCACAATGGATATGCGGCCGTAGCTCATCTGGTAGAGCGCCACCTTGCCAAGGTGGAGGTAGCGAGTTCGAGCCTCGTCGGCCGCTCCATTATGTGGAAGTTTAGCTCAGCTGGGAGAGCATCTGCCTTACAAGCAGAGGGTCAGCGGTTCGAGCCCGTTAACTTCCACCATTGTGGCCCGGTAGCTCAGTTGGTTAGAGCACCAGCCTGTCACGCTGGGGGTCGTCGGTTCGAGCCCGATCCGGGTCGCTTTTTTGCCTCTGTAGCTCAGTAGGTAGAGCAGGGGACTGAAAATCCCCGTGTCATTGGTTCGATTCCGATCGGAGGCACCACAAAACGGAAGTCTGAAAAAGTCTTCCGCATATGCGGCCGTAGCTCATCTGGTAGAGCGCCACCTTGCCAAGGTGGAGGTAGCGAGTTCGAGCCTCGTCGGCCGCTCCAGTACGAAGCCGTTGCAAATGCAGAGATGCAGATGCAACGGCTTCTTTTTTGCATCCGGGGAGCGGCTCATTCGTTTTTTTTATGGAAAATGTGCATTCAATCCCGATTCTTTGCGCCGGGAGTTGACAGAACCTGCTCTTGATTTTATACTGGAATTGTATTGACAAGATCCCGGAAGCAGGGCTGTCCCTGGGCCGGTCCACGCCCTCTGCCGTGTGGTGCAGAGGGCGCTTTTTCACGGGCGCAGGGGGCTTGCAGGGGTCTGAGTGACCGTCCCGGGCGGACAAGCGGATCGGAACGGAAACAAATAAAGGAGGGAGAACGCTTGATCTTTGGCAAGTACATCAACCGCTATTATCTTAAAAATGCACCGGCTTTGCTGCTGGGCATGCTGGCATTGATAGTGGTGGACATCATCCAGCTCAAAGTACCGGAACTGTATCGACTGGTGATCAACGGCATCAACCTGGGACAGGTGACAGTGGATGGGCAGCTGGTGCCGTTTGATAAGATGGTGCTGCTGCAGCAGATCTGCCTGCCCATGATCTTTATCGTGATCACCATGGTGATCGGCCGCTTTTTGTGGCGGGTCTGCTTTTACGGCTCTGCGGTCAAGGTAGAGGCGGAGCTGCGGGAGCGGATGTTTGACCACAGCCGCCGGCTGTCGCAGCAGTATTATCAGGTGAACAAGGTGGGCAACCTGATGAGCCTGTACACCAACGACCTGGATACCATCCAGGAGTGCTTTGGCGACGGTGTGCTGATGTTCTGTGATGCGCTGGTGCTGGGACTGATGGCGCTGTTCAAGATGTGGCAGATGAGCAGCACTCTGACCCTGCTGGCGCTGATCCCGGCTTTGATCATGTTTGCCATCGGCACCATCATGGGGCAGATGCTGACCCAAAAGTGGGAGCTGCGGCAGCAGGCTTTTTCGGATCTGTCGGACTTTGCGCAGGAGAACTTCTCCGGCATTGCGGTGATCAAAGCCTTTGTCAAGGAGCTGAAAGAGCTGCTTGCATTCCGTAAACTGAACAAGGAAAACGAAGAGATCAATGTGCTGTATACCAAGCTCTCCACCCTTTTGCAGATCTTGGTCACCCTGTTTGTGGAGGCAGTGGTCTGCGTGATCCTGGGTTACGGCGGCTATCTGGTGTATATGGGCAAGTTCAACGCCGGACAGCTGGTGGAGTATATTGGTTATTTTGAGGCCATCGTCTGGCCCATTATGGCTGTGTCCATGCTGATCGAAAAAACATCCCGCGGCAAGGCTTCGCTCAACCGCATCAGCGAGCTGCTGGACGCCCCCATCGATGTGGCAGACCGTCCCGGTGTGCCTGCGCTGGAAAATGTCAAGGGCGGCATCGAGTTCCGGGATCTGACCTTCCGTTATCCGGACGGCGAGTTCGATGTGCTGCAGAACGTCTCCTTCAAGATCGAACCGGGGGAGAGCGTGGGCATCGTGGGCAAGACCGGTGCGGGCAAGACAGCCCTGGTGGATCTTCTGCTGCGCACCTACAATGTGCCGGACGGCACCTTGTTTGTGGATGGACAGGATGTAAACAGTGTTACGATCCGGTCGGTACGCTCTGCCTGCGCCTATGTGCCACAGGATAACTTCCTGTTCTCGGATACCATTGCCCACAACATCGGCTTTGGCGTGGACGATGCCACTGCGGAACAGATCGACCGTGCCGCAGCTCTGGCAGATGTGCGGGATAATATCGTGGATTTCAAGGATGGCTTTGAGACCATGCTGGGTGAGCGCGGCGTTACCGTTTCCGGCGGACAGAAGCAGCGCATCTCCATTGCCCGCGCTTTGCTGAAGGATGCGCCCATCCTGATCCTGGATGATTCGGTGTCGGCGGTGGATACCCGCACCGAGAAGGTGATCCTGGAAAACCTGCGCACCAGCCGGGCGGGTCAGACCACCTTGCTGATCGCTCACCGCATCTCTACTGTGAAAGATCTGGACAAGATCGTATTTTTGGAGGCTGGCCGCATTGAAGATGTGGGCACCCATGCGCAGCTGTATGCCCGCTGTGCCGAGTACCGGCGCATGGTAGATCTGCAGCAGCTGGAGGATGAGACAGGGGGGGAGAACAATGGCTGATTTTAACCCGCTTTTGCTGGTGGGCGGCATCATCGGTGCTGTGTCGGCACTGCTGATCGGCGCTTATGCGGCGGTCAAGGATAAAAAAGCTGCCATGGGTTTTGAGCGCAATATGCCGGATGGAGAGATCGTCCGCCGCCTGGCGGCGTATGCACGGCCCTATCTGCCGCAGTTTGTGGTTGTAGGCTTTTTGATGCTGTTCTCTATCTCCTACGATATCATTTCGCCGCTCCTGATCGGTTATATCGAGGAACTGGTGGTGGGCACCTTTGCGCTGAAGCACCTGTTTGCGGCAGTGGCTGTATATGCCGGAGTGCTGCTGTTCTCGATGGGCAGCACCTATTTCCAAGCGGTGATCCTGCAAAAAGTGGGACAGCGCATCGTTTCTGACCTGCGTGAGGATCTGTTTGTCCATATCGAGTCGCTGTCCCATGAGCAGCTCAACGAGATCCCGGTGGGCAAGCTGGTCACCCGTGTGACCAACGACACCAACGCTATCTCCATGATGTTCACCAATCTGCTGGTCAACCTGACCAAAAATGCGTTTGTGATCTTGGGCATCCTGGTGGCGATGGTCTGCCTGAATTATGAGCTGACCCTGATGGTGCTGTGCTTTGTGCCCTTTATCGTGCTGTTTACGGTGATCTTCCGCAAGTTTTCCCGCCGGGCGTACCGCAAGGTAAAGGATGCCACCACCGATATCAACACCTACCTGTCCGAGAACCTCTCCGGCATCAAGGTCACCCAGATCTTTGGCCGGGAGGATGAGAAGCAGGCAGATTTCTGCCGCCGCAGCCAGGCACTGGCAAAGGCAAAGCAGGAGCAGATCTTCGTGTTTGGTGTGTTCCGTCCGCTGGTGTATATGCTGTACATCAGCTCGATCCTGTGCCTGTTCTACCTGGGCGGTATGGGCTATCTGGAGGGGACCAGCTTTTTGGGACAGACCCTGACCAGCGGCACCATCGTTACCTTTTATATGTACATTGCCAAGTTCTTTACCCCCATCCAGAACCTGGCGGAACAGTTCAACTGGCTGCAATCTGCGCTGGCTTCCGGTGAAAAGGTCTTTTCCATCATGGATATCCAGCCTAAGCTGGTGGATGCACCGGATGCCATCGAGCTGGAGGAGGTCAAGGGCGAGATCGAGTTCCGGGATGTGTGGTTCAGCTATGTACCGGGGGAGTGGGTGCTGCAGGGAGTGTCCTTCCACATCCATCCCCGGGAGACGGTGGCCTTTGTTGGCTCGACAGGCTCCGGTAAGAGCACCATCCTCTCTTTGATCTGCCGTAATTATGAGTTCCAGAAAGGCCAGATCCTGATCGACGGAGTGGACATCCGCAAGATCAAGATCTCCTCCCTGCGGCGGCATTTTGGCCAGATGCTGCAGGATGTATTCCTGTTCTCCGGCACCATTCGTTCCAACCTGCTGCTGCGGATGGATGGGGTGCCGGATGAGGAGATCCTGCGGGTATGCCATTATGTCAACGCAGATCAGTTCATCGCCAAGCTGGATCATGGCCTGGATGAGGAAGTACGGGAGCGGGGCAACAACTTCTCTGCCGGGCAGCGGCAGCTGCTCAGCTTTGCCCGCACCTTGCTGCATAAGCCTAGTGTCATGATCCTGGACGAAGCAACGGCCAACATTGATACCGAGACCGAGATCCTGATCCAGGACTCGCTGGAAAAGATGCGCACGGTGGGCACTATGCTGATCGTGGCGCACCGGCTGTCCACGATCCAGCACGCGGACAATATCATCGTGCTGTCCCATGGTAAGATCCTGGAGCAGGGCAACCACCAGCAGCTGCTGGCGCAGCATGGACGGTACTATCAGCTTTACACCCTGCAATACAGCAAGGAGCAGATCAGCAAGCACTGATCAAAAGGCAAAAATATAAGCGTGTATATGGCCTGCGCGTCTGCGCAGGCCATATTTTTTGCCGCAGCCCCCCATAAGCGTAACCATCCGATCCAGAAAAAAACCTTGCAATTTTTGGGGGCAGCGATTATTATAAAAAGATAAAAGACAGCAAAAAAGGAGATCGGCCATGACCCTGACCGAACAAAAGCAAGCGCAGCGTCAGGCGGGCGTTGCGGCACGGAAGGCACTGTCTGCGCAGGTGCGCAGTGCAGCGGATGCAGCCATCTGTGCGGGGATCTGTCAGACGGAAGCGTACCGCTGCGCAGGGACGCTGCTGGTGTATGCAGCCTGGGGCGGGGAGGTGGATCTGTCGGCTTTGATCCAAACCGCCCAACAGGACGGCAAGACCGTGGCCTGGCCGGTCTGCGGCGAAGGATATCGTCTTACAGCGGTGGTGCCCGGCCCGGCGGGCTGGCAGGCCGGACGTTACGGCATCCCGGCACCGGTGCTGGACGGCGCACAGATCCTGCGCCCGGACCAGTTGGATCTGGTGGTGACGCCCTGCACAGCGTTTGACCCGGATTGCGGCCGGGTGGGCATGGGCAAAGGATATTACGACCGCTTTCTGCCGCTGTGCACCCATGCGTTCCGGCTGGGGGCAGCCTATGAGGTGCAAAAGGTGGAGCTGGCTGCTGCGGACCCAAACGATCAGCGGCTGGATGCTGTTATTACGGAAGGGAGAGTATATCGATGCAAGATCTGACAGCACTGGCCTGCGGCGATTTTTTGTCGGCCTTGGCAGGGCCTGCTGCGGCGCCGGGGGGCGGAGGTGTGTCGGCTTTGGCCGGTGCGCTGGGCGTTGCTTTGGGCAATATGGTGGGCAGCCTGACGGTGGGTAAGCCCAAGTATGCAGCTGTGGAACCGGAGATCCGGGCATTGAATTCGCAGGCGGAATCCCTGCGCTGCCAGCTGGAAGTGTTGATCCAGGCAGATGCAGAGGCGTTTGCGCCGGTGGCTGCTGCGTACCGGATGCCCCGGGCTACCCCGGAGCAGGCGGCGGAAAAGGCGGCGGCCTTGGAAGCTGCCTTGGCGGGAGCGTGTGCAGTGCCGATGCAGGTCATGGAGCTGTCTGCCCAGGGCATTGCCCTGGCAGAGCAATATGCCGCCAAAGGCAGTGTGCTGGCGGTATCGGATGCAGGGTGTGCGGCCGTTTTGTGCCAGACTGCGCTGCGCTGCGGCCTGCTGAATCTTTACGCAAATACAAAATTGATGGCGGATCGCAGCCGTGCCAAAGAGCTGAACGCACAGGCAGAAACGCTGCTGACAGCCTGGACGGGACGGGCAGATCGGCTCTGGCGGCAGACCGCAAAGGACCTGGGAGGAGAGGGAGAATGTCTCAGCTGCTGAAAGGCGGGCCGGTGGCCGCCGCATTGAACGAAAAGACCGCAGCACTTTGCGCTGCATTGACCCAGCGGGGCGTGACCCCCACGCTGGCAGTGGTGCGTGTGGGCGAAAAGGAGGACGACCTGGCGTATGAGCGGGGGCTGCTGGCCCGCTGCGCAAAGGTGGGGGTGGCGGTGCGCTGCTTTCCTCTGCCGGAACAGGTGTCCCAGGCCCGGTTGATGGAACAGATCCAGCAGATCAACCAGGACAGCAGCATCCACGGCTGCCTTTTGCTGCGCCCGCTGCCCGCTGGACTGGATGAGGAAACGGTGCGGAATATGCTGGACCCGGCCAAGGATGTGGACGGGATCACCGATGCTTCTCTGGCAGGGCTGGTCAGCGGCAGCGGCCGGGGCTTTGCCCCCTGCACTGCGCAGGCCTGCCTGGAGATCCTGCAGCACTATGCCATTCCGCTGGAAGGCAAGCGGGCTGTAGTGGTGGGGCGCAGCTTGGTGGTGGGGCGGCCTGCGGCTTTGCTGCTGGACCGCGCCAATGCCACGGTGACGGTCTGCCACTCCCGCACCCAGGATCTGGCCGCTGTCTGCCGCCAGGGAGATATACTGGTGGCGGCGCTGGGGCGTGCCCAGGCGCTGCGGTCGGAGTGCTTCCGGGCGGGACAGGTCGTGGTGGATGTGGGCATCCATGTGGGCGCAGACGGAAAACTCTGCGGGGATATCTGCCAGGAAGATGCTTTGCAAGCAGACCTTGCATTTACCCCGGTGCCGGGCGGCGTAGGGGCTGTGACCACTGCGATCCTGGCGCTGCATGTGGCGCAGGCTGCTCAGTCCGCCTCAAATTCCGACTGATGCTGCCGGAAAAAGTCGTAGTAGATGCGCACATTCGGCAGTTGAGTCCAGGGCGCAGTTTCCACGGGGACCGTATCCAGGTCGTAGATGCGTGCCCCAGGGATGGCCAGCAAAAAAGGCGAGTGGGTAGCCAATACCAGCTGACAGCCCTCGAACCGGGCGCAGCCATATAAGAGCTCTGCCAGCTGGATCTGACGCTCGGCACTGAGGCTGTTTTCCGGCTCATCCAGCAGATAGAGTGCCCGGGGTTTCAGCTGTATCTGAAAGTAATGCAGGGCGCTCTCCCCGTTGGACTGGGTGCGGATATTGTTGGTGACTCGCTGGCGCACATATTGGGTGGTGGAGCTGCGCCGGGCAGCCAGCCCCTGTTTAAACTCTTCATAATCCTCCATGGAGTGGAGCCGGAGCGGGGTGTTTTTGTAGTGCTGATACTCCGCAAACAGATCCTCCCGGCGGCGGTCCACCCCGTCGTTGAAGTCCCGCACGCCGAACATATAGTCAAAAACATCGTCGCTGGTGATAATGCGGCTGTTGTCCGGCAGATGCCGCAGGGTGGAGGCTTTGCACAGCTGTACATAGTCATCAAACAGTGCGCTGTGGTTGAAGCTGCTCTTCCGGGGCAGGGCCAGTTTTTGTGCGATGATGTTCAGCATCGTGCTTTTGCCGGAGCCATTGCCGCCGTAAAAGATCGTCACTGCATCAAATACGATCCGCTCCCACTGCTTTTTGGGGAAGTGCTGGAAAGGATAGACACTGTCGTATGCATACTCGGCATTTTTATGCCGGAAATAGCGCCATTCGTCGTCTGCATCCGGCAGACGGAACTCGTCCAGATAAAGCATAGCTGCAAGACCTCCTGTACAGGCTGTGGGTATTTTTAGTTTGATTATAGCGCAGAGCGCTGCCCAGAACAAGAGCAGCCCCTGTGCTGCAATAATAACAAAGGAGATGGCAGTATGGAGTACAAACGCTTTTATGATGCGATCGTTGTCCGGTTGGATAAAGGGGAGGAGATCCTGGAACAGATGCGAGAGCTGGCTATGATGGAAAAGATCCACCTGGCCAGCGTCCAGGGCATCGGCGCGGTGGACAAGTTTACCATCGGCGTGTTTGACACCCAGGCAAAGCAGTTCTGTCCGCGGGAGTACACGGGCTGCTATGAGATCGTATCGCTGACGGGGTCCATCAACACGATGAACGGAGAGTTCTACTGTCACCTGCACATGAGCGCAGCAGACGGCACCGGTGCGGTGGTGGGCGGCCACCTGAGCAATGCTCGGATCAGCGCCACTGCCGAGCTGGTGATCCGCACCCTGCCGGGGCGGGTAGAGCGGGTGTATGACCCAGAGATCGGGTTGAACCTGCTGGATTTTTAAGAGGATACAAAATTGCCCCTGCGCACAAGTCTGTGCGCAGGGGCTGTTTTTGTTTACAGGCTGGTGAGCACCAGGGCGCATAAGGGCAAAGTCAGGATGCTGAGCAGGGTTGTCAGCACCACGCTGCCCGCGGCAAAGCCCTCGTCGTGGCCGAACTGCACCGCAAATACAGAGGTGATGGCCGCCGCAGGGCAACATTCCAACAGGACGACCACCTGGGAGACGGTGCCAAAATGCAGCAGACCCAGCAGGGCAAACAGAGCCATGCATACAGCAGGGATCAGCAGCATACGCACACCGGCCAGCTGCCAGATCTGCCGGTCGGCCAGGATGGTGCGCAGGTTGCCGGAGCCGATCAGCATGCCGGTGATCAGCATAGAGAGCGGGGTGTTCATGCCGCCCAGCAGCTGCAGGGGCTGGATGATCAGCGAGGGCAAAGGCAGCTGCAGCAGATAGATGGTCAGGCCGATGACCATGGCGTACAGCACCGGAGTGTGCAGCAGACTGCGGCTCAGCTCCCGGGCGCTGGCTTTGCCGCTGACCAGTCCATAGCCCAAGGTCCACAGCAGCAGGTTGAATACGGTAACGTAGGCGCTGGCATACAGCAGACCCTCGGCGCCAAACAGAGCAGAGATCAGCGGGAAGCCCATGTACGCCGCATTGGAAAAAATGCAGGCAAAGCGGAAGATCGAAGCCCGGCTGTCTTTGCGGCGGGCGGTGAGCAGAACGGTCACGCCGGTGCCCAGCAGAATGGCCAGCACACTGAGGCCGAAAGCCGCCAGCAGGTTGCGCAAGATCTCCATGCTGAACTCCATCTGGTAGGAGTTCAGGATCATGGCAGGTACCACTACATTGACCAGCAGCCCGCTGAGGGTCTGTTTGCCCTCACTGCGCAGGATGCCGGCTTTGGTGGCCGCTGCACCGGTAAAGATCAGTAAAAACAGCACCGCAACCTGTTGGGCGGTGATCATTGCCAGCTGCATGGGCAAAGTCCTCCTTGTCTGTTGGATACATCTAACCTAGATATAGCACGGGAGAGGGGATTTTGCAAGCCCTCAGGCCAAAAAAGAGACAAAAAAGACCCGCCGGAGCGGGTCGAAGGATCATTTCAGGGTGCCGTCCAGGACCTGGTTGTAGTACCAGGGCTTTGGTGCACGGAAGGTCTTTCCGCTGAGGAAGGCAAAATCCGGCTGCGAGAAGTGCGGCAGGACCAGCTCCCAGGCGCACAGAGCCTGGTATTTCAGCTTCAGCTCTCGATTGGCGGCGTTGTTGCCATACTTGCTGTCGCCCAGGATAGGGCAGCCGATGCTGGCCATGTGGGCGCGGATCTGATGGGTGCGCCCGGTGATCAGGCGGACCTTGAGCAGAGCCAGGCGGCCGGAGACAGCCAGGGTCTCGTACTGGGTCTCCACCTGTTTGGCGCCGGGCAGCTTTTCGCCTACGATCTTGACGATGCCGCGGTCTGCGTCCTTGAGCAGGTAGCCCCCCAACACGCCTTCCGGCGGGGTGGGACGGCCAAAGGTGACACAAAGATAGTTCTTTTGCACCTCCCGGCTTTTGATGGCTTCCAGGAAGATCTGCTCTGCCTCCGGGGTCTTGGCGATGATCACCAGACCGCTGGTGCCGGTATCCAGCCGGTGGCACAGGGCCGGCTGATACAGGCTGTTCTCGCTGTATTCGCCCTGCTGGTTCAGGTACAGCAGCGCACGGTTCAGCAGGGTGTCATCCTCCGGGCCGTCTACTGCCAGCCCGGCGGGTTTGTTGGCTACCAGGATCTGGGGGCAGTCGTATACGACCTGCGCAGGGCAGCGGGCGTTTTTCCAGGCAGGGCCATCCACCCGGATGCCCTCATCCAGCACTTCGTCCAGGATAAACAGCTTGATCTCATCCCCGGCCATCACACGGGTGGACAGGGGCTGCTTTTTGCCGTTCAGCTTGATCTTATTTTCCCGCAGAGCCTTGTTCAGACGGCCCGGATTCAGGGCGGGATACTGCTGCATCAGGTAATTGTCCAGCCGGGTAGGGGCCAGGCATTTCACTTTCAATATCTTCACGGAAGGTTCCCTTTCTTTCACATTGATACGGTGTGTTCTTCTTATTTTAGCCGAAAATGCGGTAGGCTGTCAAGTAAGGACGCTTTGGGACGCAGTGTCAGGCGGCGGACAGAGCAAAGCGTACGCCCCTGCTGCCAAGGATAGTCCTCGGAGAGAGATACCATGCCATGAAAACGGAGGGAGACAGGGGCCGCAGGGCTGGCCAGTAGCCAGTCTGCCTGTATGGGTCTTGCAAGAGAGGTATCGCCGGATACAGCTGCCAGCGTGTGCCCGCCTGCGGTGATGCGCACGATACACCCGTCCCTGGTACGCAGTACCTCTGCTCCGACCCCGCCGCATTGGGCGGTGCGGCTGTGCAGCGCAGGCCATTGCGCTGGCTGGAACCGTCGGTGGGCGGGCAGCGTGCAAGGCGTTTTGGGGGACAAACGCAGGTCAATGAGCAGCTGCAGGTCGGCACCACGGCGCTGCAGCAAAGTCTCCACAGCGCTTTGTGCAGCATCCCCGCCCCGGAACAGTACGACAGCCTGTCCGGATTGGGTGATCACTACGGCGGGAGCGGTGGAACTGCCGGCCAATTCTACATGGATCAGATCCCGGCTCAGGGCGCTGCCCATATAAATGGCGGCGCCCGCTGCCAGCATAAGGGCAGGCAGAGCGATGCGCAGACGGACCTTTTTGTGCAGCGCTGCTGCTGCAAGAGCCAAAAGCAGCAGGCAGACGATAGCCCCATAGCTCGTATCAAAATAGAGCTGTGCCCCTGGCCAGCCAGCGACCCACCGAGCCCAGGTGTTGAGCAGGACGGTCAGCGCTCCCGCACCAAAGGAGCAGCTGTAATACAGCCAGCGCAGCGCAGGGAATAAGCCGCTGATAGCGGCAGCGATCCCCAGCAGCATCAGCGGCTGCACC
>OBZG01000201.1_pt1 | contig 73989 bp, 56 predicted proteins | sample 1550701 | NCBI WGS metagenome assembly OBZG01 (sample SAMEA2580229, study PRJEB22360) | human gut metagenome | biome: human gut; feature: human-associated habitat; material: faeces | place: Denmark | collected 2008/2010
ACTGTGTTTTTCATGGTATTAGATTTAAGGTTAACAATTGAGATTGGCTGTCCGTGACGGATAGCCTTTTTTTGTATAGAGGCATGAATACACGAATTTTTGAGAACACTGCTTAAGCGCCCCTTTCCGAGGGTAACATCCATACTTTCAAAGTAAGCTAATTTCATCGGCAAAGTAAGTTAACTTGCTTTGGTATTTCAGCTAACTTACTTTGTCAATGAAGCTAATTGTATTTTTATGATCTTTTTCGGTTATTCTTTGTCTGTTTCGATTTTGTATACAATTGATGTGTTTTTGTACGCTTTTAGTTTAGTTATGCATTTAATAGTCAATTTTTTATTATATAATTTTGTCTTGTGTTTTTTTATGATTTCCTTGGTTAGCTGTTAGCACCAATTGATATATAAGGTTTGATGGCTAATAGAAGAGGGGGTAAGGAAAGAAAAATATCAAACGAATATACTTGGGACCTTAACGGACAGAACAAAATATAATATTATTCTGTTGATTGTTGTTGGAGGTAAGATTTCGTATTCCCTTAATTTATAAGAGTATATGCAAGAGAATAGGTATAATACATGTGATCGTTTTTTAGGCGGATTAGAAAAAGACTTTATTATTACGGAACAGATTGAAGATAGTCCATTGACTTCAGAGCCTTCTTTTTTGGATTACGGGATAATAGCAGTATGTAATAGAGGTAGTGCGATCATTCATTTGCTTGAAAATAAGCATGTATGGAATAAGAATGAATTGATTTTCTTATTTCCGAGACAGTTATGCTCAATGCGGAACGTGAGTGAGGACTTCTCGGCGAAGTTTATCATCATACCACATGTACTACATGGGGATGTATTAAGTTCCTTACGTCATTTTGATCCGGGATTTCATTTTTTCGTGAAGGATCATTTTTACTATAATATAGAGGATAATAATGGTATTGAGCGTTTTCAATCATTTTGCAAATTGATAGAGAATGAGCTTGAGCGGTATCGGGGTAATGGGCTTCTGAGGGAGCGGATTATATGTTACTTGGGGATTTTTTACATGGATGTTTACGACTATTATGTGAAAGTGCGTAAGAAAATCCCTTTCAGGACTAGTTTGAGAAAAGAGCAATTGATCTATGATTTCTGTAGTCTCGTGGCAGAGAATTTCAAGAATCACAAGAATGTCGGATTTTATGCGGATAAATTGAATATAACGACAACTTATTTAAGTGCGATCATGAATGAAAGGTGTGGCATTTCAGCCAAGGAGTTTTTATCTATCTATATAGTGTTAGAGGTAAAGTCGTTGCTACGTGACTCTCGATTAAATATACAGGAGATCGCTATATTGACTAATTTTCCGTCTCAATCGACATTGAATCGCTTTTTTCGTCAACGGACGGGAATGACTCTTTCTCAATATCGAAAACATATATTTTCAACATGATTATGTTTGATTTTCATATTATTTCTATAACTTTAAACTTCTGCTGCAATCGTTATTATCGTTCATTTGTTGTATAAATAACAGAGGAGATTGCTTGATTGATTTAAAGTTGGGAATTAGTGGTTATAATTTAATATGACGATGGGAAAATGTAATAAAATGCTAGAGGAAATGAGCTTTAATGCCCTATTCCAGAAATTACCTGTTGGAATTGAAGTTTATGACGGGAGGGGGCAGCTAGTGGATCTCAATAGGACGGACGAGAATTTGTTCGCTATAAGCCGGAAGGATATTATGGGAATAAATCTTTTCGAGAATCCTAATTTTCCAGAGGACAAGATCGCTCGTCTGAAACAGGGAGAAATGGTTGTGTTCGATTGTAATTATGAATTTGATAATATACAAACGAATGAGTACTATAACATAGACCCAAAAAAGGAAGGTACAAATTTACGTCTGTCTATTAAATGTGTGCCGTTGAAAGGAGAGGCTGAAGATATCTGTGGATATGTACTAATGTTTACGGATGAGACGGAAGAATATCAAAAGTCGGAGAAAGTAGAGGAACTGTTCACGAAGTTGAAAACGGTTATGCGTTGCAGTGATTCCTTGCTGTGGGAATATGATGTTAAAACCGATAAGATGCATATCGATCTGGACTTACGTGTTTTAGGTAATAAATCCAGATTGAGAGCAAGTAACTTGACAACGAAAAAAGATTTTTGTGAGATCGTACATCCGGAAGATCGGGAAAGGGTACTTGTACAAGGCTTTGAAAAGATTGTTACGGGTGAGATCGGTGAATATAGTATTCAATACCGACAGCTTTTTGAGGGGCAATATGTTTGGGTGAGAGCGTATGCGTACCCTTATAAATATGATGAGGCGGGAAGACCAGCGAAAATCCTTTATTACTTGATGGACATAACGGATGAGATCGCCATGCAAGATAAATTGCGCTGGGTGGAACGAGAGCGTCAACGGAAAGAATATGAGTTAGCTAAGGCTAAAGAGGCGAATCGGCTTAAGTCTATGTTCTTGGCGAATATGAGTCATGAGATCCGTACGCCTTTAAATGCTATTGTTGGTTTCGCGAATATACTGGCAGAGACCAAGGAGATAGAGGAGGAGGAACGAGAGTTTTATGTGGATATCATTGACAAGAATAGTGAATTGCTTCTGCAATTGATTGAGGATATCCTTGATTTCTCAAAGATTGAGGCGGGAACCTTTGACATTACGAAGAGAAATTTTGATTTTAAGGAGATCTGTGAGGAAACCTATGCGGTACATGCCTTGAAGATTCCGAAAAACGTTCGATTTGTTTTCGATCGGGGCTCACAACCCGTGACTGTTTTCTCAGATCCGAAACGAGTCGTACAGGTTATTTCTAATTTCTTGACAAATGCGATTAAGTTTACTTCGGAAGGTGAGATCAAATTAGCCTATAAGGTATCGAATGATGAAATACGAGTTTCGGTCTCGGATACGGGAATGGGAATCTCGGAGGAAGATTGTAGAACTATATTCGATCGTTTTGTTAAGTTGAACGCTTGCAAACAAGGTACCGGATTAGGATTGGCGATTTGCAAAAATATTATCGAGAACCTAGGGGGACGAATCGGGGTAGAATCTACATTGGGAGTAGGTTCCACTTTTTGGTTTACCTTGCCTTTGAAGGAGATTAAAGAGAATGAACCTAAGTTCTAAGGGGATATATATTATTTTACGGATATGTTTTAAAGCATGGTTTTGTTAAATCTGGTTAAGGAAATGAGATTTGCAAATAAAACATTATGCTACATAACATAAAACCTCTATATTTGCACTGTGTTTTTCATGGTATTAGATTTAAGGTTAACAATTGAGATTGGCTGTCCGTGATGGATAGCCTTTTTTGTTTCAAAAAATCATAACCATGAGATTTTAGGAGTGTAGCTGAAGGTTTTTTCGTAAATTTGCGCTCCGTTTGTAATACTAGATCCTGTATTTAAGTGTATGAAAAGAGTATTCTGTCCAAAATGTGATAATCAGTTGTCTTTTGATGAGACCAAATATCCGGAAGGGAAGGTATTAGCCTTCGTCTGTCCGCAGTGTGGAGCGCAATTTAAGATTAAATTGGGCCGAAAGGTGGTGAAGACGGCTACCGGTGAGGAAAAAGAGGTGAAGGAACCGGATTTCTCTTGCGGTTATATTACCATTATCGAGAATGGTTTTGCTTTTAAGCAAGATCTACCATTAGTGATGGGAGATAATGTGATTGGTCGCCGTAATAAGGATACGGAAGGTGTAGATGTCCCTATTATCACGAGCGATCCAAGTATGGGGCGTAAGCATTGTGTGATTAATGTAAAGAAAGACACTAATGGCAAGTTCGTTTATATGGTGCGTGACTTTCCTAGCTTGACCGGGACTTTTGTGAAAAATGTATTGGTCGGTAAAAAAGAACAAGTACGTATCGGGGAAGGTTCGATCGTAACGATTGGCGCTACTACTTTTATCTTACATTCGGCGAACGAGGGAGAAGAAGAGGAATAAATATAAAAAACTTCAGAGGCTGTTCCCGTTTATGATCTCGATCTTTAACTTCGGGTCGGAATGATGGCAGATAAGGGATTTTGGCGTTTGTTTTGGGAGTGAGTTATAAGATATATGCTCATTCCGGGATACAGCTCTGAAGTATCACTGAGAAAACAAGGCTCATAGGTATTAAGATTAAGCCGATTAACATAAAGAAATGAAAAGAACCGAAAGAATAGTTGTATTAACTATGGTTAAAATAGGCTCTTAGGGTTTGTTTTTCTAGAAATTAGCTAACTTTTTGTGTGGTTTTTAAAATGTTAATGAGCATGAGGTTAAATAGAAATATGGACAGTCATGGAGCAGGTTCCTAAACAGCAGCCGGTAAATAAAACAGCATTCCGGGTATTGGTGGCGTTAAGCGTTACGCATTGTTTGAATGATTCGTTGCAATCCGTTATCTCGGCGGTTTATCCACTTTTCAAGGATGATTTAGCGTTGAGCTTCGCCCAAATCGGGTTGATTACGCTTGTTTATCAATTATCCGCTTCTGTTTTCCAGCCTATAACCGGTTTGGTTTTTGATAAGCGTCCCGTGGCTTGGTCGTTACCTATTGGTATGAGTTTTACGTTGGTCGGCTTGTTGAATCTCGCTTTTTCCTCTACGCTCCATTGGGTCTTGATCTCCGTATTCTTGATAGGTATCGGGTCTTCGGTTTTGCATCCGGAAGCGTCCCGGATTACCTCGCTAGCGTCGGGAGGGCGTAGGGGATTGGCACAATCGCTTTTTCAAGTGGGTGGTAATTTGGGCGGATCGTTAGGTCCGCTACTGGTTGCTTTATTGGTGGCACCTTATGGACGGACTCATATCGCTTTGTTTTCTATACTGGCATTCGTCGCTATTTTGGTGATGATTCCTATCTGCCGTTGGTATAAGGCGTATTTGAGTCGGGTGAAATGGCAGAAGAAGTCGGGTGAGACGCATGTGGAGATGCCTCTTTCTTTGGGAAAAACAGTCTTTTCGATCTCGATATTGCTGACCTTGATTTTCTCTAAATATATCTATATGGCTAGTTTGAATAGCTACTATACCTTTTACTTGATCCATAAATTCGGGGTGAGTGTACAGACTTCGCAGATCTGTTTGTTCGTCTTCCTGATTGCTACGGCCATGGGAACCTTGGCGGGTGGTCCTATCGGTGATAAGATAGGACGGAAATATGTGATTTGGGGATCGATTCTAGGGGCAGCCCCATTTAGCTTGTTGATGCCGCATGTGGGATTCGCTTGGACGATCGTGCTTAGTTTTTGCGTGGGTTTGGTCTTATCATCGGCGTTCCCGGCTATTTTGTTGTATGCGCAAGAGTTGCTTCCTTATAAATTAGGTCTTATCTCGGGACTTTTCTTTGGATTTGCTTTCGGTGTGGCGGGTATAGCCTCGGCCGTATTAGGAAATATGGCGGATCATTATGGAATAGAGGCTGTCTACAACGTATGTGGCTTCATGCCTCTTTTAGGACTGGTTACTTGGTTCCTTCCCAACTTGAAAAAGAAGTAAAAACAATCCTCCCTTTTTCGCTGTTATTACTCCAACTGAACGTCAATTACTAAATGAGTTTATGGTGAGTAATATAGTATCTTACAGTATTCTTTTGCTGTATCTTCTTCCATGCGCTTCATGGAGCCAAGGGAACGATGTGGATTTAAGCTTGGAACAATCTCTCGACCTGCTTCATAAGGAAAATAAAAGCTTGAAAATAGCCGGGAAAGAAGTGGAATGGGCTCGGAATGAGCATCAAAAGCTAAACGCTTTTTGGTATCCGTCGGTGAACGCCGCGGGTGCTTTCGTACATATGTCGAATCCGATAGAGGTACGGCAGTCGCTGAGTAAATATACGGAACCGGCGAAGGAGTTTGTCCATAATTATATCCCGGATAATGAGCTGATCATGTCGGTATTGGATAAGATCGGGCAAGGTACTTTCTCGCTTCCGCTGATCTCCCAAAACATCACTTCTATAGACGCTACGGTGACGTGGCCTGTTTTCACGGGAGGAAAACGTATCTACGCGAACAAGATCGGAAAGACGATGGTCTCTATAGCGGAGGTGAATAGGAATCAAGTGGATGCCAACCAACAATCCTTATTGATCGAGGCTTATTTCGGGCTTCGTCTGGGACAAAGTGTGGTGGACGTAAAAACGGAAGTGTACAATTCTTTGAAAACCCATTATGACCAAGCCCTTAAATTAGAGCAAAACGGGATGATCAATCGGGCCGAGCGTCTGTTCGCTCAGGTAAGTATGGACGAGGCGAAACGAGAACTGGAATCGGCCCGTAAGGATTTAGCGGTCGCTCAACAGGCGTTTAAAAGCTTGATTAATATGGAGGAGGGGAGTGACGTACGTACCACGACTCCTTTATTCATTAATGAGGCGCTTCCTCCGGCTCAATACTTCAAGGATCTGGTTCCGATGAATAATTATATAGTCAATCAATTGAAATTGCAGCAGGTTGTAGCCGATAATCAACTAAAGATCGGCCGGTCCGCTTATGTCCCGAATATCGCTTTATTCGGCAAACAGACTTTGTACGCTGACGGATTGGATAAATATTTGCTGCCTCGTACGATGGTGGGAGTTGGTTTTACGTGGAATATCTTTGACGGCTTGAATCGGGAGAAAACCATCCGGCAGGCAAAGATCGCTAGTCAGTCGCTTCGTTTGGGTAAGGAGAAGGCGATTACGGATCTGGAGGTCGGTATCGATAAATTCTACAGCCAGCTACAAAATGCCTTGGACAATGTAAAAGCTTTGGATACGACGATCGAGATGAGCCGGGAACTGGTCCGGGTGCGGAAGAAATCCTTCCAAGAGGGAATGGCTACTTCTACGGAGGTAGTCGATGCCGAGGTTATGCTGGCGAAGGTGAAGACCGCTTTTCTTTTGGCTTATTATCAGTATGATGTAGCCTTGATTAATCTGCTGTCTGTCTGCGGTACGCCGGAGCAGTTCCACCAGTACAAGATGGAGGGAAAGACCGAGGAGCTTTTGGGGAATTGAAAATTGAGAATTGAAAATTGAAAATTTAGGGGTTATGGATAAAACTAAGAGATATTTGAGTGTGGCCTTTGTCGTGGTCTTGGCGATTGTTATCGTTGTCTCGTTGATCGGGATGATCTTGTTGAAAAAGAAGCCGGTGATCTTGCAAGGGCAGATCGAGGCAACGGAAATACGTATCTCCGGTAAGTTACCGGGGCGTATCGATACCTTTCTGGTAAAAGAGGGACAGAATGTACGCCAAGGCGATACCTTGGTAGTCATCAATAGTCCGGAGGCATTGGCTAAATATCAACAGGTGAACGCCATGGAGAACATAGCGAAGTATCAGCACCAGAAAGTGGATGAGGGTACACGAAAGCAAATCATCGCTTCCTTGCAACAATTGTGGAATAAATCCAAATCGGATTTACAATTGGCGAAGATTACCTATGATCGGGTCAATGCCTTGTATAAAGATAGCGTGGTAACCTCACAGCGTAAAGATGAGGTGGAGGCCATGTATAAAGCGGCTGAGGCCGCCGAACGTGCCGCTTATAGCCAATATCAAATGGCGGTAGACGGGGCGCAGATACAAGATAAGGAGAGCGCCCGCTCGTTGGTGACGGCGGCGCAAGGAACCGTGGAGGAGGTGGCGGCTCTCTTACAGGACGCTCGGTTGACGGCTCCGGAATCCGGACAAATCTCAGCTATTTTCCCGAAACGGGGAGAGTTGGTTGGGGCCGGGATGCCAATCATGAACTTAGTCGTATTAGATGACGTGCATGTGGTATTGAACGTACGTGAGGATCGTTTGCCTTTATTTAAGATGGGAGGAACGTTTGTCGCCGATGTACCGGCGATCGATAAGAAGGATATTGAGTTCAAGATCAATTATATCAGTCCGTTGGGCAGTTTCGCTACTTGGAAATCTACCAAGCAGACTGGTAGCTATGACTTGCGGACCTTCGAGATACATGCCTTACCGGTGGAGAAGGTGGAGGGATTGCGTCCCGGTATGTCCGTACTCTATCAACTCCCTTAATACTATCCATTTGTAGAGACGGGGCACGCCCCCGTCTCTACAACTAAATAATTTATTGTCGCTATGCTAAAGAAGAGTCCTTTCTATATGGTTTTACGTCGGGAACTGGATCGCATGGTTTCCCGGAGATTATATTTCGGGGTGTGTATCGTGTTGCCTTTGTTCTGTATATTCTTCATGTCTACGATTTTCGGAAGCGGGCAGATGGAGAACATACCGATAGCGGTAGTGGACCAAGACAACACCTCCATGTCTCGGGAGGTCATCCGGCAGGTAGAGGCGGTACCGACTTTCCGGGTAACCCGGCATTATACGGACCAAGAGACCGCTCGCCATGCTACCCAAGCAAAAGAAATCTACGGTTATTTAGTGATCCCCAATCAGTTTGAGGCGGATGCCACGGCGGGGCGTGACGCTACTTTATCGTATTATTACCACTATGCCTTGTTGAGCGTGGGCGGTGAGGTACGTGGGGCCTTCGAGACCCTGCTGCGTACGCTTTCGCTCGCCCCGGTGGTTGTGCAAGCTACGGCGATGGGGGTGGGGGAGAATCAGATAACCACCTTCCTATTACCGGTACGATCCAGTAGCCACCCGCTGTTCAACCCGGATCTGGATTATTCCGTTTATCTGAGCAATCCTTTTTTCTTTGTCTTTTTCCAAGTGATCATTTTGCTGGTTACGGTGTACGCTATCGGTAGCGAGATCAAGTTCCGGACAGGCGGTGGGTGGCTGGAGGCGGCACGGATGAACATGTTCGTGGCGGTGGTGGGCAAACTGCTCCCTTATACGATTATCTTTTGTATCATGAGCGTCTTCGCTAACTATATCATGTTCGGGGTCATGCATATTCCTTTCGCTTGCGGTTTCTGGCCATTGAACTTGACGGCGATCTTATTCGTGGTCGCTACGCAAGCGTTGGCGGTATTCCTGTTCTCGTTGTTTCCCGCTATAGCGATCGTGATTAGCGTGGTGTCGATGGTCGGTTCGCTGGGGGCTACTTTATGCGGCGTTACTTTCCCGGTCGATTCCATGTACGCTCCCGTACATTTCGCCTCGTACCTGTTTCCGGTACGGCATTTCGTGGAGATCAACCAGAACTTATTGTATGGCGATTACGGATTCCCTTATACATGGGTAAACGTAAGTTCGTTGTTTGCGTTTATGTTATTGGCATTGGCACTATTGCCACATTTGAAAACCGCTATTTTAAGTCATAAATATGAGAACATCCGATAATATGAAAGGAACCTTGGCGGATATCGCTTCCTTGGTCAAGGACGAGTTTAAGACGATCTCCACGAGCTACGCTATCTTGCTCGTCTTGGTAGGAGGTATATTTCTCTATGGCCTGCTGTATAATTATATGTATGCCCCGGATCTGGTGCGTAACGCCCCGGTGGTAGTCGTCGATGACTCAAAGACCGACTTGAGCCGGGAGTACATCCGTTTGCTGAACGCCACTCCGCAAGTCTCGGTAATCGCCGATGGTTTAGATTACGCCGAGGCGCAGGAGTGGATGAAGGAGGGGGATGCCGTAGGTATCTTGTATCTTCCCTCTGATTTCGAGACCCGGGTGGCACGAGGGAATGAGTCCCTGTTTATCATGTACCAGACGACAAGCGCCTTCCTATATTATATGGCGATGCAGGAGGCGTCCAGCGGTGCCATGTTGGCGTTGAACGATCGGTATCGTCCGGAGATGTTGGTGTTCTTGCCCCAGCAAGACGCTTCCAAGATCGTTTCGGCGCAACCCATATCAGTGGTCGGGACGGCGTTGTATAATTTTACGGAAGGATATGGAACCTATTTGATCCCGGCGGTATTGATCGTCATTATGTTCCAGACCTTGTTGATGGTGATCGGTATGATAAGCGGGGAAGAGCGGGATTCGGGTACCATCGTTCGTTTCGCCTCCGAGGGATTATCCTTTGGCCGGATCGCTAGGGTGATAATCAGCAAGACCTTTGTGTATTGCGTATTGTATACGATTTTCGCTTTGTTCTTGTTGGGCTTGATACCGCTATTGTTTGGCCTGCCGGATATCGGTAATTATCTGAACACCTTGATCCTGCTGATACCTTTCTTGCTGGCTACCAGCTTCTTTGGGCTGGCCGCCTCTTATTTCTTTACGGACTCGGAGGCTCCGTTATTGATGATCGCCTTCTTCTCGGTAGGCTTGATCTTCCTTTCCGGAGTCTCTTATCCCTTGGAATTGATGCCTTGGTATTGGCAAATGGCCCATTATATCATTCCGGCGGCTCCCGCTACGCTGGCCTATGTACAGCTCAACTCGATGGGAGCGTCGATTGAGCAAGTCGGTGTGGAGTACGTGACGTTGTGGGTGCAATGTGTCGTTTATTTCCTCTTGGCTTGCTGGGTGTACCGGCGGAATATCTTAAAGGCGAGCCGTGCCTTGTCGTCATTGTAGCTCCCGTATCCTGACGTCGATACCGCTACCTTTCAAGGCATCTTTCAACTCGCCGATCTTCGTATCCCCGTAATGGTAAGGGTATAGGATTTTAGGCGAGAACATCTTGGCCGCTTTCGCTGCTTGCGGGACGGTCATGGTATAAGGCTGGTTGACGGGAAGGAAAGCGATATCGATGTCTTTCAGGTCTTTCATCTCCGGGATGTCTTCCGTATCGCCGGCTATATAGACTCTTAGTCCGTCGAACGTGAGGATATAGCCATTATCCCGGTGGCGGGGATGATATTTATCCCGGCCGGGCGTGGTGTTATAGGCGGGGACGGCCTCTATCTTCATATAGCTGATGGAGGTATCCGTATCGCCGTTTTTTAGGACCTTCCCTTTTCCCAGCTTCTTTTGGCTGTTCTCGTTGGCGATGATTTCCGTACCGCTTTTCTCGACGGCTTGTATCGCTTTCGGGTCTAGATGGTCGCCATGCTCGTGGGTGATCAAGATGATATCGGCTTTCGGGAAAGTCGTATAATCGGCGTATTCGGAGACAGGATCTACCTGTATCGAATGATTGTCGTACGTAAGCATCAGGCTGCCGTGCTTGATGAACGTGATGATCAGTTCTTTTCCGCTCTTGGTCTTGAAAGAATCCGAGGCGAAGTTACTAGCGGAGGCTAAGCTCGCCATGAATAAACTACACATAAGCATACATGATTTTAGTCTCATAATCTCGCGGTTTTTTATAAGTGTTTCCGCGAATATACTCATAATAGATTAATTCCCTAATTTGTTCGCCTATCCGGTATAAATATTTACATTTGCGACGTATATTCTGATAACATGAAAACGAAATGAGAAGAATTGTTCTGTTGATTACGATTTGTTGCCAAGTATTTTGGGTGGCGGCGCAAAAGAAAGCGCCCAAATGGATGGATAAGCAACGAAAGGCGGTGGTTACCGTCACTACTTATGGAAAAGATAACCAGAAGAAAGCGTCTGGTACGGGATTTTTCATTACCGAGACCGGTGAGGCGTTGTCCGGCTATTCCTTGTTTAAGGACGCGGCGAGGGCGACCGTGACCGACGCCGACGGTAAAGAATATCCGGTAAGCCGCATCTTGGGGGCTGATGAATTATATGACGTGATCAAGTTCAAGGTAGAGGTTCCGAAGAAAGCTGTGTTCTTGCCGATCGCCCGTGAGCCGATCTCGCAAGGAGTTATCGCTTATCTGATGCCTTACTCGACCGGTAAGATCACGAAGTTCGGGGAAGGACCGGTCTCGGAGGTCAGTAAGTTGAAGGAGCCGTTCAGCTATTATAAATTGTCGATGGCGCTGGAGAGCGGGCAGGTAAACGCTCCTGTATTGACGGCGGACGGCGAGGTGTTCGGCTTGGCGCAGGAAGATGCATCGGGGAAGAAGGAAGATTCCTACGCGGTCTCGGCGGGATACGCGAATAGCTTGACGATTCAGTCGGCGGACGCCTTTAATTCCACCTATAGCCGGATTGGTATCCGGAAGGCGTGGCCGTCGGACGCAAGCCAAGCGCAGGTCTCCTTATACTTGATGGCAAACTCGCAAGACCCGAAGACGTATCTGGCTACCTTGAATGATTTTATCGCCACTTTCCCGGATTCTCCCGACGGGTATTTGAACCGTGCCAATCATTACGCTTACCACCGTGCGGATCTGGCTCCTACGGAGGCCGAGCAGGGGGCTTATCTGGATAAGGCGTTGGAAGATATAAACACGGCTTCCCGCTTCAGCGAGCGGAAAGGGGATATCTGGTTCAACCGAGCCAAGCTGATCTACGGCGTGGCCGCCGCGGATACGACCTTGAATAAGGAGCAGTGGACCGTCGATGCCGCTACCGAGGCGATACAAAAAGCGATCGGGGAGGAGGACTTGCCGGTCTATCGCCAATTGGAAGGGGATATCCATTTTTATAAAGGAGATTTCGAGCAGGCGTTCGCTGATTATATGAAGGTGAACGATAGCGATATGGCATCTTCTACCTCTTGGTATTGGGCGGCGAAGGCGAAGGCGAATATCCGGGGCGCTAACTTCGGGGATATCATCGCCTTGCTGGATAGCGCCATCGCCAAATGCGGGAACCCGCCAACGAACGAGGCCGCTCCCTATATCTTGGAACGGGTGGATCTCCGCTTGAAACTGATGCAATACAAGGAGGCCGTGGACGATTATGATTTATACTACGATCTCTTGAAAGGACAGGTCGGCGACCGCTTCTTCTATTACCGCGAGCAAGCGAAGTTCCGCATGAACGATTTCCCCGGAGCCTTGGCCGATATCCAATCCGCGATCCGCTTGAATCCGGGCGACCCGACTTATCCGGCGGAGGAAGCGTCCGTATATATCCGTATGGAAAACTATGATCAGGCGTTGAGGAGCTTAGAGAATGCCTTGCGGATCGCTCCGGATTTCGCCTCTTGCTACCGTCTGCGAGGCATCTGCTACGTCCGTCAGGGTAAGAAGGCGGAAGCGTGCGAGGCTTTCAACAAGGCGAAGGAGTTGGGTGATCCTGTCGTGGACAAATTAATAAAGGAACATTGTAAGTGACGAGATATCTGGGCAGGTACGCACGTCCGTATCTACCCAGCTGCACGTCCGTATCTGTCCGGTTGCAGGTCCGTATCTGTCCGGTTGCAGGTCCGTATCTGTCCGGTTGCAGGTCCGTATCTGTCCGGTTGCAGGTCCGTATCTGCACGGATGCAGGTCCGTATCTGCACGGATGCAGGTCCGTATCTGCACGGATGCAGGTCCGTATCTGTCCGGTTGCACGTCCGTATCTACCCCGCTGCAGATACGTATCTGTGCGGTTGCAGGTACGTATCTGCCCGGATGTAAGGCTCCGCTTATCTCCCTATGAACTTCTTGAAGGCCTCTACCTTGTCGTTCAATATCAATTCCTCCGGAAATCGTGTCTCTTGCAATAACTCGTAGATATGATCGTACCGGGCTATATCGAAAGATATATGCGCGTCGCTACCTAAAATCACAGGAACCTCGTATTTCTTGCATAGGCGCAAGATCGTGAGGTTATTATCTCTGGCGGTGAGTTTCTTGCGGACCGGGTTGAGAGAGCTGTTGTTGATCTCCAGCAACGTGTGATGCTCTTTGGACGCTAATACGATAGGCTCGAAATCCACCTCGGCCGTACCGTCTCCCGGGTGACTGATGATGTGGACATGCGGGTTGCGGATAGCCCCGATCATCGCCTCCGTGTTCTGCTCGACCGTTCCCGGTTTGTAGCAAAGCGAGTGGATACCCGCTATCCGGATATCCAGCATAGGAAAGTACTCCTCGCCCAGATCGATCGTACCCTTATAATCGATGATGTTCAATTCCGCCCCGAGCAATAACTCGACACCGTATATCCGGCGGGGAACCACGTGCAGGTTGCGGAAGTAAATCGGGGAGCACGTCCCCGGTATGCCGGGGGCATGCTCTGTTATACCTAGTAACTTCAATCCTTTCTCGGAGGCGGCCGCTGCCATTTCTTGCAGGGTGCTAAAGGCATGCCCACTGGCTACCGTATGGGTATGCACGTCAAGTAACGTCTTCATAAATTCGTCTTTAACCTACCCGCGAAGGTAGTTATTATTTGGTGGATACCCAATTCCCGGATAAAATAAGCGTCGTGCGAGATCAGCAAGATCGTGCCCCTGTACGCACGGACCATGGAGGTGATAATCTCGATGCTTTGGATGTCGAGATTATTGGTCGGCTCATCTAGGATAAACAGGTCCGGAGTCTGGTTACTGATCATCAAGCAACAGAATGCCAACCTCATTTTCTCGCCTCCGCTCAGCTTCCCGCAACTCTTCTCCCACGTGTCGTGCGGGAAGAGGAAACGGTTTAGCAATGTCTTGATCTCGTGCTCTTGGAAATGACGCTCGTTGAAGGCTTGCGCTTGCTCGTACACCGTCCGGTCGTTCCGGACGATCGAGTATTCTTGGTCGATATAGATAGAGGAGAAATCCGCACGGATCAAGGAACCGCTACGAGGCGGTAACTGGCCGGTAATCAACTTCAGCAAAGTCGTCTTGCCTGAACCGTTATCGCCTTGTATCAGCCACCGTTCCCCACTCTTGATCTGGAAGCTCATCGGGGAGGGCCATAGATCGCCGGCCTCGGCGTAACCGAAATTGATCTCCTTGGCGGTAACCAATATCTTGCCTTCGTGTAAGCCGGATGCGCTGAAATCCAGTTTCATGCCTTGAAGGTCGGGTAGGGAGGAGCGCATTCGCTTTAGCTCGTTGGCAAGGTTCTCCATCTTGTCCTCGTGAACCTCTTTTAGTTTGGAGGCGCTTTTCTCGGCGTTCTCCTTCAATCCGCCCATCATGATCCGGGGGATTCCTTTCCGGACGCTTTGCTTCTCTCCCCGGGATTCATGCTTTTGTTTTCGCTCGGCTACCTCACGGGCGGTTTTCCTGACCCTGCGAAGCTCTTTCTCCTTCGCTTCCAGTTTCTCTTGCATGGAAGCCTGTTCCTGTTCTTTTTGTTCCTTGTAGAAATCATAATTACCCCCGTAAAGGGTGATCCCCCCGACGGATAATTCCGCTATGGAAGCTAATAGGTTCAATAAGGTACGATCGTGGCTGACGACCAACAAGGTGATACGGCAAGACGTGATGAAATCGTATAACTTCTCCCGGCTACGCCTATCCAGATGGTTGGTCGGCTCATCCAATAGCAGGATCGAGGGTTGGTGGATCTCGATTCCGGAGAGGAAAACCTTGGTTTTCTCGCCTCCGCTTAATGTGCGCATCGGTTGGGAAAGGAGGATATGCTCCAAACCCCAAGCGTGCAGGGCGGCGAGGCTCCGTTCCTCGATCGTCCAGTCATCCGCCAGCGTATTGAAATTAGAGAGGGAGGCGTCGCCCTCGGTAATCGCCCGCAAGGCTTCTAGTTTCCCGTCGATACGTAGGGCCTGAGCCACCGTCTGGTTATCATATTGCCCGAAATGCTGGGGTACGTAATAGGGTGGGGTCGGATAGATAATCTCCCCTTCCTGCGCTTGCAAGGTTCCAGCCAAGATACGGAGGAAAGTAGATTTTCCCGATCCGTTGTTCCCGACTAAGGCTACCTTTTGCCCCTTGTTGATCGTTAAGTCGATCCCCTTGAATAAGACTTGGTTGTCCGGATGTATATACGTGATTTTTTGCGCTACGATACTCATAGTGTGAACTGATTTAAAATGTGAGATACTAAAATGGATAAGAAATACCGATGATGATCGGTTTCACGATAGCCTCGAATCTGTCGTCACGAAATCAGCTCTATACGGATAGAGGGCTTTCCGGATGGAAAGAACGACATCTTGAGATAAATTAAGCGGCTATTCTCATTGGAGTAATTATATAGTTATATAGGGACGCAAAGGTAGGAATAGTTTTGGGTTTAGGCAAATGAGTATATACTTTCATGTACAAAAGGGTATGCTTTTGCCCTTGAAAGTATATACTTATGGGGATAAATCCTAGAATTTCTTTGTTTGCTTAAGGATATAGAACTTGGCTAAGTCGCCCGTGACGGGTTGCTTCTGCTGGTCCAGCATTTTCAGTTGGCCTTCCTCTACCTTATAATACGTGATGTCTCCCCCTTCTTGTTTCGCCGTCAAGATGTTACCGTCCAGCGTGTAAGTTCCCTTATCATTAAAAATACCGTCTTTCTCGTCAATATATTCGGAGCGGAGGGTAAAGGTTTTATCCTTGTTCAATGTCAAGGTCGTTTTAATACCCGGCGAGCTGGCGGCCGGTAATGTCCCTTCGTAAACACCCCAGTAATCCAAGGAAGTCTCTGCGTTGTGCATATCCGGTACTTGGGCGGTTTCCTGCTTGTTCTTGTCTGTTTGCGTGGCGTCTGCCTTTGGGTTGCCGCTACAGCTGAATAGGGCTGCGGCTACCGCTACTACTAATACATATTTTTTCATGTCATTCAATTGAATTATAAGTTCTCGTTATTTAAAACCAGTTTGTAGGTTGTTTTGTTGCGTACCGATATTCAAATAATAAGGATCGTGTCTGGGTTCCATCTGGCGAAAAAGCATTATCTTTGTGTTGTAAAACATAGATAACATTTTTATTCGTAAGATTATGTCATTACCAAACGATCCGATGATGCTATTCAGCTTCATCAATATGAAACTTCGTGACAATTATTCTTCCCTCGACGATTTATGCGAGGATTTGCAAGTGAACAAGAAATCCCTTCTTACAAAGCTTAAAGACGCTGGTTTTGAATACAGCCCGGAGCATAATAAGTTCTGGTGATCGGGAGTGATCCTAGCCCGGTAAACCTATGAGATCCGAACCATAAGTCAATGACTTACGTATCGTAATCCATTGACTTACGATGCGTAATCCAATGGATCGCATACACCGGTCGATAAGGTTGTCTCCATCAAGTCTCACTCGATATAGTTCTTGACGATCTCTTTCCGGTCCGTATACTTCGGGTATTTGAAAGCCGGTATGCCGAGCGCCATGATCGCTTGTATCTTGCCGTCGATCCCTAGCGTCTTGGCGAGCGTATCTTTTCCTTCCTGCCGGATGGCAGTGAGTACAAAGCCCATATAGATCTGGCTTACCCCAAGCGATTGCGCCATCAAGGAGGCGTTTTGATAAGCGAGGTTAGCGTCCTCACTTCCGAATCGGTTGGACTTCGGTGTATGGATCAGTAGCAGGGCGGTGGCTTTCCGGAGAATCGGATCTTTACCCGCCTTGTGTTCTTCTTTCAACCGATTGAATACCGGTACGTATTTATAGACATCCTTCATAAACGGCTTGACCACACATTTCACGACGGGATTCAATAATAGCTTCGCCAAGGAGTCGAACACGCCTATCGTATAATCGCTCACCTGCCGTAGCTTTTGCGGATCGGTGACGACGGTGAACGAAAGGCTTTGGGAGTTTGTCGCCGTCGGCGCAGAATGAGCGGCCTCCACGATCTTGTCCAGCATCTCCTTGGGTACGGGCCTCGAGGTCAATGTCCGGTTGGAACGGCGTGACTTGATCAGCAACATCACCTGCTCCGGCGTAGGCATTTGGCTGTAATCGATCGTATGCGTTTTCTCCGGCGGGAATTCGCTGTGCGACACGGAGCCCGTCGGACATACGTCCACGCAATGCCCGCAAACGATGCAGCTTTCTACACGTACCAGCCCGATCGTCTCTCCGGCCCTTTCTTGCGTGAATATATCCGAAGGGCATACCCGTACGCATTTCCCGCATTTGATACAACTCTCTTGGTCTATGTTTAGTGTCATCCTTTTCCTCCTTTTGATAAGTAAAATAAAAACTCCTGCAACCATCAAGATTACAGGAGTCTATATATAAACAATTATTTTATTGTTTAGTTGATTACTTCTTCATAGCTTCCTCGATAGCAACCGCTACAGCAACCGTAGCACCTACCATCGGGTTGTTACCCATACCCAAGAAGCCCATCATTTCCACGTGAGCAGGTACGGAAGAAGAACCAGCGAACTGAGCGTCACCGTGCATACGGCCCATCGTGTCTGTCATACCGTAGGAAGCAGCAATATTGCATCCCTGTAAACAAATCAATTGAATAATAAGTGACTGTTTTACAGATTAATATTAAATATTTTAAAGAGCAATCCAGATTATAAATCTTAGTATCTTGAATAAATGGTCGTGAATAAGCCGCAAGCGGACAAATGTATAACCTTTTATATATTTAATTAGCTTGTTATATTATCTTCATTGGCTTAAGCCTCCAACTTCTTCTCTTGTAGGAGAGGGAATATCCCTTTGTGATTTATGGGTTGGCTCTATCCAATTGCTATGTATTCCATAATCCTTTAATTATGAATTCATGCAAATATAGTTAATTAATAGGTTTTATGCAACTATTCATTAGAGAAGATGATAGGGTTTTAATAGATTGGTGAGTGCGAGCAGAGTTTTCCTCTAAACACTATTTAATCTTTATATGAACTAAAATTCCAGCATTTTGTACCTCATGCCATTTAACTATTAACAGCCCACTTCACACCGGTTGGTTCAATTCTATGTCTTCAATATAATCCTCTGTCAGACAGTCTAATTTAACTAAATATCGTATGATGTTTAGTTTGGTGGACTACTTTGGATTGACTAAATTTGTAGTAATTAATAAGTTAGTCAATTAGTATATCTGATTAACTCTTAACCTAAGATGTTTGTGTGAGATTAATTAGGAAAGGCGGCAAAGAGTAATCAATGCCGCCTTTGCTATTTTGTATCTGCCTTATCTACTATTCTACCCGCTGGTAGGAATAAGGTTTACCGTAAGGAGTAACTCCATCATCATCTAAATCTTGAATGGATAAGGTTTCAGAATTTAATAAGAGTATCTCACCAATCGCCCATTCGTCTTCGTCACTGAACATCTGGTATAGGAGATTATCTACTATCTTGTAAGTCCCATGTTCCTCATAATCCAATTCATCCGTACTGGTATAGCTGAATGTTCCGTTTTTCGTAAAGGTAACATGTGTATGCGTGTATCCCTTATCCACAATCAATTTCCATGTACCAACGATAGATGGAGTGATCTTCTTATCTCCATCCTCCTTATCATCGCCACAAGCTACTAAGTTAATTGCTAACATGGCCATTAATAAGACCATTACTAAATTCTTCATATCTTGAACTGTTATTGAATTTTATTTGAAGATTGGCAAATGAGTAACCCCAAATGCCAGTCTTAATCCTATAATGATATATTATTATGCTCCTTGTTCTTTAAGCCCCATATCTAAATCATCCAATATGGACTTTATGAATGAAAATAGTTCCATTGTGGTAGCCTGTCTTCCTTTGAACCTGTAAGATGCTATGGATGCGGCACTGCTACTTGATATGGTTTCTTGTAACTCCATGAATTGTTTCTTTAGAATGCGCCATTCCACTCGTATCTGTTGAAGTGGAGAACCACATTCCATATTATAGTAAATGATGTCAAATTGAGCTTCCATTTCCTTTAGAAGCTGATTAGCTCGATTCACAGTCTTGTAAGCGTTGAATAATCCCATGTTATTATAGTTTTAAGATTTCTAATATTGTTATTGCTTTGTTTCTCAATTCAAGAGAAGAATTAAAATGATAAAGCCTATTAACCTTTTCATCCCATAGCTTGATGGCAAACAACGCTCCTAACGCACAAGTGTATTGGGAGCTAAAGATGAAGTATGGTGTTGTATTAAGGGTAGTCAGAAAATCATGTGCAGTAGGTGCTAATTCTAACTGTAATGATTTGCCATATAGCTCTGCTAACTTGTTTGAGTTACAGACTTTATCATAGACCTTCTTGAACTTCTCCACTCCATTGTGGCGTATGTATTCATTAGAGAAACCATCTATAACCTCTTCTAATGTGTTTGCTAAGAATTCCATATATGTTTAATTCTGTTCTTGATAGTAATTGTATTAGGAATCTTAAACCAAAGGAGGTAGATTGTACATCTTAACCATATAATGTAGTGCATTAAGTTCCATTTCATTAATTACTTCATCTACTATTGCCATTTCAACAAGTAATTTGTGTATCATAAGTTTCTTCTGAAAATCTAAGTTACTAATCAATGTCTGAACCTCTTCTTCTTTCATTAAGATAGCCTCTTTGACTATTCCACCTAAGAAATCATTCAAACTAAAGCTAAGAGCTTTACTTGCTATTTCACTGAGTAGGCGATTCTCAAGGGAACCTCTACGTCCATCTGCATTTGCGATTATTATCAATGTATGTAATATCGCTAATCTTTCTTTAGTGCTAAGTGACATATTGTTTAATATTAATTCCTCCCTGTTCCTTTGGGGAAACTGTTGTAATTAAAGCGTAAGGAACAGTAATATTTTGGTATTACTACGCTTATAAGTCTAATATCTTCTTTACGTTTTGAGCCAGCTTATATCTAAAACTACCAACAGTGTCACAAGCGGCGATTTCATTAATCCAGTCAAAGACTACTTTGCGCTTAGAGTAATCCATATTGTGTAAAACTATAAAAGCCTCTCTGGGCGATAACTGTGCAGATTGATTTGACATCTCTGGTGAAATTGAAAACCTATCATTTGCATCTAATAGGATACTGAGTGGCTTTCCCGTAGGACAAGACTGCTCTCCATATGCAGCAGCTCTAAGGATTGCACTAAATGCGATTAATTCTTTGTTTGTAAACATAAACATTGAGTTGTGCTCACCTATTCCCTCTGGTAAGCTATTAAATGTAAGAACGTGAGGAACTACAACATTTAATTGTTGCCACGTCTGTTTAACTTTGACTAATTGTTAATTCTTGAATGAATATAGTTCTTCCTTCACCACTTGCATGAAAGAAAATAGGTTATTATCCCTGCCTTGAATAGGTATGATAATAGTAAATGCCGCATCTGGCATCTTAGCCCCTTTACTTGATAAGGTCTGTAACCTTCTTTCTACTTCAAGACACAGTTCCGCCTTGTCTGGCTTAGGACACCTTTGCAATTTCACCATCAGCTTCATAATGGCTCTACAATCACGGAGTAAGGAAATCCTGTCTACTAGTGTGAACAACCCCATAAGGTTAAATTTAAAGTTACTTACCTGTTCCCTTCAGTAAGCTATTAAACACAAAGAAGGCGTGGAAACTACTGAATATTACTATCATGGGGCACTCTTGTTTCCAAGAGTTTCTGGACTGCCTAACACAAGTAATAAACAATAGCCCACGCCAGACTGTTATATAATCCACTATGAAGTAGGTATATAGCACTGACGTGAGCGTTCTTGCCTATTATCCTTGTGTTATAGAATTGTCCAGATTCCATGATAGGATAATATATCAAACGCTCTTCGTAAATTTATGTCCTCCCTTAACGTCCTATCGCTTTAGGCATAAGAGATTGGGACAAAGTTACTAAATCGTTTGAATTGGCAAGAACTATTGTTCATTAAAAATCAGAGGTAAGCCTAAAGTCATATATCTGGGACAGGTATGAAATCTTACTCTCCCCATATAAGAGTCAAATTCTCAACTTCCATACCCGCCTTGAATTTTCATCTTTAAGTCAACATATTGTTGGTGATTTACAATGGGCTATCTTCGACATAAGTTTTAAGACTTTAGATGTATATGGATTCTTGGAATTGGTGTAATTGACTATATAGTATAGGGCTGAAATGCCAAACTGTGAAGAATTGATTTTAGATGCTTCTCAACTTAATATTTTAGATGTACCATATATATAAGGTGTAAATGATTACTTCTCTGTTTGAAATTTAGGGTAGGACAAACTTAGATTGGGGTATATAAAGCTAACCTTACTCTGGATTTGTCCTACCTATTATTAGAAACTCAAACAGTCATAAGTTTGCAGAATTTCCTCCTGCCTCAATCCTAAGTACCGTTTAGTGATGGCAACTGAACTATGATTGAACAGTTCCATGAGCTTTACTAAGGCAAGTTCCGCATTGTCGCTGTTCATATTATAGACCTGCCTGCCAAATGTCTTCCTAAGTGAATGGCAACTAAAGTTCTTCACCTTGAGCCTGTATCGCTTCTTCACCTCTTTAAGGATGATATTGATCCGTTGAACTGTGAAGGTCGTACCTTTCTGGCTTATCAGAATAGGAGTATTAATGCTAATAGGGTTTATTTGTTCATAGCATTCTACAATGTGCTGTTGTAATTGGTAATTTAGACGGATCGTTCTTGGCTTACCAGTCTTAATCTCAATCAGACTAAACTCATCAGTGTCTAACAACTGCTTCCAGCGTAATGCGAGAATATCAGATATTCTTAATCCCGTGAAGCACCCCAAAGCAATAAGGAGCGAGATTTTATAATTCTCGTCCTTGGCCAACTTCCTTATGAGGTTCATAGCATCAGACCATATAAGATAGTCTGCTGTTGTACTTGAATATTTAAGTGACATAATGTTCTGTTTTATAAGTAAAAGAATATAAGTGAATATTAAATTTGAGTTGGGTTATCTAACTCATTGATTACTAAAGGAACGTTCACTAATAGTAGAAGTGAATATAATAAAGAAAGGACACCTAACTTAATAGATGCCCTTTCAATTAGTAAATTGTATGTAGTGGTACTACTTCTTGGAGTAATGGTGTCTCATTGAGAAGATGGAAACCTCTATCATATCGTCATGTACAGAGTAAATGAGACGGTGCTCTGAATTAATCCGTCTTGACCATTTACCTGCCAACTCATATTTAAGAGGTTCAGGTTTTCCAATCCCAGCATAAGGGTGTTCAGCTATATCATTCAATAAAGCTTTAATTTTATCTATGATAGCTGTATTGCCACTTCGTAAGAAGTATTGATAATCCTTACGTGCTTGGTCTGACAATATTATTCTGTACATGCTACCCGCTTTAAGAAATCATCAATGCTTTCTCCTTCATTCTGGGCGATGGCATTGCCATTCTTAATATCTTCCTCACCTTTACGAATAGCATTCATTGTATCAGGTGACGACATGATATATTCTGTCTCCTTTAAAGAGTTGTACTCATCAAGGGAAATCATTACTACTCCGCTTCCCTTGCCACGGTTGACGATTACAGTTTCACAGTCATCAATTACAGAGTCAATATAACCTTTAAGATTTGCTCTCAAATCAGTATAATTAGCTGTTCTCATAAGTCCTCCTTCTATTTACTGCAAATATATGTACTTATTTACGTACTTCCAAATCTAATAGGTTAATTATTTGATATTAAAGAAAGGACACCAAGTTAATGATGCCCTTTCCTCTCTCAATCAATGAACCACCTATAAGCATCATCACCTTGGAGTGCTGATGTTATGCCTTGTGCTATATCAGTAGCGTTTAACGCTCTGTCCAAATAAGTATCAATGTAGCTTGACTTGTTACTACCCGTAAGTAAGTTGTAGAACCGCCACATTGATAATTCCCTGCCATATCCATAGAAGTTTTCATCATTCACATAAGCCCTTGCCACTTGGTTAATCTGACTGTCTGTCATTAACATGGGTGGAAGTTTACGCTGGTTGATAGAAGGTAAACTTTGATAGAGTCGCATCTTACCTAATATCTGTGCGAATTGGTGTTGTGTAAGTGAATGACTGCCAAATTCACGCATGAGTTGAAGGTGACGGTTTGGGTTGTACTGCTGGAACAATTCCAGTGCTTCCTTAAATAGCTGGGTCGTATCACTAACCCTAATGTCATTCTTCAAACCATCCGTGAACAGACAGAGGTTACAGCAAACAAGGTTCTTGAATCCAATTCCAATGCTGAACCTTTCCACTGTCTTACGTGAATATAGGTTCTCTCTGTTGAAGGCCCGCACACCTGTAATGGTAAGGTTGAGCTTATTCCCTTCAACGATCTACTGAATGGATGGAACTTCATAAGCGAATGCGCAACGCTCGTAGTAGATCGTACGATCACTATCCTGTAATTGGCTTGCTCGCTTATGAATGGCAGATGGTACTCTACCTTTAATAATATGGGACACACGAATGTCTGGTTGTTCAATCCGTTCACCGCTAAAGAAATTCTGGACTGCTTCACCTACTGTCTCAATGAATGCAGCGTGTGAAACAGTAAGCTCGTTATCCTTGCTGAAGACTGGAACAATGCAATCGTTCTTTAGGTGATTGATGGTTGCTTCCTGCGTGTTACTCTCAATGAAGTGTAGGACATTCTTGTGCTTGGGCACTAGCAAAGTAGCTTCCTCCGCTGCTGATTGTAAACCCTGAAACCTTCTCTCTCTTGCCTCAAACGGCATGATCTGTAATGTACTCATAATGTAATTGAATTAAGTGATTATTGATTGATTGGCAAGTATGTGAATGAAGTCCTAAATGAAACGGATCGCTCAGTTTACAATTTAGGACTTCATTACTACTTGCTAAATGACTATAAGTGTTATATCATTAGGATATTTTACATATAGGGCTATTTAGTGTTACCTTTTACAGATTCGCTCAGTTGGAGATTGGGGAGTTGGTTGGTGAGTATAATTTTATTTGTGATTGATGGTGTACCCCCATGCCTGTCTGAATTTTGATTTTCCTTCTGGCAAGCATGGGGGGAGTAAATTAGTAGTATGGTAGTGCGTTTAACTCTCTTCCAGTTCTTCTAATGCAGCAGTAATAGCTTTAATTGTTCGTAATCGTTTTAATGTCTTAACGCCCAACTTACTATATCCCTCTACCAGTTTGGGGTACTTTGTAGATATGGTTTCTAACTCTTGTTTCTCACTATCTGACAACATAGCTCCCTTGTTCTTTAAGTCACAGAATCGTTTGAGGCAATCTCTGAATTGTTTGGGATTAAGAATATTCTTCATTATATCCTCGCCTGCAATATTCCATTCATAACCCTTAGCGACTGATGAACCAAAAGTTTCATAAGCCTCTTGCAATGCTTCTGCTGACCTATATATAATATGTGTAGTCCAGTATATATAAAGTTTTAATTTGGCTATCATATCGTTAACCTCGTACTTATCGCCTCTCTTAACAATATAGGTGTCAGCACCTAACTTCTTAAGTTCAGCATCTTGTTGTTTTTGAGCATCCTCTCCTAACGTCTGTTCATTTAACTTCTGTACCCTTTCCTTTGCCGCGGCAAGTTCTTTGTCTAATTCTTGCTTCTTTACAGCTAATGGAACATAGTAATTAACTTTCTTAGGATTGAATATATGAACTATCTTATTCTTAAACGGATTAGTCTTGGTTCTTATGCGTCCCGCAATCTGGGGTATATCCATATCCACACTAATAAGGGTGTGCTTATTATATCCGTTACTGACAATGAAGCATAATGCTGTTTCAGAATGGAAGTCCACACCTTCAAATGCCTTACAGGTTACGAATGTAAAGCGTTTGGACTTAGAGGCAGAGTTAGAGATTTCAAAACCTTCTAATTTAGTGCTATTCTTCTCATTATCTGCGCAGATAACCCTACAGTCATCATTAGTGAGAGTGGTCTTATCCAGAATCTTCTTAATCTCCCTTACACTATTAACAAAGAAGTAAGCCTCTTCACTCTTTACGTCATCTAAGACAAAGTAACCTATATCTTGATATTGCTTGATAATATTAGCTGCTGTTTCATAAGCCTTCCCGCTTTTATATGGATATATAGTAATCTTGTCAATTGATTTCCAGTTCGCTACATATTCTGTCATATCCTTAAATATCTGGGGCTTAACAAAGTCTGGGATAGGAGTTGCTGATAAGAAACAATAGGATTTGAACTTATTATAGTGATCTAAAACTCCATTAACAGCTTTATGCCTAAACAGGTACTGCTTGAACAGGTCGTGATATTCATCTGTAAGGAGTTTGAACTCTTGCGGATTGATAAGAGATATTAATGCCTCTACCTTATCATAAGTGCAGATAATCTTCTTCACTCCCTCTTTGTTAAGGAACTTCTTTAACTTTGTCTTGGTGGAGACGGTGAATCTACCATATAAGCCAAACAAGTTAGCGTTTAGAGGACTAACACCTGAGACTATTTCAGATTTCTTCCAAACTAAATCCTTGTCATCCTTATCTTTACTTGGATAGCACTTATTGATTACTAAGTCTGTCGTAGGTACGGCAATAATATAATTCTTATTATTAGTAAGTGCTATAGTAGTAGCACCGCAGCCAGTCTTCACCTTATTGAAGATGCAATTCTCTGGGAAGTCTTCCATGATAAGAAAGCCATCCTTTTCTTTAATATCTAAGTTCATTATTATATATCTTTGGTGATTGGAAATTAGTTAGCTGCAACCCCAATGATTAGACTTTAAATAGGTCTAAGTTCCAGATATTAGGATTATCTGCTATATTATATAGTGGAGAAAAACCACTTCTTGAAAATTCAGAGTAGAGAAGCCAACCTGTCACATTGGCTTTACTATTGGTAGACTATGCAACCTGTTCTTTTTTAATTACTCCATTATTCTTTAGGTATTGGGTAAGCAGTTCTGAATAGATCCCATTCACCTTGTCTAAGGTAATGGCCTCCATGAAGGAAACCATCTCGCTGTCTAAAGATTTGATGGTATTGATTACTCCTTCGATTCCTATCTTGTCTTGAGAAGCTTTAGGGGTATAGTTGGCGAGTTGAATGATAGCGTCAATCATGTAACGTTGCCTAATGAAGCCAATCTTGAACTTCTTGTCCTGTAAGGTCTCTATTATTAGGTCTCCCACAGACAAATCATATTCAAAACTTCCCGCTATCCCTAACATCGCTTCATTCCAAGTTTGTAAACTCAACAACTTACCCATGTTATAGTATTTAGTGATAACACTGACATTGGCTTTCAACTCCTTAGTCTTCTTAAAGACTTTCTTATAGAACTCCTGTTGAGTTGCTAACGCTGCGTTACCAGCTTTCTCCAGACCATTGAAGCTCCTGCTTAACACATTGTTCACTCCTCTATATTGGGCAAACTCCTGTAATGATGAGAACTTTTTAAGTCTGACATTCTTAATGGTAAGTATAGAGGTTTCCTTTACGGTTGCGTTTATATTGTACTCGTGACAGCTCTTCCATCTCCAATAGCCATATGAGGTATCAACTGGTACATAAACATTGGGGGTTCCTTTTGGGATAATGTTACCATTCAGGTCTCTTAATTCCTCTTCCGCATCATCGAACAGTTTAGCTTCAACCAAGAACAAAGGAGCATCTTCCAGTCGAGTATCTTCTATTAGTCGTGTGCCTTGTTTTACATTCACGTTGGTTACGTTCATGTTATAAAGGGAAGTGGCAATAATGATGTCTTTCTTTCTCTTGTCAATGATTTCCACTTCCTCGGTGGACTCTCTTACTTCCCAGAACTCCACTTTGGTGACAGGACGTTCAACTGCCTGTAATGCTGAAGCATAAGCTTTCTCTGCCTTGCTTACATTAGCTGTTGCAGACCTGACGATGTTACTATCCTCACCTTTATTATTGTCAAGGAACAGTCTCTTGTCCTCAAGAGCCTTGCGTGCCTCTTCTACCGCTTGTGCTTTAGTGATAGAAGATTTGTCGTTCACCGCTGTTGCTTCTAAGGTTTCTGTACTTGCTTGTACTTCTACACTATTGGTGTCGGTAACTTCTTTTACGACCTCTACCACATTTACTACTTTATTAGTATCCATGTTCTTTATTGTTTAATGGATTTATTACTTGTACCCTGCTACTGGAAGGGCTTACAGGTAATCTGTATTAAAGGTGCGCACCGTTTATCATTTGATTACGATGGCAAAAGTAGAGTGTATTTAGGTGGATGGAAAATAATTAAGGGCAAATGGCTTTAGGGAAAGCGGGTTGTATGGCTTTCCCTAAATGCCAATTATTTGATTATCAAAGTGTAGAACAGATGTAGGTTGAAGTGCTTGTAGGGGCATAGTCAGTACATTTCTTGATGGTATCTGCAATGTCCTTGCCTACGTCTTCTGGTTCTTTAATATATTCTTTGTCTCTCCAAATTATAGTACCATACCGTTTAATGAGGAAATTGGTCATATGTGTTTCTGGAGTAATAGAGGTTAGCTTATAACCAGTGTAGTAGAATTCTTTATCTTCTCCTACTATCTTTGAGAGGTAGAGGAACTTGCCTATAAAAGACATTCTGCTTGGTTGACGGACTTCTACATGATTGTAGAGGAAGTGTCTGAATAGTTCTACGAAGAATTTCATCTTCTTAGTTCTAACTGTGCTTTCAACTACTTCTAAAGTTCTGTAATATATTGTATCTAAGAAATTATCTTCATTATCGTTCAGTTTAGCACAGAAGTCTTCAAATAGAGCTATCAATAAAGGATTGTTACTTGATATGGTATCTTCCTCACATGATAGAGTAAGAGAGTAATTCCTTGCTCCATTTTTGTTTATAAGTTGTGACATCCTGTTCGCTGTCTCACGAATTGTGTACTTCTCGCTCTGCATGGAATAAATGAAGCAACCGTTGGCGAAATCTGTAATAAATAGGAATAGTAACCAGAACTTATCAGCATTCAGTTTATAAATATTGAGTGTGTTTTGAATTTCATCATTGGATAAGTATGTATTATAAGCCTCTTTAAATTCTTCCATCAGAATTGGATGCCGTTGTTTAAATTGAGGTATTGCTATAGATACAGCCATCTCTTCAGCATCTCTTATAAAAGCATCTCTATCTTCTATGTTTTTTATATCCCTTAATTGTTGTTTATTGAGATAGCAATATTCCTTTGCTACATATATGATATATTCTAAGTTATCTGCCGTCAGTTCCATAAATTCTAAATTGTATAGGGCAAATGTATGAAATAAACCCCACCTACATCACTGCAAATGGGGTAATTTAAGAATTAGAGTAACTTTAATAATCAGCATCTCCTGTAAATGTGTCCATCAGCTTGTCCATCTGTTCACCAATGCATTTATCCATGAGTTTAGCATAGTGAGTAGTCATTCTGGTATTCGTGTGACCTAACATCTTAGAAACGACTTCCAGTGAAATATTATTAGAAAGCGTGACCGTGGTAGCGAATGTATGGCGAGCGAGGTGAAATGTGATTCGCTTCTTTATATTGCATAATATTGCTATGTCTTTCAAGTACTTATTAACATCAGCAGGATCTTGGATTGGTAGTAGCTTATCACCACCTTTGTACTTATCCAATATCAACTTGGCAATTGGTAGGAGAGGTATTCTGGATAGAACACCAGTTTTAACTCTACGCTTTTTAATCCATATTCTGCCAGTACCATCTTTCTCAAAGTGTTCAGACGATAAGGTTTTAATATCTATATAACTAAGTCCAGTGAAGCATCCAAACAGAAACATATCCTTCGCTCTCTCAAAGCGTGGAATAGGAGTGTCAAAGTTGATAACCTTCCTTAATTCTTCTTCGTCTAAGTAGTCAATCTCTACAGGTTCACGTTCCACCTTGTAAGCATTTACAGGGTTATAGGATATGTAGGAATTGGAAACTGCTAAGTTCAATAGCTTCTTTAAGAACTTTAAATGCTTGGTACTTGAATTCTGCCCCATCTTCTTCTCACCTAATAAGAAGGAATGTAGGCCTTGAATGAAACCTAAATTGATTTCTCGTAGATATAAATCCTCTCTGCCATATTTACTCTTAATGAACTCTTTTAATAATCTGCCAGTGTATTCAAATACCCAATAAGTAGCAGGTGCAACTGTCTTTCCTACCATTGCTTTACGTTCTGCATTATGTTCTTTAAGGATTTCAAGTAGAGATTTCTCTTTAAGAGTTTCCACTTTACCAAAGTAAGCATCTCGTAATAGTTCAGCAGTGATTATAAATCCCTTATCAAGTAGCTCAGCTTCTTTCTGGTATAGTTGAGCCTTTAAAGCTGTTATAAAGCTGTTGAGACTTTTAGCTTCTTCATCCTTCCCTCTAACCTGTTGCTTCGCTTTATCCCAGTTGGAGACTTTGACCTTCTTGCCAGTTGAAAATGAGCATCTCTCGCCATTAACTGTTAGCACTACTTCTATTGAAGCTGTGCCATCTTTCTTAACTCTGCTATCTCTTATGAAAAAGAGGATAGCGAATGAACTTCTTACCATCGTTTAATTATTTAAAATTAGACATGTGGAAGCTCTTTAAATATGCTTTATTGTTCTGTATGTTAGTTTGTTATGTGCAATTCTGTGTGCAGTTTGCCTAAAATTGAAAAGTGGCTGTGATTTGCACACAAACATTCACCATTTTAACCTATTCTTACCCCAAAACACTCCTAAGTCATGCAGCTTGTTTATGCCCAAAGAAGATAGTTCATTCAGTAATTATAGGCAGTCATTTACTAAATATATAATTGATTAGAGAGGGTAGGGGAAGGGATGTCTTAGCCGTTCAATATAAGGAGTCCTTAAAAATAAAAAAAATCCCCATAACTCATAGAATTACAGGGATTTAGTGTATCAGTAATAATCTAATTACTTCTTCATAGCTTCCTCAATAGCAACTGCTACAGCAACCGTAGCACCTACCATCGGGTTGTTACCCATACCCAAGAAGCCCATCATCTCAACGTGAGCAGGTACGGAAGAAGAACCAGCGAACTGAGCGTCACCATGCATACGACCCATCGTGTCCGTCATACCATAAGAAGCAGGACCAGCGGCCATGTTGTCCGGGTGCAAAGTACGGCCCGTACCACCACCAGAAGCAACAGAGAAATACGGGTGACCGTTCTCCATACATTCTTTCTTATAAGTACCGGCTACCGGGTGTTGGAAACGGGTCGGGTTTGTAGAGTTACCCGTGATAGATACGTCAACACCTTCCTTACGCATGATAGCTACACCCTCACGAACGTCGTCAGCGCCGTAGCACTTAACTTTCGCACGAAGACCGTTAGAGTAAGCTTTCTCCTCGATAACGTTCACCTCACCTGTCATGTAGTCGAACTGAGTCTGTACATACGTGAAACCGTTGATACGAGAGATGATCTTAGCGGCATCCTTACCTAAACCGTTCAAGATAACACGCAAAGGCTCTTTACGAACCTTGTTTGCCATCTCGGCGATCTTGATAGCACCCTCAGCTGCGGCGAAAGACTCGTGGCCAGCCAAGAAAGCGAAACACTTAGTCTCCTCGCGAAGCAAACGAGCGGCCAAGTTACCGTGGCCGATACCCACCTTACGGTCATCCGCAACAGAACCAGCGATACAGAATGCCTGCAAACCGATACCGATAGCCTCGGCAGCCTCGGCAGCGTTCGTACAACCTTTCTTGATAGCGATAGCGGCACCTACTACGTAAGCCCAGCAAGCGTTCTCGAAACAGATCGGTTGAGTTTCCTTACACATTGTATAAGGGTCGATACCTTTAGCATCGCAGATAGCCTTTGCGTCTTCGATACCGTTGATACCATATTCGTTTAATACCGCGTTGATATGATCAATACGACGGTCATAACTTTCAAATAAAGCCATATTATTTTTTTACTTTTTAAAATTCTTATTTACTAGGAATAAAGATATCAGAAAGTTGAAAACCAATACACCGCCACAACAAGCCACGTAAAACGCCAACCACGGTTTCTCCGGCTTCATCACGAAATACGTGATAAGCGTAGCCACAGCCGTGATAACACTCAGCCCGATGAGGACACGTGTAAATGTTTTCTTATTCATTACGAGGATCGATATATTTTACAGCTTCTTTGAAACGACCGTAAGAGCCTTTCGCCTTTTCCAGTGCCTCGTTAGCGTCCATACCCTTCTTAACCATATCCATGAATTTACCCAAGTGGATGAATTCATAACCGATTACTTCGTCATCAGCGTCTAATGCCATGCGCGTGCAATATCCCTCGGCCATCTCCAAGTAGCGGGGACCTTTAGCCAATGTACCGAACATCGTACCCACTTGGCTACGCAAACCTTTACCAAGGTCTTCCAAGCCAGCGCCTACAGGCAGACCTCCCTCTGAGAAAGCGGACTGTGTACGACCGTAGACGATCTGCAAGAACAACTCGCGCATAGCGGTGTTGATAGCGTCACAAACAAGGTCTGTGTTCAATGCTTCCAAAAGAGTTTTACCCGGAAGGATCTCAGAAGCCATAGCCGCTGAGTGAGTCATACCGGAACAACCGATTGTCTCTACAAGAGCCTCTTGGATGATTCCTTCTTTAACGTTTAATGTCAGCTTACATCCACCTTGTTTCGGCGCGCACCAACCGATACCGTGAGTCAAACCAGAGATATCAGTGATCTGAGTTGCTCTAACCCACTTTCCTTCTTCAGGAATCGGAGCGCACTGGTGGTTAGCTCCCTTCTTTACAACACACATGTGTTGAACTTCATGTGAATAAATCATAATCGCTAATTTATTATATTAAAGTGTAATAAAACTTTATGCTAATTTTATAGTAATATCGCTTTCTCTAAAGATCGCACAAAGATAAATTTTTTAATCCAGCCATGCAAGAGGCGGGAAAGGTTTAAGGCTCGATGATATTAAAATAAGCGTCCGGAGCCTCTAAAGTGGAGAATAGCTCTTTTAGGCTTTCAAGTTTCCCGGTTACCGATAACTTATGGGCTTGCAGATTTGCCGCTATATTCTCCGGCTGCATGAGACTTGCGTAAATGACTTGTTTGTCTCCTTCCAAAGTTACGGTAGGGGCCGGATGGAGCCTGTCGATACGGTTCGATAAGGCGCCGTTCTTTAAGATCAAGGTGGCCTGTTCGTTCGTATCGGTTAAGATAATATTTATTATTAAGTCTTTATCGGCCGCTTTTTCTCCATTTATTTGGATAGCGAGCAAATCGAATAGCATTTCGGGACTTAGGTTCTGGGACATACGTGCCCGGTTTGAGTTGGACTTGCCTTTACCAGCGATGCCTTCGGTCAGTTCCATAGCTCCGGTCAGGTAGAAATTACGCCACGGACCGCTTTCCGCTTGGTAGCCCAATTGAGCGTACGTGTCCGCAAGTAATTGGCGGGCGGGTTTATGCTTTGGATTAGCGAAAACGAGATGGTTCAGCAAAGTAGCCGTCCAACGGTATTCTCCTTGATTGTATGCCTCTCGTGCCTTTTTCATTATCTCGTCCTCTCCTCCGATAGCCTCTACGTATTTTTTACCTTCTTCTACCGGCGGGAGTGGGTTCAGATGGGCGGGGATGCCGTCGAACCAGCCGAAATACATTTGATATTGGGCTTTTACATTATGGCTAACGGTTCCATAATATCCCCGGTTGGCGAACTCGTTGGCGATAGAGCTTGGTAATTTAATCATCTCTGCTATTTCTCGAGGTGTATATCCTTGATTGGCGAGGTGAAGTGTCTGGTCGTGTAAGTAGCGATATAGATCCCGCTGCTTTTCCCAGTAAGCGACGATGTTCTTATTGCCCCAAGTCGGCCAATGGTGGGTAGAGAAGGATACCTCTACCTGATCGCCGCACTCCGTGATCGCCCGGTCGATATATTTGCTCCATAATTGGCCGTTCCGGACCTTCGCCCCTCGTAAGGTCAGCAGGTTGTGCAGGGTACGGTTGATTTCCTCGGCTACGCAGAAAGCTTTCATCCCAGGGAAGTACATCATGATTTCCGAGGGAGCCTCGGCGCCGGGTACGGACATGAATACGATCTCGACACCATCAATTCGTAAAGTCTCGCCCTCCTCGGATATCTCACGGGTAGGAGGGACCAAGCCCGTAGTTCCTGCCGCGGTAGTTTGTCCTAAACCAGTACCTATATTTCCTTTCTCATTTTTAGGTAGACTGCGGCCATACATATAGGTCGCTCTTCGCCCCATGGCTACACCCGCCATCAGGTTCTCGCTGACGGCATCTTCAAAGAAACCCTTGGGGCCAATGATCTCGATCGTTTCGGGCTTATTGGGGGCGTTCTCCAATATAGCGTCTATTCCCGCGAAATGGTCCACATGAGGATGCGTATAGATAACCGCCTTGACCGGAAGATTTTCTACATGTTTCTTCAGAAGATTATAACCTGCTAGGGCCGTCTCTTTCGAGAGCAATACATCTATGACGATCCAACCGTTATCACTACGGATAAACGTCATATTTGCGAGGTCGAATCCTCGTATCTGGTATATTTTACCGGGTAATACCTCAAATAAGCCGTGTATGCGGTTGAGTTGCCCTTGTCGCCAAAGACTAGGGTTGGCGGATGCCGGAGCCTCTTGACGCAGGAAATCCCAGACAGTTAATCCATACACCTCTTTTCCTGTCTCGTCGATAATGGAAGGTTCGTCTATCGTGGCGATAAAGCCACGGGTAGCGTCTTCAAAATCTTGTTTGTTTTCAAATGGGAGTGATTTCACCACTTGTTCGTTAGCCTCTTTCGTAAACATTGAAGGTTCCGTGTTTTGCGCATATACGAACAAGTGACTGGTAGAGATAAATAAAAGTAAGAACTGTTTTCTAATCTTCATGTTTTTGTGGTTTAAGCGGTTCGCCGTTCAGTAAGATATCGTAGGTAATCGGGCCTATCTTTTTCATCATAAGTCCTACGCCACAGTATTTTTCCTGTGAAAGGCGAATCGCTTTCTCTATTTTGGCGGCGTCCCCGATGTTCCCGTCGATATGGTATGTAGCGTGGAATGCGGTATATACCATCGGGATCGTATCCGAAGTCTCTGCGGTTACGTCGATAGAGATTTTGTCGAAACGTACTCTCATTTTAAGGAAAAGGGAGATTACGTCCATTGCGCTGCATCCGGCCAAGGCGACCAGCATTAAAGCCTTGGGACGGGGGCCTTCATTATTACCCCCGTTCTCGGCTGTTGTGTCGATCGTAACCTTATGGCCGTCCAGCAAGGTCTCGAAAGTCGAGTCCTTCGTCCAGTTTAACGTGATTTGGGCGGACATATCGTGTTATTGTTATTATTATTTCAATATTTCTTGAAGTTTAGCGTCGATCTCCTCGCCATGTAGGTTCTTGGCGATGATCGTTCCGTCCTTATCCACCAATACGGTGTGAGGGATGCTGTTTACCCCGTATAGTTGGGCACCGGAGTTTTTCCAGCCTTGCAAGTCGGAGAGTTGGGGCCATGTGATATTTAGGTCCTTTACGCCTTTCGCCCATGCGTCTGCCTTGCTATCCAAGGAGATGCCAACGATCTCGAAACCTTTGTTCTTGTATTTCTTGTAAGCGGCTACCAAATTCGGCATATCCCGGCGGCAAGGAGGGCACCAACTTGCCCAGAAATCGATCAATACGATGTTCTTGCCATTACCAACGAATTCGGATAGCTTGTGCGTCTTACCGTTCGGGTCGGCCATCTCGAAGTCCACGAACTTCTTGCCTACGGCTACGGTTTTCAGTACATCTAGGTGAGCCATGAGCTTATCGATGTTCGGAACGGCCTTGAAAGCGGAGTCCGCCTTGGCGATAATCTCGTTCTGGGCCGCCTCGTCCAAGCTATAACGGAAATCGTATAATAACTTGGCGGCGGATTGCTTGGTCGTATTATTCAATATGTAAGTCTTGACGGCATCGGTTACCTTTTGGTCGATCTCGTCATATTTCTTCTCGGCGGCGCTTACGACTTCCTTATCCTCTGATTTCATGTCGGCGGAAAGCTTCTCCAGATCCGCACGCAAAGTCTTCATTTGTGCTTGCAGGGCTTTCAATCCGTCATTCTCCGGTGTTCCAGAAACGGCGGAAGCTGCCTCATCAAGAATAGCCTGTAATTTACCATTTTCCAATACGAATATGCTTGTGAAAGGGGCATTCTCGCCGGAAGCGGCACGTTTGGGTTCCACGACATCCTCGGCGAAGGCGAGTTTGCGTAGGGCAGGGGCATCCTGTGTTCCTTTGAACGTGAACGTACCGTTTTGCACCAATGCGCTATCCATTGGGGCGGCGTCTTGTACGCCATATTCATACAGGTAAACGTATTTTCCGTTTAGATCGGTGTTCGCTACGGTACCGTTGATCTCGTAACCCGGTTTTTCGCTGCATGCGGCTAGGAGCAGGGCTGATGCGGCAAGAATAAGATACTTTTTCATTTTGTATTTGTGTTATGTAAGTAATGTATTAAAATATGGAATATTGACTTCGCGAATATACGAAGTCTTTTGTGAAAACCGGACGCAAACCGATGAATAGTTCGCGCCCGGTATGGATATATATAGAGTGTATTAAAGAGGGTGTATTTTATGGGGCATATTTTGCGAATTGGAAATAACATTTTCCTGAATGCAAGTAGGGTAGCATTTTATTCTCCGAGCTATATGTGCCACCCAGAACCCAGACCGGTTGCCGGTTTGGATCATGATCTCCCGTGAAGTCGAATCCTTGGTAAATATTTTTATCTTCTCTGATTGGTAGAGGGATAGACGTTGCCCCAAAGTCTTTGCCTGTACCGGGCGAGATATAGATATGTGTCAGGTTCTTCTTGTTGCCGTATCCGACACCTGCGTTTCCAAAGCGGACATAACCCCCGTTCACGGCCCGGTAACATCTCCCGTGGCTTCCGAGGTTTCCTACGATCCCTCCCCGGTAGTCGGTACCAAGCGTGCTGGTCGCTTTTTGCTGTCCGTTGATTTCTCCCATATTGTAGCAATCCAGTACGTAACTGTCGTCGTTATCGTTAGCCTTTTCTATGCTACCCACGATACCTCCAATGCCATGGCTGTCTTCTTTATCTTTCGGATAGTCTATATTTGCCCGGTTACAGCAGTAACGGACATGTGCTCCCCCTTGCTTCACATACCCCAAGATACCTCCTGCTCCATAATACTTGGCATTCCTGTTTATGGTGATATTTCCGTGGTTAACGGATTTATAAATTGTAATGGCATCCTCGGCGGCACCGGCTATACCGCCCACTCCGCATTCTTTATCTCCTGCGATACCTTGGATTACGCCGAAATTAGCTGCGTCATAAACCTCTATGTCTTTTCCTGAAGTTTTCCCTATGATACCGCCTACGTTATTTGTGGCTGATATCTTACCTAAATTCACGACTTTATTGATCTTTACGCTAGTTCCCGCTACCATACTCCCGAAAATGCCTCCGATATAATTGGATCCTGAGGAGATATTACTGTAATTTACTAGATTGGAAAACTCACAGTGGGATGAGCACGATGCTTGTCCGATAATTCCTCCTACCATAATGGCGCTATTATTCCCATTATTAAATGTTTCTGTTTTCACGCCGCAATCTGATATTTGAGTATCGCTCGCATATCCGATGATTCCTCCGACTGTACTTCTGCCGTAAATGGAAGGTTGCGTGAAGAGTCTTCTGAGAGTAGATTTATCGGCATATCCGACAATTCCTCCAATAGAAGCGGCATTTTCTCGATAGGGTTTTTCCGAATTTATGTTACCCGGGAAAATAGGTCGTGGAATCTTGCTCACGATTACGTTCGTGGTACTGAATTCGGGGGTATAGGTTCCTGTCAACGTCCCATTATATAATTTTCCGATGATTCCTCCTACGTTATTTCCTCCTTTTATTTTGATGTTGGGATTAATCACCAATATTTCCGGATCCAAAAGAATTTCTTTCCCCGGTTCTTGGTAAGATAAGGCTCCGGCTAAAGTGCCACAAATCCCTGAAGAAGCTTCAAGGGATTCATTATCCATATACAATCGTGAGGCCGGGGTAAATTGTATTTGGGTATCATCTAAAGAACCGAAAATACCTCCTATAACAGACTGCCCGGTTATCGAGGCATGAAACAAGGATTCCCCTTTAAGCTCTATCGTAAATGCGTTAGCGTGTGTTTTGTGGGAATATCCGATCATTCCACCCACATAACTACCCCCTTGGATTTGAGACCGATTTGCCGGATTGGACAACTGGAAGTTCTCGATGGCGATGAGGATATTGGTAGGGGTTTCCGACCGGATCTGACCGATCAATCCGCCGACATAGGAGCTACCTTTGATCGGCATGTCGATGGTTATGTCTTTGAAATTGGATGCCGCCTGTAAGAATGCCTCACCGATCAATCCGCCTACGTTCTGGTTTCCGGATATCGGGAAATCGTTTAAGGTGGTATGTTGCAGCTTAATTTTTCTGGCATCGATTTGACCATATAATTTCCCGATCAGACCGGCCACATGATTATTCCCTCTCAAGTTTTTGAAAATCCCGTCGCTACTGATATCCTCCACTTGAATGGAAGCGTTCTCGGCCCAGCCGATCAACGCTCCGATATAAGAGCTGCCGGATTCCGAGAATGAGACGCCCAATCGCACATTCCGGATACTGATTTGTGCCAACGACTGGGCGTTGCCCTCGATATAGCCTATTAAACCGCCAACCTTATCCTTCGTGGACTTGATATTCCCGTTTAAGGTTATATTCTCGATTCGTATATTTCCGTTAGCTACTCCCGCAAGCAATCCGCAACAATTCCCCGGATACTCTATATCCGCTCCTTCTATATCAAGATTCCGGATCACTGCCCCGTCGTGTAAAATGGAGAAAAGCCCGATTGCGTCGCTTTGCTCTCCGCCGTTCGTCCCGAGATAGGTTAGGTTTAGTATCTTATGGGAATCACCGTCGTAGTTTCCCGCGAACGGGGCGCTTTTATAAGCGTTGCCTTGATACAGGCAATTGGGGATAGGAGCTTTGATGTCGGCTATTTGCTTGAAGAATTGCCCGTATCCGTAATTACTGTCGTACGTGGCTAATTGAGACACGAGATAGGCGAAATCGTTGGTGGAAGTAATCAGATAAGGATTTTCTTCCGTACCTTCGCCATTCAGCATCTCGTAAATATATTTAGTATCACGTACCATACTGACCATCTTGTCACGGAATGTCAGATGATAGCTTAGTGGATAGACGCTGCCTTCTTCATCGAATTTTAACCAAAGTATATAGTCTCCATCTTCTAATACCAGATTATTGGGGATAAACATTTCACAGGAAAGAATCCCCGCGTTTTTCCGGATCTTACCTTCCATGAGCTGTATGGAGTTATCGCTCAGCGATCTCAACTGGAAAAAGATCTGTTCTCTCGTATCTTGTATGGGAGTTTTGCCTTCCGGCAAGGAGAACGTGCTTATTAGATGAGATTCTGTCTCTTGCAAGGTCGATCCGCAGTCGTTTCGTATGATGTCATCGTCCGCGCATCCGCCGAGCAAGATGATAAGCATGCATGCGCATATATTCCATATTGTTTTAGTGTATGTTTTCATGTTTGTTTGTTCGTTTATTTATAAATTAGGTTTATCAAATTGCATCTCGGATTTCTTAGGGATCGGAAAGCTACCTGTTTCGTTGGATGGTATTTCCCATTTTACATCAAAGTCCCATCCAGTAAAGGTCTTTTCCGACTTTAAGTCTTGTAAGCAGAATATGTTCATAATCACAGGATTCGGTTGCTCTACAGTGCCCAGCATACAGTAATTCCCAAAATAAGAAACGGATGCGGGAGGTGCGAAAAGATGCCAATTCTCCCCGACATTCAAGTTTCTACTTACCGTTACGTTTTGATTGACAACTCCAATTATGGCATTGGCTCTTTTATTTGAGCGTCCCATATTTATACAATCGGAGATAAGGCAACTTTGCTGAAGTTGGCCTACCAAGCCTCCGCTGCTATATTGGCCAATCTCTCCGGCGTTCAAGCATTGTGTGATAACGACGGAGTTTTCCACGAAATCATCAAGAGTGGCCGAAACCGAATTGCCGAAACTGACTAACGCTAGCGCACCTCCCATCAAGGCTACAGCGGGAACACCTTCGGGGAAAGTGATAACTGTAACAAAAAGCAAGGCTGAATTGACCGCGCAACAAACACCACTGACAACCGTATGTAGAACTTCTTCGTTTTTTTTGCTTTTAAGGATCTGTTTGGAGAGCAACCCTCTCTTATAATTCATCGCATCACTATAAATCTGGTGGTTTGCCCCACTTTCAAACCATTCTGTTAATGCCTTTCGATTAGACATGAACCTATTTGTCATATCTTTGCTCCTCAGTTTGATGCTTGCGAACGATAGGTTATCTATTTTATTGGCCAGTTTCGTGTCCATGTCTGATTCCAACATGGCGATATCATGGGTAATGACACCTTTCAGCCTCTCTGTTTCTATAGTCTCCGGATGACCGTGTGAAATAAGCCCGAATACGCTAAAACCTTCTGATAAAATATCGATATCATTTAAGACGAGGCTAAGTACTGTAAGGGCGCAGTTAACAAGGATTTCTCCGCTTTCTCCCACGATTTTAGCGAAAGGGACAAATCCGACAAGAGTAGACGCCAGCTCGAATGTGGCAAACCCCAAGGATACGCCATCCATGATCGTCCATTTCTTTGCGTCGCCTACCTCGCCGATCATACCGCCGAGGTATGAGGAGCCTGATATCGGCGCGAAATTGGAACAATAGTTCATGGCAAGCGTATTCCCTGCCCTTCCTATCATACCACCGGCATATTCATGGTAGGAGGCTACTTCCCCCAGATTCGTGTTAATACCCAACGAGCCGGCAAGGATGGAACCGGCTATTCCTCCGCTATAAGAGGAGGCGATTACTTTATTGAAATTCGCCGTATTGGTGATGGAGGCCAAGGGAGCGAATCCTAAAATTCCACCAGCGAAGGATGAATTAGCCTCGATCATACCCTCATTATACGATTTATAAGCGCCAAGTTGCGCCTCACCGCATAATCCTCCTATATAACTGTCGCCATTTATATTCCCCGAGTTCGAGCAAAAACCGATAAACGTGTTATTATAATAAGTTTTCGGCTGGGTAGTTACCAGTGTGCTTCCGATAATTCCCCCTACGCCCCTGCTTCCTTGCACCGTCCCGCTGTTTCGGCTGGAAATGATGGTGCTCAATCCACTTCCTCCGGCGATCCCACCCGCTCCTACATTATATATAGAATTGGCAGGAAGGTTTCCGGGAGGAGCGGTTGTGGATGCGGCACCTTTGATAGTGCCATTATTGCTGCATGAATATACATAGAGCGTATCGGCGTACCCAACGATTCCTCCGGCACAATTGTAAGATGCGGTTACCTTGGTATTCCGGTTGTGGGAGTTCGTGATTTGTGTCATTGAGTACACTGTTCCTCCGCCAAGGATTCCTCCTACGGCGATCGCCCCGTTTATAGTGCAATCCTCTACTGAGCAGGAATCTATCCAGAGATTTACGTTCGGGTCTACCATGCCGGCGATCCCGCCTATGGCCATGCCGTCCGTGACTACGCCATCGCTACGGCTTTCGATGGTGGATTTTTTTACTACGCACCCTTTTATAAATGTCTTATTGATGCTTCCCCCCTTGGTGGTAACGGCTCCTACGATAGCCGATAGCGCTCCATAGCCGGTTATGGTGGCTTTCTCGATGGTGAGATTCGAGATGATGGCTTGATTTACGAAGCCGAACAAACTAGCGCCCACGGCGTTTTTATCTAACATTTTCAAATCCCGGATCGTATAGCCGTTGCCGTCATAATAGCCCGTGAAAGGATAACTGGCTGATAATCCGATCTGGTACCAGTTGCCCTCCCAGCCGCATTGGTCATTATAGTTGGCCATGCTAATGTCATTTTGTTGTTCGAAGCAGGTGGAGGAATTAACAAGGTTACCATTGTTGTGGAAGTTGAGGATCGCTTCTTGTATCTTCGCCAAATCATCGGCAGAGGTTATCCGGTACGGATCTTCCGGCGTACCGTTCCCATACAGGCCGATTCGCTCGTCACGGTTGGTTTCGGTGGAGATCCCATTCTCACTGACGGTAATGTAGCACCCCATGCCGAACTCCCCATTCCGCCCGTCAATGTCCGGGCAATCCGATTGGATGGTATATTCCATATATAGTAGCTGGTATTTACCCTCCTTCAGCCCTTTTTCCATAGTGAATAGGGAAGTCCCGGATAATCGCCGGTGCTTGGCTTTCCGTTGGATAATGTTCCCGTCGGGAGTCTTGATGTGGAAAGTCAGGTCTCCATACGTGAAATCTTCGGTTTCTTTCGTGAAACTGATCAGATCGTGTACTCCTTCATAGGTGTCCTCTGTGGAGGCCGGGATATCCGGAATGTTTTTGTCATCCGAACATCCCATCAGAATCAAAAGAAAGAAAAGGAGAAAAAAATAATTTGTCTTCATATATAGCTTGTTTTTAGGATTAACAGATATCGTTTCAATATGCGAATAGTAATCCTAAAAGCTGTCCGTGTGGCGCAAAACATTTGTCCGTGTGGCGCAAGTTTTTGAAATATAGTATTTTAATTTTCTTTTTCTTTCTCCGCAAGTTTTCGATATTCGTTAGGAGACAGGCCATAGCTCTGTCGGAAAAGGCGGTAAAATACCGAGCGGGAAGCGAACCCGGAGTCATAGCATATTTGATCGATCGAGAGGGCGGAGGGAGAGGAGAGCAGTTCGGCGGCATGCTTTAGACGAAAGTCATAAATATATTCGCGGACGGTCATATTCCCGCCGTAAGTACGTACGGCTTCCATCAAGTAGGTACGGTTGGTCCCCAAACGTTGTGCCAGATCATCCCGGTTCAAGGTGGGATCGGTGTATAGCTTTTCTTTTTCCAATAACTCGTTCAAGTTTATGAATAAACGTAATTCCCGGGAAAGATCGTTCTCGGGTATTTGCTTAATGGTTTCCACCGCCTTATTTTCCTGCCGGATCTGTTCCTGTATGCGTCTGTAGAGTACTTGGTTCTTCGCTTTTAGGCGTTGGGAATAGATAATATATCCCGCTAGCAAAAGGAAAAGGAGCAAGCAACCGGTAAAGGCGGCGAACATCCAGTTCCTTGCGTATTGCCTCTCTTGGTTGAGCCGGTCTACCTCGTAAATAGTCCGTAGTTGATCCATCCGAGAGGCGATATCCAACCGGTTTACCGAGTCTTTCACCTGTATATACGTATGATAGAGCGATATACAGGATCGGGGATCTCCGGAATGAGCCAGAAGTTCCGCTTTCTTCAACAAATCGTCCATATAGAAAGATAGGTCACCCTCATGAGCAGTTAACAGGATATCCATATCCTTGATAGCCCCTTGGTAATCTCCTGTCATTTTCCGTAATTCTCGACGAGCCTCGTAAAAATGCTCATAAGCGTTGGCCGGGATCTGGGGATGAATAAACCGGGCTGCCTCATCCAGCAATCGTCTCGTCTCTTTTATTTGCCCTTTTTTCAGGAAAGACAAGGCTTGGAGAGAGCGGGAGGTGACGGGATAATGTCCGGTCGGGTCCACTTTCCCATGCTCGTCTCTCCATTTGACGAGGGCGGCGTAGCTGTCGGCGTAACGGGATATGCGTTCTGTGTCGTTCACCTTCAGGGCGGTCATGAAGAGCCATTCGTAAAGAACGGCCGAGATGTAGAGTACTTGGTTCTCACCATTCTCGTAAGTGGGGCATATAGCGATCCCTTTTTCCAGCGAGGTGAGGGCTTGGTCGTACAAGCCGAGTTTATAATACATGCTGCCTTGTACCTGCAAGGCCATCGTCATGCCTACCGGTTGTTTAACCTGTTGCGCCGTCTCGAACATGGTTGTGGCTTCCTCACGGGCCTCGTCGAACCGTCTTTGCTTGAACAATCCGGATATAAAAGTATTATAGGTGGAGAAGTAGAAACTGTATTGCTTGGCATTCAATATAAAAGGAAGGCTCTCTCGTGCCTCGATGATAGCCGAATCCACGGAGTAGAAATTAAAGAGGCATTGTATGCGATTCAGCCTTGATCGGCAGATGGCCGGGGTGTCGCACCGGTCGATAGCGTCGTTGAGCGTAGCGTCCCAGTCGGCGATATCGTTGGTGGACATGGCTATACGCATCAGTAGATCATGCTTTTCCTTACCCACGCTCGCTGCGGCCCGTTGTCGCAATGAATCTGTCGGGGGATGTCCTTGCGCTTGTATCTCGTTATGAGACGAGATCAGGCAGATAAGCGATAATAGGAGTGCAAGAGGGCTTTTTCGCATCGAATTTTGTGATTAACTAACGTTAATAGAAGGTGTAAATATACGAAGTCTTTTGTGATAATTAGGTGCAAGTTGATGAATAGTTTACTCTATTGTGCCATTGAAGTAGCCTACAGAGTAAACGGATTAAAAAAATACAATAAAGCATTTGTTTGAAATAGTTTGTAACTGGCTTATAATTAGTGGAATATAAATTATGATAGAGATTTGAGTAAAACACGTACATGTTTTCGAAAAAACATGTACGTGTTTCTTGAAAATTACGTACGTGTTTTTGGAAAGATACGACCGGGTAAAAAAACAGCCAAGTAAAATATACAATAAGCTACCTGTTTTCTCGTGTTCACTTCATGGTGACACACCCTCTTCTTGTTGAAGGTTGACTATGTCTCCAATGAAAATCTGTCCAAATTATTGAAATAAGTGGAGTTTTATGTACTTTTGAGGACTAAACAACGGATGATCGAGACAATGACATTTAAAGAAGTACTTCAAAGATTCCGTACCGAATCTTTTACCGAAAGAGAAAAAGGAGCGAAGTTTGAGAAACTGATAAAGAAATGGTTCCAAACGGACCCCCGCTATGCGGATAAACTACAGGAGGTTTGGCTTTGGGAGGAATTTCCGGGGAAAAAGGATTTCGGAGGGAAAGATCTAGGTATAGACTTGGTGGCGAAAACTGATTTGGGTGATTATTGGGCCATCCAGTGTAAATGTTATGACGAGAAGGCCGTCATAAGCAAGGCGGTCGTAGACTCCTTTATATCCACCGCTCATCGTGCGTTTATAGATGATTTAACCTTGAAGACCACGTATTTCAGTAACCTGATCTGGGTTTCTACCACCTTGCGCTGGGGAGCGAATGCGGAAGAGACGTTGAAAGGTCAAGACATTCCGGTGACTCGTATCAATATGCATGAGTTGGAGGCTTCTCCGGTTGATTGGGATAAACTCTTGAAAGGGGATACGGGAAAAGCGGCTTTACGGGAAGGTAAACAGCCTCGCAAGCATCAGTTGGAAGCGATGAAAGCGGCTCATGAATATTTCAGGGTACATGACCGGGGAAAACTAATCATGGCTTGTGGAACGGGAAAAACGTACACCTCCTTGGAGATCATAGAGCAAGAGACCGGGGGCAAGGGACTGATTTTATTCATGGTCCCCAGTATCGCTCTTTTAGGACAATCGCTGAATGCTTGGATGACAGATACGAAGTACAGGATGAAGGCTGTTTGTATTTGCTCGGATTCCAAGGCTTCCAAAAGGAACGATTTCGATAATGACGAGACGAGTATCATCGATAACCCATTGCCCGCCACGACAAATATCAACTCGATAAAACGGCAATTATTAGGCTATAAGGATACGGACGGACTGGTTGTCGTATTCTCGACCTATCAAAGTATAGATGTCTTGGCCGAGGCGCAGCGAGCGCTATTGGAGGCTGATCCGTCTTATGGCATATTCGATTATATCGTTTGCGACGAGGCGCATCGGACAACCGGTTTTAAGCAAAAAGGTCGTGATGAGAGTCATTTTACTAAAATACATAACAATGACTTGATCCGAGGGAAAAAGCGTCTTTACATGACGGCTACTCCACGTTATTATAATGACAATGCCAAGGCGACGGCTAAAGACAAGGATTTAGTGTTGTGGAGCATGAATAACCCGGACTATTATGGCGAGGAGTTTTTCCGGATCGGATTCGGACGTGCCGTGCGTGAGGGACTGCTGACGGACTATAAGGTATTGGTGCTGACGATTAGCGAGGATGATATCCCGGATTCTATCCTAGAGGATGTCAAGGATAAACAACAAAAGGAAATAAAGATGGACGACGCCAGTAAGCTGATCGGTTGCATCAATGGCTTGTCCAAACGCATAAAAGGAGATAAGGGGGTTACGAAGGAGGCGGACCCGGTATTGATGCGGAGGGCCGTGGCGTTTTGCTCGACCATTAATCCGAGTGAGCGGGGGAGCGGTATCTCTTCCAAGGGGTTTGCTGCCGTGATGCCTACGATGGTGAGAAAATATAAGGAATCCTTGTCGGAGGAAGTACGGGAAGAGGTCGTGGATATCGAGGTCCAACATATCGACGGGGCGATGAATGCCGCTACACGGGAGGAGAAGATCGCTTGGCTGAAGGAGGAGACCGGCAATCCGCACGAGTGCCGTATTCTATCGAACGTGCGTTGCTTGTCCGAAGGGGTGGATGTGCCGGCTTTGGACGCTGTTCTTTTTGTCGCCGCCCGTAATAGCGAGGTGGATGTCGTGCAGAGCGTGGGGCGTGTGATGCGTACGTTCCACAAGGGGGCTTCGGATGAGAAGAAATATGGTTATATCATTGTCCCGGTAGTCGTTCCGGCAGATGTGGAGCCGGAGAAGGCGATGGAGGATAACGAGCGTTTTTCCGTGGTCTGGAAAATCTTGAATGCCTTGCGTGCCCACGACGATGAGTTTAACGCTACGGTCAATAAGATACATTTGAATAAGGTGAAGCCTCCCAAGGTGGTTGTCGCCGGGATACCGCAAGGCTCGGGCCGGATGCACGGGAAGGATTGGATGCCCGATCCGCAGGATCAACAGACGGGGGCGACCGAGCTAAGTAATGAGGAAATCGCTCGCCAGTTGGAACTTCGTTTCGGTTCTTTGCAAGATGGGATCTACGCGAAGATGGTCGAGAAGGTCGGAGATCGCCTGTATTGGGAGAACTGGGCGAGGGAGATCGGTTTGATCGCCCAGAAATTTATAGAGCGCATCGCCCGTGTCGTGAAAGAGGGATTGCACAAAGAGGCTTTCGTTGAATTCTTGAATGGCTTGCAAAAGAACTTGAACCCTTCCATTGACGAGGGACAAGCGGTGGAGATGCTGGCGCAGCATATGATTACACGTCCGGTATTCGATGCCTTGTTTAAGGACTATCAGTTTGTCAAGAATAATGCGGTCAGCCGTAGTATGCAACGTATGTTGGAGCTACTGGAGAGCGAGGCCATGGAAAAGGATACGGAGGTATTGAATAAATTCTATGAGAACGTGCGCATGAACGTAGGCGATATTGACAATCTGGAAGGAAAGCAGATGCTTATCAAGAATCTGTATGAGAAGTTCTTCAAGGGTGCTTTCCCGAAGACCGTGGATAAGCTGGGTATCGTTTATACACCGGTGGAATGCGTGGATTTTATTATCCATTCCGTTGACGATATCTTGCGCAAGGAATTTGATTGCAGCCTTTCGGATGAGAATGTGCATATCTTAGATCCTTTCACGGGGACAGGTACTTTCATTACCCGTTTGCTACAAAGCGGTTTGATCCGTCCGGAGGATCTGGAACGTAAATATAAGAATGAGATTCATTGCAATGAGTTGGTCTTGCTCGCTTATTATATCGCTGATGTCAATATCGAGAGCGTTTTCCATAGTCTCGTAAAGCGAGATACTTATTTGCCGTTCGAGGGCATTTGCTTAACGGACACTTTCCAGACAACCGAGAACGAGGAGAAAGTCTTGGATCAGACTTGGTTTCCCGAGAATGCGGCGAATGTGGATAAGCAAAAGAAAGCTCCGGTACGGGTTATAATGGGTAATCCTCCGTACTCGGTCGGACAGAAATCGGCGAATGATAATGCGCAGAATTTGAGTTACGCTCATTTGGATAAACGGATTGCCGAGACCTATGTGAGAGCTGCTAATACAACTCTGAAAAACTCATTATATGACAGCTATATAAAAGCGTTTCGTTGGGCGAGTGATCGCATCGCGGATTGTAAGGATGGGGGTGTGGTAGCTTTCATTAGTAATGGGGCTTGGATTGATGGCAATGCTCAGGAAGGATTTAGAAAATGTCTTGAGGACGAATATTCGAGTATATATGTGTTGAATTTAAGGGGAAACCAACGTACGAGTGGTGAGTTATCTCGTAAAGAAGGCGGTAAAATATTTGGTTCAGGTTCTCGTACGCCTATATCAATTACTCTTTTAGTAAAGAACCCGGCAAAGAAAGGGAAAGCGACGATTTATTATCATGATATCGGTGATTATTTATCACGTGAGCAGAAGCTTAAAAAGATTAGTGAGTTTGGTTCCGTTGATTCTAGTGAATTACAGTGGGAGATTGTTGCTCCGAATGAGAAAGGGGACTGGATTAATCAGAGAGGGAATGTGTTTGACTCATTGATAAAATTGGGAGATAAAGAAGATAAGAAAAATAAAATGACAGTGTTTGTTCCATGCTATGGAAGAGGTTTGGCTACTTCTAGAGATGCGTGGTGTTATAATAGTAATGAAGAGAATCTAGAAACAAATATTCAAGTCTCAATTGATTTTTATAATAGCGAGGTTGATCGTTATCAAAAAGCTGTACAAGAAAATCCTGACATTAAAGTATATGATTTTATAAAATATGATTCTACGAAGTTCTCATGGGATAGAGCTCAAAAAGAGGTGGATTGTCCTAAGGGCGTGAAATATTCATTTGGGAAAAAGTCTTTGAGAGATGCCATGTACAGACCTTTCTTTAAACAACATTGTTACTTTAATAGAAAGCTGAATAACTGTGTTTATCAATTGCCGCAAATATTCCCAACATCTAAATATAAAAATTTAGTGATTTGCGTGAAAGGAATCGGAGACAAAGATTTCTCTTGTTTAATTGCTGATTGCATTCCTGATCTTCAAGTTATTTTTAATGGTCAATGCTTCCCTCTCTACTGGTACGAAGAAAACAAGAACAAGCAGCAAACCTTGTCCTTATTCGATACCGAATCAAATGATGATTTCATTCGTCGAGACGGAATTACCGACTGGATACTGAAAGAAGTCCGTACCCGTTTCGGTAATGCCCGGAAGATCACGAAAGAAACCATCTTCTACTATGTGTATGGCTTGCTTCATTCCCCAAAATACCGGGAAGCCTTTGCGGCCGATTTGAAGAAATCCTTACCACGTATCCCGATCGTGGAAGATATAGACGCATTCCTCGATTTCTCCTATGCGGGTAAGCAACTGGCTAATCTGCATCTGAATTATGAGGAAATACCTGCGTATGAGGGCGTGACAGTCATTGGCGACAGGCAAAAGGAGGAAGCCCCGGATGGTCGTATGATTGCCGGAACTACGGATCTATATGCGGTCAAGGTGGATTATAAATACTATGAGGTAGAGAAAATGCGATTCCCCAAAAAGGGGCAAAAGGATACGATTATCTACAACAGCTCGATTCGCATAGAGAACATACCCGATGAGGCGTATGAGTACATCGTGAACGGTAAATCCGCTATCGAATGGATCATGGAGCGCTATCAAGTGAAAACCGATCCAAGTAGCTTGATCAAGAACGATCCGAATGACTGGAGCCGTGAGCATGATAACCCCCGTTATATCTTGGACTTGCTACTCTCCGTAATCAACGTGAGCGTACAAACCATGGAGATCGTCAAAAAGTTACCGGATTTAAAGTTGGAATAAGAAAATAGTAAAAGGGGCTTCTTGTGAGGAATTCATATTTATTATTTTATAATCTAGAGATACACCTAGGGATAAAGCTTGCATGCATATAAAGTCTTTATGTAAAGGAGCTAAAAAGGTGTGTTTATACGATAAAGTATTATGTATTTGGGGCGGACGATGAAGGAGTTGATCTATATTGTCAGACCTGTTTTAGGAAATCGGCTTGTAAAGTGTTAATCATTCCTTCGGAACCAATTTTAGGGTGATTTTTCAATGAACATATCCCCCTGTCTTTTTATTAATACGGATTTTTTTCCTTATATTCGCGTCACTTTTGAACACGTATCAAATAATTTCTAAATAAATCAATTAAGAAATGACAAAGAGTGCATTACAAATCGCAAGAGCAGCTTACCAACCGAAGGTACCCGCTGCGTTGAAAGGTGCAGTGAAAGCCGTTGACGGCGAGTATACTCAATCAGTAGCCGATCAGGAAGAAATCAAGAAATTGTTCCCGAACACTTACGGAATGCCGATCGTTACATTCGAGAAGAGTAACGAGGAGAAGGCTATGCCTGTCATGAACGTTGGTGTGATCCTTTCCGGTGGTCAGGCTCCCGGTGGTCACAACGTGATCGCTGGTTTGTTCGATGGTATCAAGGCTCACAACGCAGATTCTCGTCTGTATGGTTTCATCTTGGGCCCGGGCGGTTTGATCGATCATAAATATATGGAATTGACGGCTGATATTATCGACGAGTACCGTAACACGGGTGGTTTCGATATGATCGGTTCCGGACGTACGAAATTAGAGACGAAAGAGCAATTCGATAAAGGTCTTCAGATCTTGAAAGAGCTTGATATCAAGGCTTTGGTTATTATCGGCGGTGACGATTCTAACACGAACGCTTGCGTATTGGCTGAGTATTACAAGGCTATCGGTGCCGGCGTACAGGTAATCGGTTGCCCGAAGACGATCGACGGTGACTTGAAGAACGCCCAGATCGAGACCTCTTTCGGTTTCGACACGGCTTGCAAGGTTTACTCCGAGGTAATCGGTAACATCCAACGTGACTGTAACTCCGCCCAGAAATACTGGCACTTCATCAAATTGATGGGTCGCTCCGCTTCTCATATCGCTTTGGAGTGCGCTTTGCAGACTCAACCGAACGTTTGTATCATCTCCGAGGAGGTTGAGGAGAAGAATATGTCTTTGGACGATATCGTTACTTACGTGGCTGGTATCGTGGCTAAACGTGCCGCCGAGGGTAATAACTTCGGTACGGTATTGATCCCTGAGGGCTTGATCGAGTTCGTTCCGGCTATGAAACGCTTGATCGCCGAGTTGAACGACTTCTTGGCTAAGCACGACGCTGAGTTCAAGATGATCAAGAAGAGCGAGCAACGTGCTTATATCATCAGCAAGTTGACGAAGGAGAACTCTGATCTGTACGCTTCTCTTCCGGAGGGCGTAGCTCGTCAGTTGTCTTTGGACCGTGACCCGCACGGAAACGTACAGGTTTCTTTGATCGAGACTGAGAAGTTATTGTCTGAGATGGTTGGCAAGAAATTGGCTGAGTGGAAGGCCGAGGGCAAGTACGTAGGCAAGTTCGCCGCACAACACCACTTCTTTGGTTACGAGGGTCGTTGCGCCGCTCCGTCTAACTACGATGCGGACTACTGCTACTCTTTGGGTTACACGGCATCTTGCTTGATCGCCGCCGGTAAGACAGGTTATATGTCTTCCGTACGTAACACGACCGCTCCCGCTGATCAATGGATCGCCGGTGGTATCCCTGTTACTATGATGATGAACATGGAAAAACGTCATGGCGAGATGAAGCCGGTTATCCAGAAGGCTTTGGTTAAGCTTGACGGCGCTCCTTTCAAGGCGTTCGCCGCTAACCGTGACGAGTGGGCTTTGACTACTAGCTATGTATATCCGGGTCCGATCCAGTACTTCGGTCCGACGGAGGTTTGCGACCAGCCGACTAAGACTTTGCAGTTGGAGCAAGCTTAATACAGACTTATACATTATATAATATATAAGCTAGGGAGGATGTCATTTATTTGGCATCCTCTTTTTATTTACATACATTTGCCACGAGATCTTAAACCTAAAAATAAATCTTTATAACACATAGATTCCATGAAAAAGAAAATCGCCTATCTATTGCTCCTTTTGATGCTGATACCTGTCGGCTCGTTCGCCAAGGAGAAACGTACGTTCGAGATCAAGGACGGTCATTTTTATGTAAACGGGAAGGTAACCCCGATCCTCTCGGGTGAGATGCATTACCCTCGTATCCCCCACCAATATTGGCGGCATCGCCTTCGGATGATGCGAGCGATGGGCTTGAATACGGTCGCTACCTATGTCTTCTGGAACCTGCACGAGACGGAGCCGGGTAAATGGGATTTCGAGGGAGACAAGAATCTGGCCGAGTATATCCGGATAGCGGGAGAGGAGGGATTGATGGTGATCCTCCGTCCCGGCCCCTACGTATGCGCCGAGTGGGAGTTCGGCGGTTATCCGTGGTGGTTGCAGAATATACCGGGCATGGAGATCCGCCGGGATAACCCGGAGTTCTTGAAACGCACGAAGCTTTATATCGATAAGCTTTACGAGCAGGTCGGCGACTTGCAGGTATCGAAAGGCGGCCCTATCATCATGGTGCAGGCCGAGAACGAGTTCGGCTCTTACGTGGCGCAACGTAAGGATATCCCCTTGGAGGAGCATCGCCGCTACAACGCCAAGATCAAGCGGCAATTGGCGGACGCCGGTTTCAACGTGCCTCTGTTCACCTCGGACGGAAGCTGGTTGTTCGAGGGCGGTTCCACCCCGGGAGCGTTGCCTACGGCGAACGGGGAGAGTAACGTGGAGAACTTGAAAAAGGTGGTGAACGAGTATCACGGGGGAGTAGGCCCGTATATGGTAGCCGAGTTTTATCCCGGCTGGCTGATGCACTGGGCGGAACCATTCCCCGATATAAGCGATTCCGGCATAGCGAGGCAGACGGAGACGTACCTCCAAAACGATGTCTCTTTCAATTTCTATATGGTTCATGGCGGTACGAATTTCGGCTTCACCAGTGGCGCCAATTACGACAAGAAGCATGATATCCAGCCGGACTTGACCAGCTACGACTACGACGCCCCGATCAGCGAGGCGGGTTGGGTGACCCCGAAGTTCGACTCGATCCGCAACGTGATCCGGAAATACGTCGCCTATGACGTCCCCGAGGCTCCGGCCCCTATACCGCTGATCGAGATCCCGTCGATCTCCTTGACGAAGGTAGCCGACGTGTTGGCCTTGGCGAAAGTAGCCGACGTGTTGGCCTTGGCGAAAGAGGGGGAACCGGTAGCGTCCGCGACACCCCTCACGTTCGAGCAATTGAACCAAGGATACGGCTACGTCTTGTACTCAACCCATTTCAACCAACCCCTGAAAGGCCGTCTGGAGATACCGGGCTTGCGTGATTACGCTACGATCTACGTGGATGGCGAGCGTGTCGGCGAGTTAAACCGTTGTTTCAACCAATATGCGATGGAGATCGATATTCCGTTCAACGCTACCTTGGACATCTTGGTGGAGAACATGGGGCGTATCAATTATGGCGAGGAGATCGTCCGCAATACGAAGGGGATCATCAGCCCGGTCAAGATTAACGGCAGCGAGATATCGGACTGGAAGATGTACAAGCTCCCGATGGACCGGATGCCGGCTTTGGCCTCCGGCGAACCTTATGTCTATAAGAATGGCTCGCCCGAGGTAGCGGCGTTAGGGAATAAGCCGGTTCTCTACGAGGGAACCTTCCACCTGTCTGATACCGGCGATACGTTTATCGATATGGAGGATTGGGGAAAGGGCATTATTTTCATCAATGGCATCAATATCGGTCGCTATTGGTACGCCGGCCCTCAGCAAACGCTTTACATACCGGGCGTATGGCTGAACAAAGGAGAGAATAAAATCGTTATTTATGAGCAGCTGAATAATGACCGGAAGTCGAGCGTACGGACGGTCAAGACTCCTGTCTTGACAAAACTAAAGAAAATTACAGCCATGGAGAAAAAGAATCGTTTGATGGATAAAGCGGTAAGCCCGTTTAGCGTGGATGAGACGATGCGGCGGATCGAGGAGATTATCAAGTCTCAAGGAGGTTCCGTGTTCGCCGTGTTCGATCATGGGCGAAACGCTAGCGAGGTAGGGATGAAGCTGCCTCCGAATAAGGTGATCGTCTTCGGCTCGCCGAAAGTCGGGACTTTATTGATGCAGCAAGATCCATCTATCTCTTTGGAGCTGCCGTTACGTATCTCCGTTTGGGAAGATGCGGACGGCAAGGTTTGGATCGGTTCCCCGAATCTGGAGACGATCGCCTCCGAATACGGGATGGAAAACAGCGGCGTCATCGAGAAGATGCAAGAGGCCGTAACGAATATCGTGAGTAAATCGATAGCTGGTAGCCGGTAAGGCTCATGGATCTAATGCGATAAGAGCTTAGGAGGATGTCGGTAAAACGGCGTCCTCTTTTCTTTTATATGGCCCAAGAGACTCATTTACCGTGCTGTAGATTGATAATAAGGTTTAAAAGTCTTCGGAAAAATTAGGAATAGATTGTATTTTTTTCTGCGGTTTTTAACATATTGTTGATTCTTGTGAAGGTGTCTTTTTGTTAACAAGAATAAGCCTTATTGGGTCTATAATAGCTATTTGTACGAACACATATCCGCAAGTTCAAGGGAATGTGAAAAAAATATGCATACTATTGTTGTTTATTAAGAATAATAATTTATATTTGTACCCGTATCCGAAGAGTGGATATAATTATTAATGTTAACCTATTTTTGTGTTATGATGAACAAACAGTTGGCTTTTGTTAAAAGCGGGCTGGGTTGGCACTTTGTTTCCTTATGGTCGGTGCGGGTGTAACCCCTCCAATCCATGCGTCTAACGCGAATGTGTCCATCTCCCAACAAGCTAAGAAAGTTACCGGTACGGTAACTGACGCAAAGGGTGAACCCCTTTTGGGTGTAAATGTTGTAGTAAAAGGTACTACAAACGGTACGATTACCGACCTTGACGGTAAGTATTCCTTGGAAGTTGAGCCCAACTCCATTTTAGTCGTTTCCTACATTGGTTATGTATCTCAGCAAATTCCTGCTTCGGGAGAAGTGGTAAATGTGACATTGAAAGAAGATACGCAAAACCTTGATGAGGTCGTAGTAGTAGGTTACGGTACGCAGCAGAAGAAAGATATCACAGGCTCCGTGGCGGTAGTCGATACGAAAGACCTTTTGGCATCTTCCGGATCTTCCGCTACCCAGCAGTTGCAAGGTAAGGCTGCCGGTGTATATATCGGTCAGTCAGGTTCCCCCGGTTCCCAGTCTATGGTTCGTATTCGTGGTATCAATACGGTTAATGATAATGGTCCGTTGTACGTAATTGATGGCGTATCAACACGTAACCAAGATTTAAGCTCCTTGAACCCGAACGATATCGAGAGTATGCAGGTATTGAAGGATGCCTCCTCCGCCGCTATCTATGGTGCGCAGGCGGCCAATGGTGTTATCTTGATTACGACGAAGAAAGGTACCCGGTCTGGTCAACCTAAATTGACTTATGATGGATATGTCGGTGTTCAGAAAACAGGCAAGCGCTATGACGTTTTGAATTCTATGGATCGTGTGAACTTGGAATGGGACGCAAAGGCTAGTAACTATGCATTGTTAGGTTCCAATGAACTTCCTTCACACGTGCAATTCGGAACAGGTGAACGTCCTTCTATTCCTAATTATTTGACGCAAGCTGGTGCGGGTGGTCGTACGGATATTAATCCCGGCGATTATAATTACCCGGGTACGACTTATGCGCCGTTCTCTGACACAAATTGGTGGGATGAGGTAGACCGTGCGGCTATGATTCAAAATCATCAAGTTGGCTTATCTGGTGGTACTGAAAAGGGACAATATAATTTAAGTGCGAATTACTTCAAGCAAGATGGTACGGTTATTGATTCTTACTACCAGAGATATCAAGTACGTGCTAACACCTCTTTCAATGTTCGTGATTGGTTACGGGTAGGAGAGAATTTAACTTATGCGTTTACGAAAGATAATGGTTTGAACTCTAGCGGCGCTGAGAGTAATCCATATTCTTGGACTTATCGTGCTTCTCCTTATGTACCGGTATATGATATCGCAGGTAATTTTGCCGGTTCAAAATTCGCTGGAACGGGTAACTTCCAGAACCCGGTTGCCAATCAAAAGAGAAATAAGGATAATTACTATACACATAACCGCGTATTTGGTAACCTATGGGCAGAGGCCGATATTATCAAGGGATTAACTTTTAGAACGAATTTCGGTTTGGACTATACGAATGGTTATTATTATCGTATGGAAAAGAAGAACCCTGAGTTTTCTGAGTCAATGGGCCAAAACAATTTTGAAGAGCAATCTGATTTTAATTATCGTTGGGTTTGGACTAATACTTTGACTTACGACAAGACATTCAATGAGGTTCATAAATTGACTGTCTTGCTTGGTACCGAGGCTATTCGTGATGGTTTGGGACGTACGCTGAAAGGTCGTCGTTACAATTATTTGTACGAGGATAATACGAATACTTGGGAGTTGAATATGGGTGAGAATAACGCACAACGTATCGCAGAATCAAAATATAAAGGTGAATTTGCCTTGTTTGGTCTGTTTGGGCGTGTAGATTACGCTTATAATAATAAGTATCTGTTGACAGGTATTATCCGTCGTGATGGTGTCTCTCGTTTCTCGGAGAATAATCGTTACGGTGTATTCCCTTCTATCTCTGCTGGTTGGCGTATCTCTGAAGAGGCTTTTATGGAGAAAACAAAAGACTGGTTAGATGACTTGAAGCTTCGTTTTGGCTTTGGTGTTACCGGTAACTCAGAAGTGCCTCGTATTACGAACTTCGCCTACGAATATAGAACATTGCCAAAGAAAACAAACTATGACTTTACGGGTTCTAATACCTCTACCTCTTTAGGTTATCGTTTGGATAAATTTGGTAACGAGGATACGAAATGGGAGACCACCCAAATGTTTAATGTCGGTTTGGATGGAACATTCTTGAACGGCAAATTCGGTGCCGGATTGGAGTGGTACTATAAGAAAACGACAGATATGTTGATTGCGGCTCAATATTCCGCTTTGGCTGGTGAATCTTCAAAACCGTACATCAACTTTGGTGATATGAAGAATACGGGTGTTGACTTCAACTTCAACTATCGAGACAGTAAGGGCGATTGGTCATGGGATTTCTCTTTGAACCTATCTCATTATAAGAATGAGGTTGTTAAGATCTCTGAGGCTGATGATGCTTCTATGTGGGGAGGCGGTACACGTATCTCTGGTAATGTAACTCGTACGACAAAGGGACATGCTATCTCTGAGTTCTATGGATATAAGGTGAATGGATTCTATGAGAACGTAGATGAAGTACTTGCGTTACCTCCTCTGGGGCAAGATGTTAAAAATGCGGAGGACGCTAAGGCTTGGGTCGGTAAGTTTAAATTTGCTGATACAGATGGAAATGGTAAGTTAGATGGAAATGACCGTACCTTTATCGGTTCTCCTCATCCTGACTTGATCGCCGGTTTGAACGCTACTGTAACGTGGAAAAACTGGGATTTGACGGCATTCTTCTATTCAACGATCGGTAATGATTTGTTCAACAATACGAAGTACTTTACTGATTTCTGGTTATTCGAGGGTAATAAATCTTCTCGCATGAGAGATTTGTCTTGGAAACCGGGTGCTGACAATAGCAAAGCTGTCTTACCTGTTTTGGATTATGGTGATACCTATTCAGGAACGAACTCTAGCTCATACTATGTAGAGAATGCCTCTTTCGTTAGATTGAAGAATTTGGTCCTAGGTTATACATTCCCGAAGGAGTTGATGAAGAAGGCTACTATCTCTAATTTACGTATTTATGTGCAAGCGGAGAACTTATTCACCATTACAGGATATGATGGTTTGGATCCCGAGTATACAAATGCGGAAATGAAAGATGTGGATGACAACGGTGTCGGTGCTGATTTGAAGAGAGGTATTGATATGGGCGGTTGGCCTTCAACAAGACGTTTCTTGTTTGGTGTAAACTTTGCGTTCTAAGGTGTGTATGTTTTAATTTAATTTAAAGAATCATTATGAAAAGTAAATATATTTTGGCGATAGGCTGTCTTGCTGCGCTTTCATTTAGTTCTTGCGGCGATGACTTCTTGGGGAAAGAACCTCAGGGAGCATTGACACCGGACGCTCTAGCCAATCCAACGGGTGTGGAATTGTTAACTGTTAGTGCCTATGCAGGCTTGGCTGTTCCGGTGGATGGTTATGATCCTTATCAAGCATCTCCATTTAACTGGGTATGGGGTGGTATTTATGGTGGTGACGCCAATAAAGGTTCCGACCCGGGTGACCAATCCGTGGTGAATGAGATAGAGATGTATAATACTCTGTCTACTAATGGCTATATAGCGCAGAAGTGGGCGTGGGTTTATGTAATGGCTAAACGAGTGAACTTAGCTCTTCAAGCTTGGCAAGGCGCTGAAGGTATGCCGGGTATGAGCGATACCGATCGTAAAAGCCGCTATGGTGAGTTGAAGTTCTTGCGTGCATTGGCTTATTTTGAGGGAATTCGTGTGTTTGGTCCATTTATTCCTTGGGTTGATGAGACCTATACGGAGAATGATCCTAAAGTACATAATGATATTAATATTTATGATAATGTACTGAAGGATATTGACGATGCGATCGCTAATCTTCCGGAAACTCAGACTGAAGTTGGTCGTGCGAATGTTTGGGCTGCGAAAGCATTAAAAGGTAAAATCTTAATGCATAAAGGAGACATCGCTGCCGCGAAAACTGTTTTAGCTGATGTCGTGAATAATGGTACAACCAGTAGTGGGGCAGCTTATGGATTGGAGGACGATTTGGATAACAACTTCAATGCGCTGACTGAGAATGGTAAAGAGGCTATTTTCTCTGTTCAATATTCTGCTGCTGACGAAAACACTGGTGGTGCTCCTTTCTGTCTGAATTATCCGCATAACTCAGGTCCCGGTGGATGCTGTGGTTTCTATCAACCTTCTTTCGAATTAGTGAACTCTTTCCAAGTAGACGCGCAAGGTTTACCTTATTTGAATGGTGAATATAGAAATAAAGCGACTGTTTCAAGAAAAGGTACGGGAACAAATGAGCCATTTGTCGTAACAGATAATAGTATTGCGGTAGACCCTCGTTTGGATTTTGCTGTAGGTCGTTATGGAATCCCTTACAAAGATTGGGGTATGCCTAAGGATGACTGGGTTCGTAATCCTGTAAATGGTGGTATCTTTATGCCGAAGAAACACGTGTTTAGTAAGGCGGAAGAGGCCGCTGGCATGAAGAACTTATTTAATGGTTGGGCACCGGGTTCTGCTATGAATATGCAATATCTTAGTGTGCGTGACATTAAATTGTTGTACGCTGAAGCTTTAGCTGACGCTGGTCAATTATCTGAGGCGATGACACAAGTAAACGATGTTCGTAGACGTGCAGCTTTGGATGTGAATATTATTAAGTTAGAAAACGGTCAAGCGGCCGCAAACTATAAGGTCGCTGAATATCCTACATCTCATGCGGCTTTCACAAGCAAAGATGTTTGTATCAAAGCGATCCGTATGGAGCGTAAGCTTGAGTTGGCGATGGAAGGTGAGCGTTGGTTCGACTTGGTTCGTTGGGGTGGTGATGTAATGTCCTCAGAGTTGAGCGCTTATATCAATTACGAAAAGCAATATATTCCGAAATTTGCGGCAGCCTCTGTGCTTCCTGCGGCAAAGACTATGCTTCCTGTTCCTGATGACCAAGTATTGACCATGGGTAACGACGAGAACGGCAAACCTTATTTGGTTCAGCCGGATGCTTGGAAATAAAATATTTATTTCGAATTGAGAATAGGATACTTGATTTGCAAGTATCCTATTTCTTGCTTGAAGTAAGTTTGTAGTTGTATATGTATTTATTAATTTAAATTTTTAGAGCCATGAAGAAAGTTCTGTTTATTATGCTTGCATTATTATCAATGCAGTTTATGTATGCTCAGCAAACTAATATTGACGTGGACAAAGAAAATATAGAAGAGTCTATATTACAAGCTAATGCGGCAAATGGGATAGTTGCTACTATATCAGGCCCTATTAACGTAACACTAAATGGGGGTTATGCCCAAGAAGAGTATCATCTGGAATATAGCCCTTTAATACCGGGTGCTAGATTGGAATGGAGTATACGAGCACCGCAAGCTTATATAACACCTTGGACAAATCATTGTTCGGTTAGTTTTTATGCAGTTGGTAGCGCTCGTTTAGTATGCGATATTTATGATGGTAATACGTGGGTTGGCGCTGGGACAACTTATATAAATATAAGGTAATGGTATATTAAAATATCTGAAATTAAGAGGGGCGATTAAGATTTCTGATAAAAACTTAATTGTCCCTTTATAATTTAAAAGGATGATTTTAGAACTTAAAGTTTTGTTGTTATAAGCCTTATTGATATGATTTTTTATCAATAGATTAATGAATTTTCCCAACCAAAGAAAGTGTATATATGAAAAGATTATATATGTACATAACAGGGTTACTAACACTCATGGGTTGTATCTCCGATTATGAGCCTGATATTGTGAACCAAATAGGTGGTTTGCTGGTAGTGGATGGTTTCATAACTAATGATACGACTCGGATACGATTGAGCCATAGCGTAAGGATGTTGGATGAGTTTGAGGAAGGGGAGTCGATAACGGATGCGAATGTTTTTGTTGAATCAGATAAAGGAGCTGTTTTTGAAACGTTGAACGTGAGTAAAGATGGAGTTTATACAATACCGATGGGAGAGTTAAATCCTGCGTATAAATATAGATTATCAATAAATTGGAATAATAAAGAATATAAATCGGAATATTTGAATCCTCTAGATACTCCGGTGATCGATAGTATATCTGTTGAAAGTTCAGCATCAGAAACTCCTGTATATATCTGCGTAACTACACATGATAACAAGGTAGAGCCAACTTATTATAAATGGACTTATCAGGAGATATGGGAATTCCATGTAGATCTATTTGCAAACGCTGGTTTTTTAGATGATAAATTCACTTTATTTCAGAAGCATACATCTAAAAATACTTATTATTGCTGGGGACGTGATAGTTCTAAGGCGATGTTATTGGAATCGACAAATAAACTGACTGTAAATCTTATCTATAAGAGAAAATTGATAGAGATCCCCCGTGATCATGATAAATTGACAATGCTTTATTATATAGACGTTAAGCAAAACCGTATACGTAAAGAAGCGTATGACTATTTTGTGAATTTACAAAGGAACATAGAACAGGCTGGGAGTATTTTCTCTCCAATTCCTTCGGAAAGAAGAGGTAATATATCTTGCGTATCAGATCCTAAAGAATGGGTGATAGGCTATGTGGATGTAACTAATACAACGATTATGAAACGCTTTATGCCGGAACTAAGAGATTTCTATGAAACTTCTTATGACTGTGCGAAAAATATCTTAACAGGAATAGCACCAGATGGTTATACCTATTACATTTATAGTGGATCACCAACCACTCCAAATATTTATGCTCCTTTTCGCTGTGTAGACTGTACCCATGATGGGCGAGGTACCAAGAATAAACCCTCTTGGTGGCCTACGGATCATTATTGATTATTGAGGTGGATATATGCTTGGGATTAGGTATAAAAGATATATATTCGATCAAAATTTACCGATGGCTTTTTAGAAGCGGGTTTATGGAAAATACCTATATTTGTAAAAACGTATAATTGAGAATCGGTATGAATAGTGATATATTGAGGGATAAGGCGGAATATCTGATGTCGCTTATCAGTCATTTTGCCGAGCGGAATGGGCTAAGTATACCACAGGTCTATCGTTATGTCAAACGATATGGTGGCATATGTTTGGTTGACGAGCATTATGACATTATGCATACGTTGAGATTCATCGATGCGTTGGAATCAATGACTATGTACATGAAACGCCAAGGAGGGGCTGTGGGATGATTAATTTATTTTTATTATGGCAGATGATATTTTGAATTTAGCCACATCGGAAGAACTATTGTATAATGATGTATGTGGCATTATAGATGGAGTACGTGTAAAGTAGCTACCTATTTGAATACTGAGATATGTATGACGAATTGGTATGTAGGCAAACGTATTAAGGAAGATATACTATACAATCAGCGTGCCGAATATGGTAAACAAGTCATCAAAAAATTGGCTACCCGGCTAACTGTAAAATATGGAAGCGGATGGGGATATGGTAAACTCAAACATTGTGTACGCAGTGCGTATCTTTTTTCAGAAGACGAGATTGGATACGCGGTGCGTAGCCAATTGACTTGGACTCATCTTCGTTCGCTTATGGGAGTAAAAGATGAGCTAGCTCGCTCGTTCTATGTGGAAATGTGCAGAATGGAGCATTGGGATACTCGCACACTTGATGAAAAAATAGATTGTCAACTTTATGAGCGTACAGCCATTAGCCGTAAACCCGAAGATATGATACGCAAAGAGCTGAACGAGATAAAGGAAAACAACCAGCTATTGCCCGACCTTATATTTCGCAGCAGTTACTTTCTTGATATGCTTGGGCTTCCTGATATATTCTCGGAGAAAGATCTCGAAATGGCAATTCTTTCCCAAATACAGCTTTTCATTAAGGAAATGGGGACAGATTTTGCTTTCCTTGACCGTCAAAAGCGGATTACCGTAGATGCGGTTGATTACTATATTGATTTGCTGTTCTTCCATCGTGGCTTAAAGCGTCTGATAGCGATCGATCTCAAATTGGGGAAGTTCAAGCCCGAATACGAAGGGCAAATGTTACTATATCTTCGCTATTTGAACAAGAACGAGCGAAAAGAAGGTGAAGAATCTCCAATCGGGTTAATTCTTTGTTCGGAAGGCAATACAGAGCATATCGAATATCTAATGCTTGACGAAGATAGTCCGATAAAGGTAGCGCAATATTACACAAAACTACCCGATAAGAAAGTGCTTTCCGAAAAATTGAGGCGAGCGATATCAATCGCAAGGGAGCATTATTCCGAATTACGACAAACGAAAGATATATGACACTATTTTACCGGGTACGTAACTCGTGCCCGGTAAAAGAACTTAATCTTTGATATTCCCATTTCCCCTAATAGCCCCAGTACTTCAAGAGGCACCCTGCGCACCCCGCTATAAGGAGGGTGTAGCCGGAGATACCCAGCCAGTCCGCCCCGGGGGGCGGTGGGGAGGAGGGGTGCCGTCGTGGCGGAAGAGCGTCAGCGAGGCGCCGATCGCCGCTAGCGTCACCTCCGTCTCCCGCATGAGGAGGGAGAGGAGGGCTAGCAGGAGAAGGAGCAGCGCCGGTAGCGTCTGTCGTTTCGGGAACAGGGGGATGCTGCGGGAAGATGACCCGGAGGAGCGCCGTGAGGCAACGGAGGATGAGTTCAAGGTATTTCATTTTAGTTGACAGTTGATGATAGGGACGGCATCTGCCCGCCCTTTTGATTAACGATTGATAGTTGCGAGCTGATTTTTCGGCAAAGCTGGACGATCAGCTTACGATAGGCTTCCCGGTTGTCGCCGTTCACCTCGCTGATGTAGGGGCTGTAGGCGATCTCCTTGGCGAAGGCCGTAGGATTGGCGCTCATGTCGGCCGCCCGGGGATAGGCCGAGCGAAGCAGGCGGCAGTAATCCATGAACGAGCACTTATCGTCCGGGTAGATCCGGAAACGTAGCGAGCGGGGCGACAGCTCCGTCCACCGGCCGGTCCACCATACGTTGGGCAGCCCGTAGGCCGTGATGCCGAAAAAGTTATGATACTCCCGGCAGAGCGTACTCTCGCCCCAACCCGTCTCGATGGCTGCCTGCGCCAAGATCACCACCGGATCGATCCGGAACGCCCGCCCGGCCTCCCCGGCCAGCGGAGCGTATTCACGTATAAAAACAGAAATCTCCATACCACTTAATTTTCAATTTTCAATTCTCAATTTTCAATTCCCTAAATCTCGTCCGGGCTCTCGGAATCGCTCCCGCCACCTCCCGGGGTCACCTCCCCGTTCGAGTACTCGGTGTACTCGCGGAGCTTGGCCGTCAGCTTGAGCGAGGCGCTGGAGAGGTTGCCCGTGGCACGGGCACGGAGGCGTACGCCGGTGATATTGCCTTGCGTGGAGAAATCCTCCGGCGTGACGGCCCCCTTCGAGCGGATGCCCACGCTGAAGATGCCGAGGTCGTCTATCTTCACGTTCTTGCCGTCCATCAGCAGCTCCTTGATACAATTCACCATGTCCTTCAGCATGCCGTGGATGGCGCCGGTGGAGAAGGGGGTGTTGTGGGTGGACATGTGCTCGGCCAAGGCGGCGATGTCTACCGTCTCCTCGCATACGGCACGGGCATACCACTTGTTGAAGGTTGTCACGTTCTTCTCGTTCTTGTTTTGATACTTCTTGTAGCGGATCATAATGTGTTGTTTTTTAATGTTGATACAAAGATACGGCAGGGCATGGGGGCTTTGTCGCTTTGGGTGACTTAGGGTGATTTCGGGTGAATTATTTCTCCGGAAAATGATGGATATATGCCGGAGATTCACTATCTTTAGGATATGGAAACAACATTCAAGATACGAGCGTACGGGCGGATGGAGCTGGCCGAGGTCTACCTGCCCGACCTGCATCCCCGCTCGGCCCACCGCAAGCTGCAACATTGGATAACGATCTATCCCGGCCTGCCCGGTCGCCTCCTCTCGCTGGGTTATCACGAGGGCGAGCGGGTCTATTCGCCCGCCATGGTGCGGGCCATCATCGAGTCGCTCGGCGAGCCGTGAGAGCCGGATGGTATCCGGGTGGAATAGGGGCGCTAAGTCAATGGAACGCAAGACGGATTCCATTGACTTAGCGACCGTATCTCATTGGTTTCCGAGCCGTGTCTCAATAAAAAGCGCATGGAAATTGTATACCCCAGTAAAATACAGTAGATTTGTATATTATAAAAAGGATGGAAAATGACTATATTTGATGAATATAAGACATATACAGGAGACTCTTCAATCTCTCCCTCCTTGCTTTGGGAGTATGACCTGTCACATTTTGACTGGTGGAAATCCCGGAAGATTGTGGTACAGCGTGTCATTGAAAGAGGATGGTTGAAGGATTTTTATGCCGCATTCAATTTATATGGAGGTATAGAGGGATTCCGGGAAATAATAAAAGAACTCCCAAGCTTATCTCCACGAGACATGAATTTTGTTTGTATTGTCTTTAATCTTGAAAAGGAGGAACTAAAATGTTACACACGGAAGTTGTCTCGGGAAAAACACTTGAACTCCTGAAAAAGCTGGAAGCGGAAAATGCGATGACCCGTTTTAATCTGGCGGGAGGAACTTCTTTAGCCCTGTATTTAGGACATAGGAGAAGTGTGGATTTAGATCTTTTCACTCCGAAACCGTTTGATGCGGCGGAATTGGAGAGATTTCTTATGGATAAATATGGATTCCGTACCGGCTTTATGGAGAGGAACACCTTGAAAGGTTCCATAGACGGAATAAAGATTGACTGCATTACCCACTCTTATGAGTATCTTGAAAAGCCATATATCGAGTACGGTATAAGATTGTACAGCATGCAGGATATTATTGCCATGAAGCTCTCTGCCATCGCCGACGATGGGTCACGGCTAAAGGATTTCATCGACATCGCTTTCCTCTCCACCCGTTTCCCTTTCAATTCCATGTTGGGAATGTATGAGCGTAAATTTCCGGGGGCAAATGTCATCAGGCCCTTCAAGGCCATTACTTATTTTGAGGATATAGATTTCGATGAGGATATCGTTATGCTGAATGGCAAATACGATTGGAGAGCAATTGAGAGGAGATTGGTTGATATGACTAGAAATCAAGATAAGGTCTTTGATTCGTTCCCATTTCCTCTGAAGGGAAAAAGGTCTTGATTTGTAATAGAAAGGATATCCATAACTCTTTTTGAGGAGCTTTATGAGCTTCGCTGAAACATAGCGGGGTGCGCAAGGGTGCGCATCTTTACGTGTTTTCCTAAAACTTTTCTGGTAAATGTAAATTTGTGTCACACTGCTGTGTGTGATACAAATTTATTTATTTCTAAAATGTTTTTCCAACCACTCTTTTTTGCGCACCCCTGCGCACCCCCTGCTTTAAAATGGAAGTTTAGGATTCGCTGTATTGTTTTGGTTATCAGTATGATTCTTTTCATCTTCCTTCTTCGTTCCCTTTTCTTCCGGGGTGCTCAAAAAATTGTCTTTTACCTGTTCCGGAGTGATCTCTACGACCTCAAATAGGCGTTTTCCACGTATTGTCGTGAGCTTAAAACCGTGTTTTTTCAGCACCTTGCTCAACGTAACTATATTGGAACGTGTCGGCGTGATACGTGTAAATACACTTAGTTTCGTCATAATATCGCTCGCCGTAAGATACTGTGGCGTGTCGAAACGCTCCGGTTTGCGGAAATAGGTGAAGAACAACTCCTCCTCGGGGCTTCGCTGGCGGAAGGTCTCGTTGTTCTCGTTGATCTTCCGGATGTCTTCGCCGGAGAACCAGTATTTCTCGCCCCGGCGGAAGAGGGCGAGAGCTTGGGCGTAGATGTCGGCGTGTCGCACGGGCGACTGGTAATCGATCCGTGTGGCCTCGAAGCAGAGGAAGCGGCGAGACTCGTTATCGTCCGGCAGCGATTGCAAGTCGTTCACCGTGGCGGCGAAGGAGGCGTGGCGTATCTGCGTCTCGGCATAGTGTCCGTACGGGCGGCGCAGGTAGATGACCCCGGTGGAGGTGAGCGCCTTGAGGCGGTTCAGATCGGCGTAGCTCTGGCCGGACATCTCGTCGATGACGATCAAGAGGCAGTCCACCATCATCTGCGGGAAACCCTTGCTATACGGATTGACATTGCCCGTGAAAAGATAGTCCCGCAACTCGGGCGGCACGAGGTTCCGCAGCCACGAGGTCTTGCCCAGCCCCTGCCCGCCGGCCAGCAGCAAGATGGTATGGTTTTCCACGCCTAGCTCCATGGAGCCGGCCACTTGCGCGATAAGCCAGCGCTTGAGGCAACCCCGCCAGAAGGCGGGCCGGGTGGTGCCCACGGTATCGGCCAGCTGCCCGATCCAGTCCGTCACCCCGTCCCACGGGGCCAGCCCCTCGAAATACGAGCGGAAAGGGTGGAACGTCTCGCTGAAGTCCGACATCAGTATGGCCCGGATGTCGTTATGCGAGCAGTAGTGGCCGTCCTTCAGGAGACTCCGCCAGAGCGAGTTCACCCAGTAGTCGGTCACCGGCTTGAAGACCGGCTTTTGGCCGTTCCGCTTTTTCTTCGAGGCCACCTCCACGTACCCCCTCACGCCGTTCTTGCGGGTGAGGAAACGCTCGGATATATAGGCCTCCACGGCGACCACGTCCAGCGGGCCCCCGCCCTTTTTCCGGGAGGTGGCGGCGCTCGTCTCGGCGGCGTGCTCCTCCACGTGGCTGTAGGCGCTCTCGATGGCGGCGAGGCGCTCCTCCGCCGGCAAGTCGGCGAAGGCGGTAGCGGCGTAAGCCTCCATCTCGGCCCGCTTCACGCCCAGCCGGTTCGCCCGTGCGGCCATGACGAAGATGAAGTTATTGCGGTTGCCCTCGGCGTAGGCGCCTTTCCGCTCGGCGGTCCGGCGTGCCTTCTCCAGTGGCGAGGCCACCTTCCTTTCCTTCGCCCCGGGAGCCGTCTCGCTAACCTCCTCCTTCCAAGTAAGGGGTAGCGGGGCGAGGCCCTCCGGTAGCTCGCCGGTACCCTCCAGCCAAGAGCGGTAGGCAGGCGAGAGGTATAGGGCGGGATCGTCCGATACGAAGCAAAGCCGCCCGATGTCGCTGCCCGAGGTATCCAGCTCCACGCCGAGCCGGGCGGCGTACCAACGGCTCATGGCTTCATAGACCCTCCGGTGATTACCCGGCGTGGCGGTCTCGTCCGTGGCGGCGTAGGCGATGAGTTTCGCCCCGTCGCCGCTGGGACTGCGGAAATACGCCACGGTGTAGGGCGCTTCCGTGGCGAGCGGGGTGATACGCTCCAGCTCCCGTTCCCCTACGTGGTCGATGTCGAGTACCACCAATTGGTTATAGCGGGTGATGTGAGGGTCGAGGCGTTTCCCTGAGTAGGTGGCCTGTGGGGTGAAAGCGGGCAGTTTTTTCTTTAGTTTGGCGGCCAGTTCCTTATCGCCCGACGCTAGCGCCTCCCGCGTCTCATCGATGAACTGCTTGTACGTTCCTCTTTGGATGTTTTCCAGTACGCCCGCTAGCGAGGCGTCTCCCTTGTATCGTCCGAAAAGGGCGAATAATGACGTGTTTATCATACTATATTTTTAAGTGATAAAAAAAGAGCCAGTGTCTCTGGCTTGATGCCGCTAAGGTAGGGAGGCGCTTTGGGACGCCTCCCAAGTTTTAACTTTTGTTGTGAAAAACGGGAAGCTTGTTATTCATGCGCTTTCCCGTATTCCTCCTGCGCCGTCGAGAGGATGCTCCGGAAGCTCCTTGGCTCCGGGCAGCCGTTGGGGTGTATCTCGAACACCTCGTCCAGCGCCCGTATCATGGCTTCCCGGTTCGTCTGTCCGTTCACCCGGAACCGCGGGTCATTGAGGATGGGCAGCGTCAGCCGCACGAAGTCTTTCACGGAGCCCGTGTAGATGATCTTCTCCCGTTTAACCAGATCCTCCTCCGGCTGGTAGTCTTTAAACAACTTATGCGCCCCTTTCGCGTCTTTTTTCAAGTCCACCCATGCCTTTTGGGCATTTTCCAGACTATCCAGCAGCTTTCTCACGCTTGTTTCCGCTTCCCGGAAACTGATTTTTTTTCATATATGATTAATTGTTAAAGTTAAAAACATCGCAAAGGTACATTATCCGCGTGATAATTCCTCGGAAGTTGTTGCTTTGCCGGATATATATGCTTATATTTGTAATTACTCATAAAAACAAAGATCGCTATGATAATAAAGAAGATTCCTTACGGACTGACGGATTTTGAGAGGATTAGGAAAGAGCCGTATTATTATGTGGATAAGACTCATTATATCGAGTGGTTGGAGGAATCTGCCAATTTCTTCTTCTTGATCCGCCCGAGGCGTTTTGGAAAGTCTTTGTTTATCAACATGCTTAGATGGTATTACGATATCTATAGGCGGGATCGTTTCAAGGAAATCTTCGAGGGGCTGTATATCGGTTCGCATCCTACGGCGGAGCAAGGGAAATACCTTGTGCTCGATTTTAATTTCGCCGGCGTGAATCCGGACCCGGACCGGTTGCTGGCCTCGTTCAATGATAATTGCTCGATGCGTTTCGATCTTTTCGCCGGGCTTTACGGACATATGTTCAATCCCGGTTTCGCCAGTGAATTGAAAAGACTCAAGAACGCGGACGAGAAATTGAACTACCTGATCGGGCAGGCTACGTTGCTGGATCTTCCGATCTACCTGTTCATCGATGAGTATGATAATTTCACGAACGCCATACTCGCCAATGTGGGGAATGAGCATTACCGTAAATTGACACATGGCACGGGGTTCTTCCGCTATTTCTTTAATAAGCTGAAAGAAGGTGCCACGGGAAACGGACCGATCAAGCGTATGTTCATCACGGGAGTCTCTCCGGTCACCATGGATGACGTGACAAGTGGATTCAATATCGGTGCCAATATGAGCACCGATCCCCGGTTTAACGGGATTATCGGGTTTAGCGAGCGGGAGGTACGTGATATGTTGTCTTATTATAAAGACGTGGATATGCTGGCCGGAGAGGTAGATGAGGTGATCGGCGTGATGAAGCCATGGTACGATAATTACTGTTTCTCGAGAGATTCGCTCCACGAGCCGATGTATAACTCGGATATGGTGCTGTATTTCCTGAATCATTATCTTCCGTTGAAAAAAGTTCCGGAGAACATGATCGATAACAACATCCGTACGGATTATAATAAGCTCCGTCATTTGATTCGCTTGGACAAGAAAATGGGCATGAACGCCTCTATCATCCAAGACATCGTGACGAATGGCGAGACCGTAGGTACCATCAAGACGGCTTTCCCCGCCGAGGATCTGGCAAAACCGGATAATTTTAAGAGCCTGCTCTATTATTTCGGGCTGCTTACCATACGGGGTACTAAATGGGGGAGTACCCTATTGGCGATCCCTAACTTGACGGTTCGTGAGCAGTTGTACTCCTATTTGGTGGAGGCTTACCGGAGCGCCGATTTATTTTCCCTCGAGATGGATCGGCTGGGGATGCTCGTGGCTAGCATGGCCTACGAGGGAAACTGGAAACCTGTCTTTGAGTACTTCGCCTCTGAATTGAAGCGACAAAGCTCTATCCGTGAGTTTATCGAGGGTGAGGCGCACGTAAAGGGCTTTTTGTTGGCTTACTTGGGCTTGACCCGTACTTATATAATTCATCCGGAGTATGAGGCGAATAAGGGATATGCGGACTTCTACATGATGCCCGATTTGTTGCATCAACCGGAGATCGTCTATAGTTATATCGTAGAGGTGAAATATGCCCGTCGTGACGCCTCCACCCCGGAGATAGAATCGCTGAGGACTGAGGCTGCCGGGCAATTGAAACGTTATGCCGAAGATCCTAAAGTGAGAGAGACGAAGGGAAATACGAAACTTCGCCTGATAACACTGATATTTAAAGGCTGGGATTTGGTGGCTTGTGATTGAATGCCTATATTTGGCATGAAACTTTAAATCTGTATCTTATGAGAAAGCTTCTGGGGTTTTTATGCGTATGCGCGTTGGCTATCGCTACGGCTAGGGCACAAGATGCGGTGGATGACTATGTCTCTTCCGCCGCCGGCCAAGCCGTGATCTACCATGGGAAGGAGCAATTAAAATATCCCACCTCGATAAGAAATCACCCCTATTTGAAGAGCGAGAAATACGTACCCGGGGATCTTAGCTTCGAAGGTATTCTCTACAAGGACGTGAAAATGCGCTTAGACCTGTACAAGAATGAGTTATTACTGCTCTCTCCGGACAATCGCTATAATATCGTCTTGCCGAGCGATCGGGTAGACTACGCTGAGTTTCATGGGTACGATATCTTCTACAGGTATCCGGACGAGCGGTCGGGCAACCTGCCGGAAGGCTATTACCTACGGTTGTATGAAGGGAAGTGTACCGTACTGGGGAAATGGTCTTGTATATTATCTAAGACGATAAAAGATATGAAGCTCGATGAATCCTTCGATCAGTCCGTAAAATACTACATCCGGAAGGAGGGCGTTTACTATACCGTGAGGAGCAAAGGCTCCGTGTTGAAGGTCCTCAAGTCCAAGAAAAAAGAGCTGGCCCGGTATATCAAGCGGCGAAAGCTGGATTTCAAGCACGCTCCCGAGGAAGCCATCGTAGCCGTGGTGAGACAGTATGAACAGTTAAACGAGATCCCATGAGAAAGAGCCTATATATCGGTATGGTAATGTGCCTGCTGTCCGGCTGGACGGCGAGGGCGCAGCGGACGGTCGATCTGGATTTCCGGCAAGTAACCTTGAATGTCGTGTTCGACGCTATCGAGCGGCAGACCGGCCAGCCTGTCTACCGGCAACCCTTGGAGACGGACTCCATGGTCGTTAGCGTACACAGTGAGAAGGAAGAGCCCTTGGTGGCGTTGCGGCGTGCGTTGGAGGGGACTCCCTTCCAAGTATCCTCGTATGGCGGCGCCTTCTTTGTATTGAGAGATAACACCTTGATGACCTCCCTGCCCGAGAACTTCTTCCTGCGGGAGAAGCGGAGAGAGGGCGATGGCGACGAGGAAGGCTCCGGTATCTCCCTGATGGCGGGCCGGAAGCAGCAGAAGGCTACCTCGGAGAACAAGGTCTACGAGATCGGCGACGCCTCGGGCAAGGCGGCGGACCGGGTCACGGTGACCGGTAATATCAGCGATTTCAAGACCGGTGAGCCGATGGTGGGCGTGGCCGTGTTCGTGAAGGACCCGATGATCGGGGCTACTACCGACGCTTACGGCTATTATACGCTGCGCCTCCCTCCCGGACGACACGAGCTGTACATACAAGGCATGGGCATGAAGGACACCCGGCGGCAGATCATGCTCCATTCCGACGGCAAGCTGGATATCGAGCTGGAGGAACAGGTCTACACCTTGAAGGAGGTCACGATCTCCTCCGAGAAGATCGCCAACGTGCGGAATACGATGATGGGCGTGGAACGCCTGAAGGTGAAGGATATAAAGAATATCCCGATGGCGTTCGGTGAGGTGGATATCATGAAGGTAGTCATGTCGCTCCCCGGCGTGAAGGCGGTGGGCGAGGCCTCTAGCGGCTTTAACGTGAGGGGCGGGGCGACGGACCAGAACTTGATCCTCTTCAACGACGGGACGGTCTATAACCCGACCCACCTGTTCGGCTTCTTCTCCGTCTTCAACCCCGACGTGGTGAAGGACATGGAGCTGTACAAGAGCAGCATCCCCGCCAAGTATGGCGGACGTATCTCCTCGGTACTCGACATCAACAGCCGGGAGGGTAACAAAAAGGAGTTCAAGGGATCGGCGAGCATCGGCTTGCTAACCAGCCGCCTTACCTTGGAGGGGCCTCTCTTCTCCGAGAAGACCTCCTTTATCGTGGGCGGACGTACCACTTACTCGGACTGGATCTTGAAGAAACTCCCCGAGAAGAGCGGCTATAAGGATGGCAACGCCGGGTTCTACGACCTGAACGCCACGATCAACCATAAATTCGACGAGCGGAACAACCTCTATCTGAATGGCTACTACAGCCACGACCGTTTCCGCTTTAACGCGGATGAGCGGTATGCCTACGAGAACGCCAACGCCTCGGTGAAATGGAGGCATATCTTCTCGGATCGTTTCACGGGGGTCCTCACCGCTGGCTACGACCATTATGGCTACAATACCCGTAATACGGATAACCCGGTGAACGCTTATTCCCTCGCTTTCCGTATCGACCAGATGTACGGGAAGATGGACTTCACGCATTACCTGAGCGATAAGCATACGCTGGATTTCGGCGCCAGCTCGCTGTTTTACGACTTGGAGCCGGGGAAATACCTTCCCTATGGCGGGGAGTCGTTGGTGAAGGAGGACCGGATGGAGAAGGAGAAAGCGGTGGAGTCCGCTATCTATGTGGGCGATCGTTGGGATATCACCTCCCAACTCTCCTTGAACGTGGGGGTCCGTTATTCCATGTTTAACGTATTGGGGCCCCGTACCTATAATCTCTATGCCGACGACCAACTGCCTTCCTTGGCTACCGTGACGGGTACGGTGGATAAGACCGGGGCGTTCAAGACTTACCACGGGCCGGAGTTCCGGGTATCCGCCCGTTATGCCTTTACCGAGGACTTCTCCGTGAAGGCCGGCTTTAATACGATGCGCCAGAATATCCATAAGCTATCCAATACGACCATCATGTCGCCCACGGATACGTGGAAGTTGAGCGACGCTAACATCAAGCCGCAGACGGGTATGCAAGTGGCCGCCGGGCTATACCGGAATTTCTTGAACAATACGATCGAGGTCTCCTTGGAGGGATATTACAAGACGATGAAGGATTACCTAGATTACCGGAACGGCGCCGAGCTGCTGATGAACCACCACATCGAGACGGACGTGCTGAGGACCGAGGGGCGTGCCTATGGCGTGGAGCTGATGGTGAAGAAAACGCAAGGGAAGTTGAACGGCTGGGTAAGCTATACCTACTCTCGCACGCAACTGCGGCAGAACGACCCGATGATCGTCACTCCCGTGAACAATGGGGATTGGTACGCCGCCGATTTCGATAAGCCGCACGACTTGAAGTTCGTGGGTAACTATAAGTTCACGCATCGTTTCAGCTTCTCACTGAATTGCGACTATAGCACGGGACGGCCGATCACCTTGCCGGTCTCCAAATATCATTACGGGGGCGGTGAGTTTGTCTACTATTCGGACCGTAATCAATACCGCATCCCGGACTTTTTCCGGATGGACGCCTCGTTCAACATCGAGCCGAGCCACCACCTGACGTTGCTCACGCATAGCACGATCTCTTTCGGAGTCTATAACCTGACGGGGCGAAAGAACGCCTACTCGGTGTATTATATATCGGAGAACGGGAAATTAAAGGGATATAAGATGGCGATATTCGGGGTGCCTATCCCGTTTGTCTCTTATAATATTAAATTTTAGGGGGGAGTTGAGATGAGGAAAGAAGCGAAGATAAAAGATTCTATAAAAGGCTTTCATTGGTGGCTGGGGGCTTTGCTGTTGTTATTGTCCGCCTGTGTCACGGATTACGAGCCGAAGGGCTTGGAGCAGGTACGGGATTTGTTGGTCGTGGATGGTATCATCACGAATGGCGAGACTACGATAAAGCTCCGGAGAAGCGTGGGCCTGACCGACGATTTCACGGAGGATGAGTTCGTGAATAACGCCAAGGTGGTGGTGGAGCGTGAGGATGGAGCTGTTTTCACTTGCGCTAATTCTTCCGGGAAGGGAGAGTATAAGGTGGATATGGGAGAGCTGGACCCGGGTAGCCGGTACCGGCTACATATCTCGCTGGATGGGCTGGAGTATGAGTCGGACTA